>Ga0209742_10001318_pt1 | contig 11483 bp, 10 predicted proteins | sample DeeMarSeWOR38_10_FD_187462 | JGI IMG/M metagenome (GOLD analysis project Ga0209742, IMG submission 187462) | Marine sediment microbial communities from White Oak River estuary, North Carolina - WOR-3-8_10 (SPAdes) (version 2) | ecosystem: Environmental > Aquatic > Marine > Intertidal zone >... | reverse complement strand
GGGAGCCACAGATCCATGTGGCAAAAGTGCGTTGAACTCGGCGAGCCCCTCATGATCATGGAGGACGATTTCAAGCTGTTGCCCGGCTTTGCCGGAGCTGTGGAGCAGGTGGCCGAGAACATTTCGGAGTGCGGCTTCATCCGTCTGCAATCGGAGACCCGCGCGCGCAAGCAGCGCATCGGGACGCGGGGGGACTATACGCTGTGGCGCTACACGAAGGTGCCGCATTCCTGCATGTGCAACAGCGTCACGCCCGACGCCGCAAGCCGGCTGGTCGAACAGACGAGTACCATCTACGAACCGGTCGACGTATTCATCAAGAAGTTCTGGGACCACGGTCAGCCGATTTACGGGTTGACACCTTACACGGTGACGGAATCGGATCTGAGCCAGGCGACGTTCATTCCGCATCGCGACAAGGCCCGCAAGAGTTTTCGCATTTCGTCCGCCAGGTTTCTGCGAAAATGCGGCTGGGAAGTGAAGCGCATTCGCGCCGCCCGCCGGATGGCCAATCCAGGCTGGGCGCGCAATACTAATGCCTGAACAGGTTGACGACGATCGTCAGGATGATGCTCAGCAGTATCATCGACGTTATAGGTATAAACACGCGCGTGTTGCCGGACCCGAGTCGCAGGTCACCGGGTAGTCTTCCGAACCAGTTCACGAGCCAGGGCGCGAACTGCAGCGCGGCGCCTGCCAGCAGCACGATCACGCCGATAATCATGAGCCACTTGCCCATCGTCATATCAGGTCCAGCAGCATCGGCAGCACCAGCCGCTTGATGAGGCTGAGCGCCGTGATGCCTGCCATGACGACAGCCAGCGTCAACAGGTCCCACTCGTTGAGAACCAGCCCGAGCGCCAGTGCCGCCGCAGGCGGGTGTTCCGTGCGCGTGACGACCATCGTGAACATGGCCAGCGAAATTGCCGTCGCGCCGAATATGACCATTACCGCGTGAGCTGCCGCGTCGCCCTGTATGTTCATGGCTGACTCGAGCGTCGCCATCAGGCAGCCTGCGATCATGCCGATGGCATAGCCACCGATCATACTGCGGGGACCGGAGTGCAGTGACCGCGGCACTGCGAAGGCGATGAACGCGCTGGCGCCGAGCGCCGCGATCAATACGGTCTGGGTTACCGCATCGAGTACCAGCAACAGGATCAGGACGACGAATCCCGCGAGCCCGCATTGCAGCGCGTAGCGCTTGAAACTTTCGCGGCGGATATGGCGGTCGAGGTCGAGGGTCATCCCCCGAGTCTACCCCAGGCGCCTGCAGGAGCGGGCCTGGGCCCGCGAACCCATCGCGGTTCCAGAACCGCTCCTACGCTTTCTTCACGGAATTAGGGGACGGTGACCCTAATTCTTCAGGCGGCAACCTTGATTCGACGTGGAAGCGCCTTGGCCTGTTTCGGGATCAGGATCTCGAGCACTCCGTGACGATCCGTTGCCTTCACCTTCTCCGGGTCCACCGATTCCGGCAGGATGAAGCGCCGGTAGAAACGGCCTGTGCCGCGTTCCGAGCGACGGCGGATGATCTTTTCGTCAGCCTTCTCGGCCTGCACGAAACGCTCGCCCGAAATGGTCAGTACGCCGTTTTCCAGCGTGATGTCGACGTCCTTGGGATCGACGCCAGGCACGTCGACGTATAGCTGGAACTTGTCCTCGAATTCGTTGATATCGACGTTCGGGACCCAGTCCGCGGTTACGCCGCTGCTGTCGCTGGCCGACCAGCCCGAAAACAGGCGATTGATATCATCCTGCAACTGACGAACACCTACCCAGGGTTCATAATTTACCAATGACATTTCGCTGCCTCCAATTCATAAGGTCTTGAAAGAAAAGGCACTATTGCCTTTCGCTCGATAAAATAGGGGCGTCCCGGAGGTTTTCAAGAGTTCCTGAAAAAGCGCCGCTGCCGCAGGTATCATTCGGGTTTCTGCAATCTGGCCACCGGGAGCAATACCGTGCGAAACGCCGCAATCCTTGCCGCTTTATTCCTGAGTTCGTTCACCGCTGTCGACAGCCATGCCGACGAAGGCCTGCGGCCCGTTACCCACGAAGATCTCTGGACGATGCGCCGGCTCGCCGCGCCGGTAACAAGCCCTGACGGCAAATGGGCGATCGTCGCCGTGACGGAACCCGCCTACAAGGAGGAAGAGACCGTCAGCGACCTGTGGCTTGTCGCCGTGGACGGCGACACGGAACCGCGGCGCCTGACGGCAACGAAGGATTCCGAAGACGGTGTGCAGTGGAGTCCGGACGGCACGCGTATCGCGTTCAGCGCCAAGCGCGGCGAGGAGCAAAGCCAGATCTACGTTATGGACATGACGATGCCCGGCGAGGCACAGAAGATCACCTCGCTCTCAACCGGGGCGACCGGGCCGAAGTGGAGCCCCGACAGCAAGCGCATCGCGTTCGAGAGTCGCATCTACCCGGGCAAGCTGACGGACGAGGAGAACGCGGCGGAGAAGAAGGCGCGCGAGGAACGTGACTACAATGCGACCGCGTACGACATCTTTCCGATTCGCCAGTGGAACCGCTGGCGTGACGACCTGCAGACACATGTGTTCGTCCAGGACGCCGTTCCCGGTGCGCAGGCGACAGACCTGTTGGCGGGCACGGAATTCGTTGCCCAGCCGGGATTTGCGGGCGTCCCGTCGCTCGCAAGCGAGAGCCTTGAACCGGAGTGGACGCCGGACGGCCGCGGACTGGTCATATCGGCAACCCGGAACCTGGACGATGCGGCACTCAGCACGACCGTCTATCACCTCTATCGTGTGCCGGCGACAGGCGGGGAGCCGCAGGCGCTGACCGGTGGCGATGAATGGAGCTGCCATGCGGCAAAGTTCGGGCCGCGAGGCGATGCGCTTTACTGCCAGTATGAACCCGTCACGGAGTTCGCCTACAACCTCACGGAGATCGCGAGGTTCGAGTGGCCGAAGAGCGGCGCTGCCTCCGACTTCGAGGCGGAGCCGATGCTGCTGACGGACGGTTTCGATCGGTCGGTCTCGGACATGACCTTGAGCGCTGACGGCAAAACGATTTATTTCACGGCGGCGGACGAGGGCCGCATGAGGCTGTTCGGCGTCCCCGCTGGCGGTCGCGGGTCGGTGTCGGCTCTCGATCCCGACAGCGGCGGCGTCTACGCCGGTCCCCAGCCGGCCGGGCGGTCGCTCGTGGCGCGCTGGGAGGATGCAACGAACCCTGCGGAACTGGTTCGCATCGACACCCGCAGCGGCAGCCACGCGGTCCTGACCGGGTTCAACAGCGAGCGGGCCGCGGTACTCGATCGCCTCCCGTTTCGCGAGTTCTGGTTCGAGAGTTCCCTCGGCCGCCGCGTGCACAGTTTTGTCGCGTTACCGCCCGGATTCGATGAAAACAAGAAGTACCCGGTCATTACGCTTATCCACGGCGGCCCGCATTCGTCGTCGCTGGATGCAGACCACGTCCGCTGGAGTCCGCACCTGATCGCGGCGGCCGGCTACGTCGTGGTCATGACCGACTACACCGGCTCGGTCGGCTACGGCGTCGAATTCTCCCGCGCGATCCAGGGCGATCCGCTGAAGACGCCCGGTGACGAACTGAACGAGGCGCTGGACGAGGCAATAAAGCGGTATCCGTTTATCGACGAGGACAGGCAGGCGGCGGCGGGCGCCAGCTACGGCGGCCACCTGATCAACTGGCTACAGGGCACGACGACGCGATTCAGGACGCTGGTCGGTCATGCCGGCCTCGTGGACCTCGAGGGCCAGTGGTCGACCAGCGACGCTGTCTTCCATCGCGAGATCAACGCGGAAGGCCCGCCGTGGAGCGATAGCCCGATCTGGGACGAGCAAAGTCCGTCCAGCTATGCGGCGAATTTCTCGACGCCGATGATGCTGACGATCGGCGAAAAGGACTACCGCGTGCCGGTGAACCAGACGATTGCAGCCTGGACCTACCTGCAGCGCAAGCAGGTTCCCGGGCGCCTGCTCGTGTTTCACGATGCCGACCACTGGATCATGAAGGGAGCGGAGGCAAAGCACTACTGGGAGGAAGTGCTCGGGTGGCTCGAGAAATATCTACGCTGACTCGCGGTTCCGTCAAGGGGACAGTGACCCTAATTGTTTCCCCGAATTAGGGTCACTGTCCCCCGAATTGTTGCCGCACCTAAGTTGTCACCCCGATCTGCCGGCGGAAACTGTAGAACAGGATCGGTATTACGATCAGCGTCAGCACGGTCGAGACGAGGATGCCGAATATCAGCGAGATCGCGAGACCGTTGAAGATCGGATCGTCGAGGATGAAGAAGGCGCCCATCATCGCGGCCAGTGCGGTCAGCATGATCGGTTTCGCACGCACCGCCGATGCCCGGATCACGGCATCTTCCAGTTTATGTCCCTCGCGTTGCTGGTCGAGAATGAAGTCGACGAGCAGAATCGAGTTGCGCACGATAATGCCGGCCAGGGCGATCATGCCGATCATGGATGTCGCCGTGAAATTCGCACCGAGAATCGCGTGGCCCGGCATCACGCCGATGATCGTCAGCGGAATCGGCGCCATGATGATCAGCGGCAGCAGGTATGACCGGAACTGCGCGACGACCAGCAGGTAGATGAGTATCAGGCCGACCGAATAGGCCAGCCCCATGTCGCGAAAGGTCTCGTAGGTGATCTGCCACTCGCCGTCCCACTTCATGGAGAAGTAATACGGGTTCTCCGGCTGGCTGATGTAACGCTGCTCGACGGGTGTTCCGCTATTCGCCAGCTCGTCGATCTTCTCGCCCAGCTTGAACATGCCGTACAGGGGGCTGTCGAGGCGACCGGCCATGTCCGCCGTAACGAACACCACCGGCAGCAGGTCCTTGTGGTACACGGCGTCGTCCCAGGCCACTTCACGCACGTTGGCGATTTCGGCGATCGGCACGCGCTGCCCGCTCTGGCTGCGCACCTCCAGCGCCAGCAGTGCGTCGAGGTCTGCCTTGGACGATACCGGCAGATCGAGACGCACGGGGATCGGGTAGCGTTCGCGCGCCTGGTGAACGAAGGTGACGTCCTCGCCGTTCAACGCCATCTGCAATATCCCGGCAACGCGCTGTTGCGGCACGCCCAGCAGGGCGGCGCGTTGACGGTCGACTTCGATGATGAAGCGTGTCGCATCGGCCTCGACAGACGTATCGATATCGACGATGTCGGGGGTGCCGCGGAATATCGCCTCAAGGCGGCGTCCGAGAAGTTTCTGCTCCTCGTAGTCCGGACCGTATATCTCCGCAACGATAGGTGCCATCACCGGCGGACCCGGCGGCACCTCGGCGATCTTGACGGACGCGCCGAATTCGCGGCCAATCGCGGCGAGCTCGTCGCGAACGCTGCGGGCAATCTCGTGACTGGATCGTTTGCGATGGTGCTTGTCGACGAGATTGACCTGGATATCGCCGGCATTGGCGTCACTGCGCAGGTAGTACTGTCGTACCAGGCCGTTGAAGTTGATCGGAGACGCCGTGCCCGCATAGACCTGGTAATCGGTCACTTCGGGAACGCGTTCGATCGAGCCGGCCATGGCGTCGAGTGCGCGGGCCGTCTGTTCGACGCTGCTTCCCTCCGGCATGTCTACCACGACCTGGAACTCCGACTTGTTGTCGAACGGCAGCATCTTGAGCACGACGAACTGAAATACGACGAGCAGCATCGCGACGCCGATGATGGCAACGGTCCCGCCGTAGAGCCAGGCGCGTGCGCGTTTGCCGGTTTCGCGATCCAGGAACGGGCCCATGAGGCGGTCGAAGCTGCGGTACAGCCTGGACTCCTCCCCGGCCGACTCCTTGTGAATCGGTGCATGTTGCAGCAGGCGATGACTGAGCCACGGTGTCAGTATCAGCGCGACTGCGAGAGAAATGAGCATACCGGTGCTGGCGTTGATCGGGATCGGGCTCATGTACGGTCCCATCAGACCGGTCACGAAAGCCATGGGCAGCAGCGCGGCGATGACGGTAAACGTGGCCAGGATGGTAGGGCCGCCGACCTCGTCGACAGCCGGAGGGATGATCTCGCCGATCGAGCCGGAACCCAGGCCGCGATGCCGGTGTATGTTCTCGACCACGACGATCGCGTCGTCCACGAGTATGCCGATTGCGAAGATCAGCGCGAACAGCGACACCCGGTTGATCGTGAATCCCCAGGCCCATGACGCAAACAGCGTTGCCGCGAGCGTCACTATGACAGCGGCACCGACGACGATAGCTTCGCGCCAGCCCAGCGCGAACCACGTCAGCAGGATAACCGACAGCGTCGCGAACGAGAGTTTCTGGATGAGTTTGGATGCCTTGTCGTCAGCGGTCTTGCCGTAGTTGCGCGTTATCGTGACGTTCACGCCCTCCGGGATGAGCGTTGCCTCGAGTTGCGCCAGGCGCTCGACCACGGCGTCGGCAATATTGGTCGCGTTGGTGCCCGGTTTCTTGGCGATCGCGATCGTTACCGACGGCGCGTACGGGACGGGGTCGAGGCCGACCTGTTGCGCCGCCGGCCCGGTTGCGAACCACGTGTAGTTCTCGGGCTGATCTGCCCGGGCGTTTACCGTGGCAATGTCGTCCAGGTACACGGGCCGTCCCTCGAACATTCCCACCACGAGGCGGGCGACGTCTTCCCGGTTGCTGAGAAATGTGCCGGCCTGCACGGGCACCTGTGTGTTGTCGTAGACCAGCGAGCCCGAATGCGAGACGGTGTTGCTCGCCGTCAGCGCCTGCCGCAAATCGTCGAGCGTCATGCCGAAGCCCGAGACGCGTTGCGGGTCAAGTTCGACATGGACGATCTCGCGGGAACCGCCGATCGTATAGACATCGCGGGTTCCCGGTACGCGCTTTATTTCCGCTTCCAGAGCGTGAGCGACTTTCAGGAGGTCCTGCGTGGCGCGTGCCGTATCCTCGGTCCACAGGGTCGCCGAAACAATCGGCACGTCGTCGATGCCCTTGGGTTTGACGATAGGCGGCAGGATGCCGAGGTTCTGCGGGCGCCAGTCCTGGTTGGAGAATATGGCGTTGTAGAGTCTTACGAGCGCCTCGGTGCGCGGCTCGCCGACCTTGAACTGCACGGTGAGCACGCCCATGCCGGGCCGGGACACGGAGTAGACGTGCTTGACGCCGTCGATTTCCGCGAGCACCTGCTCCATCGGCAGGGCGACGAGGTTTTCCACCTCGGTGGTGCTGGCGCCGGGGAAAGCGACGAACACGTTGGCGAAGGTCACATCGATCTGTGGCTCTTCCTCGCGCGGCGTCACGACCACGGCGAACAGGCCCAGCAGCATCGCCGCAAGCGCGAGCAGCGGCGTCAGCGCGTTGTCCTGGAACCTGGCGGCAAGGCCGCCCGAGATGCCGAGCTTATTCTTCATCGTTTGCTACCGCCTGCGACTTGACGTAGATACCGGCACGAACCGGGTCGAGCGCCACACGTTCTCCCTCGCCGAGGCCGGCCAGTATTTCCGTGCGGTCATCGAAGGTGTTGCCTGCACGAACCTGCCGCAGGCGAACGTCGCCGTCCGTTGATACGACATACAAACCGGTGACCTCGCTGCGCCGGAGCAGCGCGCGTGTCGGAATGAGCAGGCGCTCCGCGTCGCCGATGACGAAGGCGACCTTCACGAACATGCCCGGATACAGGCCAAACTGTCCTTGCGGCAGTTCGATGCGGGCAGTGAACGTGTTGCTCGCGCTGTCGGCAAACGGGAAGATCGTGATGCTTTCCGCTTCGACGCGGCCTTCGTCGGTGAAAATCCAGGCCTTCTTGTGTTCACGAACTTTAGCGGCTATTTGCTGTGGAAGGGTTGCGACCACCCGTAGCGACTCGAGCGAAAGACCGCTGATCAGCGGCTGTCCAACCGCGACCGCTTCGCCGACCTCGACGTGCCGCTCGGTAACGATGCCCGCGTACGGCGCCCTGACGAGCGTGTACTCGAGTTGTTGCTCGGCCGTCTCGACGGCGGAACGGGCAGCGGCTGCGCGCGCCACGGCCGAGTCTCTCGCGGCCAGCGCCTGGTCGTATTCCCGCTTGGAGCTCGAGCCCGACTGGAACAGGCCTTCCGCGCGGCGGAATTCGGCTACCGCCTCTTTCTGGCGCGCGAGCGCCGCCTCGAGGTTCGCTTTGGCCTGCCGCAGCGCCGATTGTTGTTCGACGTCGGTAAAGCGGACGATCGGGTCGCCCGGTTCGACGTAGTCGTCGACGTCGTAGAAGACCTCGGCGATACGGCCCGAGGTTTGCGCGGACATCGTGGCCTTGTTGACGGCCTCGACGGTGCCGTCGTAGACGCGCTCGAGTGGCGCGCGGGCCAGTTCCGCGACCGTGGTCTCGAACGGCAGTTCTTCGGCCGGGGCGTTCGCTGCTGTCAACAAAAGTACGGCCGCAAACGACGTTGCCGGCCAGCCTGAAATACGGGGACGGTTGATCATGTTAGTTCTTCCTGGAAGCGGGCACGCAATAAAGCGTGTGCAGGGTCTCGATGACGGAACGCGCATCGTCGCCTTTCAATGAGTAAAACTGGGTCTGGCCTTCGCGGCGTGCCTGCACGAAGCCGTCCTTTCTGAGCAACGCGAGGTGCTGCGATATCGTCGACTGCCGCGCGCCAAGCAATTCGGCGATATCGCCGACCGAGCGCTCGCCATCGATGAGTTGGCAGAGAATCAGGAGCCGCTTCTCGTTCGCCATCGCGGTAAGCAGCTGGTGGGCCTTGCCGGCCTGCTTTTTCATGGCATCGGGGCTGACTTTCATCACAGGACTCCCACGGCGCGCGCCAGCCGCAGTTTCGCCAGGGCCAGTTCGTAACGGGCGTTGTCGCGGTTATTGAGCGCCTGCTGGCGCAGCGTCTCGGCATCGAGTACTTCGATATTGGCGCTGGATCCGGCCTCATAACGGTTCTGGACCACGCGCAGGTTTTCGATGGCCTGATCGACGGCAGACTCGGCGACACGGGTACGGGCCTCGGCCTCCTCGCGGTCGTTCCACGCGCGGCGCACCTGCAGTGAGATGGATGACAGCAGGTCGCTGCGCGTGTGGTTTACCGCGAGTGCCTGGCGTTCGAGGGCGGCCGCGCGGTCACGGTTGCGGCCGGCGTTGAACAGGTTCCACTGGAAAGAGACGCCGGCCATCCAGAACTCCTCCGCGTCGAGAAAAGCGTTCTCCAAGTACATGTAGCCGCCCGTCAGCGCGAACTGCGGACGTGACCGGGCGCGCACGGCCGTGGAATTCTCGCGCAGCGAGTTCGCCTCGGCTGCGAGAACGGCAAGCTCGTCGCGCTGTTGAGTCGCCGCCAGGATCAGCGACTCCAGGGTCTCGCTGGCCGGTACGAGGCCGTCGATGTCGAGATCCGGGTCCAGTGAGACCGGCTGGTCGAGCGGCCGGTTAAGGAAACGGTTGTAGGCGGCGCGCGCGAAATCCAGCGCGTTCTCAGCCTGCAGTTTCCGCTGCTCCGCATCGGCCAGCGCGACGCTGGCTGCGAGGAAGTCGTTCTTCGGCACCGACCCGAATTCGTACTGTTGCCGCGCGAGCTCCGTCTGTGCTTTCAGGGTCCTTACATTCGACTCGGCAACCTCGAGTCCGCTTTCTGCCCTGAGGACGTTGATGAAGTGTTGACCGGTGCCGAGCTTGATGTCCTGCAGTACGGCTTCGTACTGTTCGCTCGACGCCTCTGCCGCGTATTCGGCGGCGTCGACGCCAGCGGATATGGCTCCGCCGGCGTAAAGCGGCAAGCTGACCTGGACACCCGCATTTACGAAGTTGTCGTTGTCGAAGATCTGTTGCGACGTCGTGCCGCCGCCGAAATCGAAGCGGGGTGCCTCGTCGAGCTGGGTAAAGGAACTGGACACGTCCAGCCGCGGCCATCTTTCCGCCTGTGCGCTCTCGAGGTTCAGGTCTGCCGCCTCGCGGCGTGCGGCGGCTGCCGCAAGCTGGTAGTGCGTGGCGACAGCGTCCGACCAGGCCTCAGTGAGGTTTTCCGCGCTGGCTGCGCCAGGGAGTATCAGCGCGGACGCAAATGCGAGGTAGCAATAGAGTGATTTCATCGGTGGTGCGCTCAGTGGTTGGGCAGGCCTGACCCGACCTGCAGATTAATTCATATATTCTAATTTGCGAATATAAAGAAGATCAATAGCCGAAACCCCGGATTGAAGTCGCGGGGGAAGGCGGCTAGCGTGCGGATTGCGCGATGCGCGTTCTGATTTCCTTCAGAAGTCCCTTGATTCGCGCCGCGTGATCGGGGCCCATTCTCAGCAGCAACTTCTGCCCGCTCGACAGTGCCTCGAGTTCCGGGTCAGCGAATTCATACAGGACGTGCGGCTGCACCAGGCGGATGGGTTCCTGCGGCTGCGGGGTTGCGAGGAGATGGTCGATAACCGCAACGACGCGGTCGTTGAAATAACCGTCCGGGTAGCCCAGTTGGGCGAATGCCTCCTGGAACAGGGGATAGAAGCGTCGATAAGTTGCCACGACTTCGTCGGGATCGGCGTCTGTCACGATGTTGACGAGCGGTTTGTAGCGATCGTAATTATCGGGACTCAGGTAGAACGGTCCGTTGTCGCCGGCAGTGGAAACGACGAAGTTGCCGGACAGCCGGCCGAGGGGCCTGATCTTCTCGGCGATGCGGCTGCGAGTCAGGTTGTCCACCGTGGCGACAGTCTTGTCGATCAGTGCTTCGTCGGCGAGCAGCGTTTCGAGTCCGGGCCCGAAAACGTCGATCAGCGCAAGGGCAAAGTAAGTGTCGCTCTCTTCGAGCGGCGGCAGTTCGACCAGTTCACCCTCGCCGGGTGTGACCTCAAGCGGTTCGACCGGGTGCAGCGGTTCGGCCGGTTGCGGCTCTGCGACGGGCGCCTGCTGCTCCACGGGCGCCGGCGCTACCACCGGCGTCTTCGTTCCGTCCCAGAAGAACCAGGCCGCGACGGCCGCGGCGGCGACGATCAGCAACGCGATCAGCCATTTGATTTCGGTATCGTCCACGGCTTATGTCCACTGTCCGGAGCCTTATGATAGCGCCGAACAGTGGACATATGTGTGCTCGCGCGCCCTGCTACTCGTACCGCAGGGCCAGGACCGGGTTTGCGCGTGCGATGCGGATGGCGTGGCCGGCGACCGTACCCCAGGCCAGCAACGTGGCGACGATTCCCGCCACGAGCAGAATGGGAATCGTGCTGTGAATGCGGTCAGCGAAGAAATTCAGGTATACGCTGGACGCGAAGTAGGCGCCGGGCAGGGCGATCGCCAGGGCCCAGAGCACCGGCGTGGAGAATTGCCAGACGAGGAGACGTGCAATCTGGAACGAGTTGGCGCCGAGAACCTTGCGCACGCCGATCTCCTTGGTGCGCTGCGTGGCCATGAATGCGGCGAGTCCGAACAGCCCGATCAACGCCAGCGCAAACGCTATGAAAGCAAATCCTGCCAGCGCAGCGTTCATGTACTTGAGAATGTCGTAGATATCGTTGAACGTGTCGTCCAGGAAACGACCCTGCATCGGGTATTCAGGGTTCA
>Ga0209742_10001317_pt1 | contig 11490 bp, 10 predicted proteins | sample DeeMarSeWOR38_10_FD_187462 | JGI IMG/M metagenome (GOLD analysis project Ga0209742, IMG submission 187462) | Marine sediment microbial communities from White Oak River estuary, North Carolina - WOR-3-8_10 (SPAdes) (version 2) | ecosystem: Environmental > Aquatic > Marine > Intertidal zone >... | reverse complement strand
CGGCAGCCTTATTCCAAATATGTATGCGTAAATTGCCATCGACAATAAACACACCGTCAGCCATGTCATCCAGACCCTTAAATATTTCGCTAGCTGAGATCTTCAGTTCTGCCTTTGGCATCACAAGCCACCTTGAGTCTTAGCGTAATCAAGAATTGTTTCAATGAAATTATCAGTTTCTTACAAGAAGATTAAGCCCTGTATGTGCTACCCATTTAAGTTGTTATAGGTTCAATGCTGGTTAATTACTAGGAACGGCTGTTTTAATAAACAATTGGACCAAGTATTCCTGGGCAATTATTCTTTGTTTGCACGCTTCCGCTTATAGAAACGTCTGGCTTTCGCCCGGTTGCCACAGTCGCCCATATCACACCACTTCCTACTCCGGTTTCGGCTCTGGTCATAGAACAGCCAGCCGCAACCATCCCCTTCACAAATCCCTATTCTTTCCATATCTGCCGATGTAAGCAATTCAGATGATGATGATAAAATCGGCCATAGTATTTGGTCCAATTCGTTTTCACCAACATTCCATCCCCATTCAAATTTACTACCTACATGAATCAGCGCTATTCGCTTAAGCATCTCGGAAACTTCCGAACTAAGAATATCAATATCACCAATGTTGGGATGGCTGCCATTTAGCGTTGCGACAACAATTCGATACAAGGATTCTCGTAGTCTAATTGCCCGATTAAGAACAAGTGCAGCTTCATCAGGATGTTTTTGCCCTTCCTGGATGAGGTTGTTGGCATCCATTTTAGTTAGTAGCCCGATTTTCCGACCCCATTTAATTAATAATGAATAGTCCTTAAATTCCTCAAAAGGTTCTTCACGTAACCGCCAGTATAGAGTATTGACAAAGTCAAGACATAGAAGTCCGTATCTGAGATTATGTTCTTCTGGGGGAGTTTTTATCATAATGCAATTGATCGTATAACTAACAAAAACGTTTATTGATGGTTAGAATTATTATATACAATTTTAGAAAAAGATCAACTTATAAATTAAAGGGATAGTGGAGTTTAAAACTGTTACTTTGGGGTTCGTAACCAAAACGAGTGCTCGAGTATTCATCATGAAGGAAGTAGAAGTTCTTGTCCAATCTCATTACTCGTGCAAGAAAGTCAAAAACTGCTCGACATGCCTGTCGGGCAGTTCATAATCCCTTATGTGCTTGCAGAATGGATCAGAATGACACCATTCTGCCATAAGCAACATTTAGTGTTGCGACAATCGGCGGAATGGGATTTGACTCGAGCCGCATCCTTTTCGGCATTCAGGATACGCCTACTCGAACACAGGTTATTGAATCAGGGATTTTCCAGTTGGGTGATCCTGCAGTTTACTCAATATGAAGCTGATCTGTCTGCTGGTTATTCGCGCTCGCGCAGATGGGGGAACAGGATCACCTCGCGGATGTTGGGTGTATCGGTGAAGAGCATGACCAGACGGTCAACCCCCAAGCCGAAGCCGCCGTTGGGTGGCATGCCGTAGCGCATGGCGCGCAGGTAATCTTCATCCATCGGGTGGCGTTCTTCATCATCGGCAGCGTAATCGCGACCCATCTCCAGGAAGCGCGCCTCCTGGTCTAAGGGATCGTTGAGCTCGGTAAAGGCGTTACAGATCTCCATCCCGGCGATGAAACTCTCGAAGCGTTCGACGGTGTTTGGATCACCGGGCTTGCTCTTGGTGAGCGGAGAAATATCGCGCGGGTAATCGTACAGGATGGCCGGCTGGATCAGGTTAGGTTCCAGGAAATGCCCGAGCAATGATTCGATCAACTTGCCACGGGTGGATCCCGGGTCGGGCTGCAGGTCTTTCGCCCGCATGGCCTCCGCCAGGCTCTCGGGGGTCTCGTGCTCCAGGATATCAATGCCCGCCTTCTCAAGCAGCGCATCGCTCAGCTTGATGCGCGGCCAGGGCGGTTCCAGGTCGATCTGGTGCCCCTGATAGGATATCTGGCGGCTGCCCGCCACCTGGTCGGCGACGTACACGATCATCGCCTCGGTCAGCTCCATCACCTGCCGGTAATCAGCATAGGCCATGTAAAATTCGAGCATGGTGAACTCGGGATTGTGCGTTCGGTCAACGCCCTCGTTGCGAAAATCGCGGCCGATCTCGTAGACACGCTCCAGGTTGCCGACCAGGAGGCGCTTTAAGTACAGTTCGAAGGAGATGCGCAGGTAGAGGTCTTGCTTGAGCTGGTTGTGGTGGGTGATGAAAGGGCGCGCTGCGGCGCCACCGTAGATGGGCTGCAAGATGGGGGTTTCAACTTCCAGAAAGCCATGATTATCCATGAAATCACGCAGGGCGCGCACAACAGCGGCGCGAGTCTGAAAAATGCGGCGCACATCCGGGTTGACAGCCAGGTCGGCGTAGCGCTGCCGGTAGCGTACTTCTGGCTCTGAGAGGGTGGCATGCTGGACAACTTCCCCATCGACGACCTCATCTTTGGCGGCCGGCAGCGGTGTTATGGCCTTGGCCAGCAGATGGAAATCAGCCACGCGCAGGGTTACCTCTCCGGTGCGCGTGCGGAACATATCCCCGCTGGCCTGAACGAAATCACCCAGGTCGAAATTGCGGTTGAAAAGTTCCAGCTGTTCCTGGCCGAGTTCATTACCTCTCAAGAAGAGCTGCACTCGCCCGCTGCTATCCTCAATATGGGCGAAGGTGATCTTGCCCATCGGGCGCATGGAGCGCAAACGCCCGACCAGGGTCACCCCCACACTTTGATCTGCGGCCTCGCTTTCGACAGATTCAAAGGCCTGGATGGCCTCCGCATTGGTATGTGTACGTTCGGCGTGCGCAGGATATGGATCAATCCCCTCCTTGCGCAATCTGTCCAACTTTTCCAAACGCACTTTTTCCAGATTAGAGTATTCCCTAGACATAGACGTTCTCCATGATTATTTTCCAGGACGATGCTCAATTTCACACAAAGAAATTCTTAACGTCAATATTTAAGTATCAAGTCCTAGTAAGTTTGCCACTCTGGAGTGATGTGAGATGGAGTCGAAGGTTCCTTGTGACCATTGTTAACTAGGTCAATAGGGATTCTTCACTTCGCTGCGCTCCGTTCAGAATGACACTTACATTAGTTTTAGACAACCCTATCTGTTGCCCCAAATAGAAGACAACGAAACTTACACATAGGGGTAGTTTATTATATGCTGTATATTCCTCTTCAGCAGCTCAACAACTCTCGGAAGCTGCAAAAAATTGGGAACAGGGTTAAGAAAAAACCCCGCGCTGTTCATCTGGCGCGGGGCTTGTTCACGATAAGCCCTGGTTCACTCCACCTTAACTATTTTGACTTCAAAAGAACCACCGGGCGCTTCAACCTCGACCACATCACCAGGTCGCTTCTCCATAATAGCGCGTCCCAGTGGGGATTCATTCGATATGCGACCTTCACGTGGATTAGCCTCGGCGCGACCAACGACGGTATAAATCTCGGGTTTGGCTCTTCCCTCTTTAATTGTGACGGTTGCGCCGATGTCAACCACATCACGATTCCCCGAGTTCTCGATGACGCGGGCGTTGGCCAGCAATATCTCCAGCTCCTGTATACGCCCTTCGACAAATGCCTGCTCATTTTTGGCTGCTTCATACTCAGCATCCAGATCCACGCCCATGTCACCACCATCCTCCATCGCTTCATGCAACCGAGCGGCGACCTCCTGGCGTTTCTCTGTTCGAAGATACGCTAATTCGTCTTGCAGTTTTTGATAACCATTAGGCGTTAGAAAAGACGGAGGCATTGTACAATCCTTAGACTTCTAATTATTTTCTTCCCAGTCCCCAAAAGTTTCAGGTATGATCCTGAAATCAGTTATGAAAAGGAGATGCGGCGTATATAGAAAGGCCCAACACCCTTCTGCCGCCGCGCGCAGGATTTTATCACAATGTAATCCGATTTGCAAGTATACAAAGCGAACATCTATTCTAGGTTGCCTGCCAGAGTCTCACACCTTCGAACTGCTGCCAGTAGTTTTGGATAGCTGAACGCATCTGAACCAGATCGGACCAAAAGGTGCTGATCTGAGAAGTGTGTGCAGCAACAGCGTCTTTCCAGGCATCGAGACCAGCCGCGGAGACCGGGAAAATCTTCGCATCAAACCCGGAAAACATGTCCGCCTGATCTTCAACGATATTGACTAAATAAGGATAATCTGCGTAATACCACACTGGTCGATCCAAGCCCTGCGCCGCGGAGCGGACCAGGCGATGATCGACGTGACCGCCCAATGTCAGCGGGCAGACCAATTGACAGTCCTGGGGCAGGGCCGAACTGAGTTCACCCCGTAAACTAAGCACCAGATCGGCTTCATGTGGATGCAGCTCGGCGAACAATCCCGATTCCGATGTGTACATAGAGCGACCATCAATAGAGGAAACCCGATAGATGGCATCTGGAATAGAAAAATAGCGGGTAACTGCCCCCATGCGCTTGCTCGAAAGTCGATCTTCTTCACGGCGATGCTTTACGGCATCCTGACCAGTTCCCCAGCGTTCATGTAAGCCGCTGGCAAAAGGGGAGATCGCTCCGGGTGGTGGATAAGCGGCACAGATCGTCCAAATCGAGACCTCGTGACCAGATCTTACCTGCTCCCATACCAGCCCACCACAGGAAAAGGCGACATCATCAAAATGTGGGGAAAGATAGATCCATTGCATGAAAATATACCTGACGCCAAAAAATTTTACCTAATTTCTCACCGCCTTGCCACCAGTCCCCCGAGGTGTTATCATCTACACATGTGAAGCGCACCTATGTTTTCCAACTTGACTAACCAGAATCGCCTGCGCTTGATCCTTGCCGCCATCACATTGGGCACCATCCCATGTTATTGTATTGGTTTGATCGCAGTTGGATTAGCTCCAGAACGTGGTATCATACCAACCTCTACCTGGACACCAACCGCCGTGATGGGGGCCACATTCACTTTACCTCCTACGTTAACCGCGATCCCCACACTGCCGCCTACCAACACTCCAACTATAACAGCAACACCCTCACCTTCACCAACTCAAACCGAAACCGCCGAACCAACGGATACCATCGTGCCAACCCCAACGGATACCATTGAGCCGACACCAACGGATACGATCGAGCCCACCCCAACTGATACGATCAAGCCGACCCCAACTGATACAATAGAGCCCACGCAAACTGATACATTAGAACCCAGTCCTACTTTAACCCTCAGTCCAACAGGTTCTGCAACAGCCACAGAAACATCAACCCCCACGATTACATCCACAGGTGAAACCACTCCCACTGAACCATGAAAAACTACATTCCCAAGCCGCGCAGACAATCAATCGGACGATGACAGAATTACTCCCATTGCTCAAATCCTTACTCTCATCACCGGGTCTTTCAGGTCATGAAGGATCTACCCGCGAGATCATTCAATCTGCCTGGGAACCAGTAACCGATGAACTCACTACCAGCCGCCTGGGCAGCCTTCACGGTCTGAAACGTGGGCAAGCCCCCGAACCACGACCAACCCTACTCATCGCGGCGCATATGGACGCAATCGGTTTAATGGTCACCAGCATCGTGGATGGTTTTCTGAGAGTGACTGAAATCGGTGGATTGGACGCCCGCGTGCTCCCCGGACAGCTGGTCACAGTGCATGGACGGAGAGATTTGCCTGGAGTGATCGTGCAACCCCCGGCCTACCTGCTGCCTGAAGGAGCTGCAAGTGGCCCGGTGGCGCTCAAATATCTGCTGGTAGACACCGGCCTTAGACCACGACAAGTCGATCGCCAGGTGCGCATCGGCGACCTGATCTCATTCGCACAGGAACCAACCGAATTGACCGGCGATACGCTTGCCGGAAAATCATTGGATAACCGCGCCTCCGTGGCTGCATTAAGCCTGTGTTTAGACCACCTGCAGAAGCGCAGTCACGACTGGGATGTATGGGCAGTGGCAACATCCCAGGAAGAAGTAACCTTTGGAGGAGCAAAGACTTCTGCCTTCCAGCTGCGCCCCCAGCTGGCAGTAGCGGTCGATGTCACCTGGGGAAAAAGCCCCGGTTCGCCAGAACATAAAACCTTTCCACTAGGTAAAGGTCCAACCCTGGGTTGGGGACCGAATATCCACCCTGGATTGCACAAGTCGTTCAAAGAGCTGGCCGATCAATTGGAAATTCCCCACGCGATTGAAGTGATGCCGCGTCACTCTGGAACAGAAGCATTCGCCCTGCAGGTGGCAGCAGAGGGGATTCCCACCATGGTTGTCACCATTCCCCTGCGCTACATGCACACCCCGGTTGAATTGGTCAACTTGAAGGATATCCGGCGGACTGCACTCCTGCTGAGTGAATTCATCACCCACCTGGACGTTGATTACATGGATAAATTAACTTTGGATGATATATCATGAGTCCTGACTCTCCCCAAATATATTCACAGCCAAGGATCGGTAATGCTCAATACAGGCTCCTGGAGCAGCTGTGCAATGCATGTGCCGTATCAGGTGATGAGGCCGAGGTGAGAGCCATCGTGCTAAAGCAGGTCGAATCACTGGCAGAAGAGGTCAAAATTGACCCCCTGGGGAATGTGCTGGTCACAAAACCTGGCCAGAAAACCCGGCGGAGGAGGAGTGGTCCCCTACGGGTGATGCTGGCGGCGCATATGGATGAGATCGGGTTTATGCTCACCCAAGATGAAGGTAAGGGGATCTTCAGGTTCGACACTGTTGGCGGTATTGACATCCGCCAGGTGGTCGGCAAGCCAGTATGGGTCGGCAAGGACCATATTCCTGGCGTGATCGGGGCTAAGCCTATCCACCTGACCACCGTTAAAGAGCGCCAGTCCACCATCTCGCTGGATACGTTGCGCATCGATATCGGTACCGCAGGCAATTCAAAGATCAAAGTCGGTGATCGAGCCACGTTCGCCACGCGCTACACCCGCATCGGTCCCAGCATACGAGCAAAAGCCCTGGATGACCGTTTAGGTGTGGCCACGCTCATTGAACTCGTCAAACACGCCCCGGAAAACATCGACTTGCTGGCAGCCTTCACCGTACAAGAGGAGGTAGGATTAAGGGGAGCACTGGTAGCAGCGTATGCGTTTGAACCCGATCTGGCGATCGCCATCGATTCTACCCCCGCGTTCGATCTGCCAAGCTGGGAGAGCGAGGAGGACGAGGCGGGCGAGAACTCCCGCTACAACACCCGCCTGGATGGGGGACCAGCGATCTATCTCGCCGACGGCGCAACCCTGTCGGATCCGAGGCTCGTCCGCCACCTGGTCGAATCAGCTGAGGCCTCAGATATCCCGTACCAGATCCGCCAGCCGGGCGGAGGCGGAACGGATGCCGGGGCCATACACCGCTCGCGGGCGGGTGTGCCCAGCGTCTCCGTCTCGATCCCGGGGCGTTATGCCCACACCCCAGCCGGAATCGCACGAATTTCCGATTGGAAGAACACACTGGCGCTGCTGCACACCGCGCTCGCCAACCTGACGCCGGATGTGCTTTCCGTGGAGCGGTAACAAGGATTCCCAACGCAAATAAAGAAGCCTGGAGCTACGATGAAATCTCTGATCCAAAAACTCGTCGAAACAACCGGTCCATCTGGATATGAGACTCAAATAAGGGACCTGATCCGGTCTGAAGTAGAGACTTCAGCGGATGAGGTGAAAGTGGATGCCCTTGGAAATTTAATCGCCCTCAAGGGCCAACCCTCTGCAGACGGAAAGAAGATCATGCTGGCAGCCCACATGGACGAGATAGGCGTAATCGCCACCCATATCGATGAATCCGGTTTTGTGCGCTTCTCCCCAATTGGGGGAGTCTACAGAAAACACTGCATTGGGGGACGGGTGCGTTTTCTGGATGGGACATCAGGGGTAATCGGCCACGAGGAGATCGATGACGCCAATAAGTTGCCCACCTTCGGCCAGATGTATATCGATGTCGGCGCGCAAAGCCGCGCAGATTGTCCAGTGCGTGTCGGTGATGTTGCCGCGTTCGAGCGCTCGTTTTCGGAATACGGGGAAAGATTGGTGTCAAAAGCAATGGACGACCGCATTGGTGTGGCTATCCTGGTCGAAACCCTGCGCCGCCTTGGGAAGAGCCCCAATCAGGCGTACTTCGTGTTCAGCGTTCAAGAAGAGGTTGGTCTGCGGGGAGCCACCACTGCCGCATATGGTCTCGATCCAGACATTGGTATAGCGGTTGATGTCACGCGTTCCGGAGATACGCCGAAGGGTTTAAAAATGGAGGTCGCCTTGGGGAAAGGACCAGCGATCAAAGTGCGGGACAGCGGGATGCTTTCTGACCCCCGGGTTGTTGATTGGATGGTGAGCACAGCCAAAAGAAAAAAGATCCCTTACCAGATGGAAGTATTGGAAAGCGGCACAACTGATGCGCGCGCCATGCAGCTCACCCGGGCCGGTGTGCCTGCCGGATGCGTTTCCATCCCCTGCAGGTACGTGCATGCCCCTTCAGAAATGGTGGATCTCAGGGATGTAAAGGAGGCAGTCAGCCTGCTGCTGTCATTAATCGAACGAAAGGTAGCAATTGATTAATCGATCCCAATTTACTCCGGGACTTATCGCGATGAAAACCTTCCTGCTCAGCTTAGCGCTTATTTGTATCCTGTTGGCCAGCTGCACACCCTCAGCGGTCACGGGTAGCGATCCTACCCTTGATGCACCCCCAACGCCGACCCCCACCCTGATACCAACACTGGAAAGCACCCAGTCTGCTCCGGAACCGATTGAACTGCTTTTATGGCTCCCCCCCGAATTCGACCCTGCCAATGGCAGTCCAGCAGGTAAGCTGCTGCAAGAGCGATTGGACTCCTACACAGCACAAAGAGCGGATGTACGCATCGAAACACGGGTAAAGGCCTCCAGTGGAACGGGTGGTTTACTCGACTCGCTGAGCACAGCAAACGCGGCCGCACCCTTAGCCGTCCCCGACCTGGTCCTGTTGCCCCGCACCAGCCTGGAGATCGCCGCTCTAAAAGGATTATTAATCCCCTACGACGGATTGAGCAATGCAATGAACGCCGATGACTGGTATCCCTTTGCCCAGGAATTAGCCCAGCTTCAAACGAGCACCTTTGGGTTGCCGTTCGCCGGTGATGCACTCCTTCTACTCCACCGCCCAGCTGAGATCGGAAACCCACCGGCAGATTGGACTGCAGCGATCGAATTAGCTCAACCCCTTTCATTTCCTGCCGCTGATGAAAGCGCGCTGTTCACTTTAGCTGAATACCTCTCCACCGGAGCGCAAAGTCAAGACTCTGAAGGACGCCCTTTCCTGGACGCCAACGCCCTTACCAACGTTCTGACCTTTTACCGGGATGCAGAAGCTGCTGGCGTGATGCCTTTCTGGTTAACCCAATTCACAACTGATGAACAATCCTGGCAGGCGTACACAGAAAATCAAGCCAATATGGTCATCACCTGGACGAATCGCTACCTGAGCACTCTGCCGGGTGACACTGCGGCAACCACGATATTAACTCAAGATGGGACTCCATTAACATTGGCCAATGGCTGGGTCTGGGCACTCTCAAACCCGCAAACCGAACGACACGCGCTAAGTGTTGATCTGGCTGAATTTCTCATCCAGGGCGACTTCCTGGCCCAATGGAGTGAAGCTGCCGGATATCTGCCGCCGCGCGCCTCCGCACTGAATGCTTGGGAAAACATCGCCGTGAGAAGGATTATTGAATCGATCGCCCGCTCAGCGCAGGTACTACCGCCAAATGATGTCATGGCTGCGGTCGGTCCAGCGCTCCAACAGGCGACAGTGGACATCCTAAAAGAACAATCCGATCCCGGTCCTGCCGCTACCGAGGCCGCTGAAAGTGTGCAACCCCCCCAATAAAGTAATTATCATTACAAATTTGGACCCTGATTTACGCTAATCTTCCTTTAATCAGGATGGTTGACGAAATGGTAAGCCGGTGTTATCATGCGGTTCGGAGACATTTTGTATGCAAGATGATCAACTCCCCGAGGAGCTCCCTGACTTTAGTAGCGAGCAGCCTCGGACAAAACCCAATAATGATTTAAACGCGGCCCACCCTGCAGAACCAGAGCATGGTTCTAATCGAGAGAGCCGCATTTTATTGCTCATGGCACGCCTTTCCAGGCTGGGAATGGCTGATTCTATTCTGCGCGTCGGGACACATATGCTGTTCATCGCCCTGGCATTGCTGGTTGTGTGGGTGATGCGCGGCTATTATCTGCGCGCCCAGGTCGTTGAAGGACCACAATCTGCCGTACAGGCTGCGGCGCAGCCCACTTCTACACCGACGACTGTCATTCCCGAGCTGCCACCCTTACCAATCTCCGCTGATGCTTATGCAGAAGGCATTCCACGACTGGCCCAGGTCCATACCACCATCCCGACACGCCCACGGACTGAGGTGACCACGTATATCGTCCAACCCGGAGATACGGTCTTTGACATCGCAGAAATGTTCGGTTTGAAACCAGAAACTGTTTTCTGGGGCAATTATTTCATCCTGGCAGATAATCCACACGCCCTTTCAGAAGGGCAGGAATTGAACATCTTGCCGGTGGATGGCACATACCATAAATGGTCAGCAGGAGAGGGATTGAACGGGGTAGCGCAAGGCTACAGTGTCTCCCCAGAAGACATCATCAACTGGGAAGGAAACAATCTGGACATAGAAACCCTGGGTGATTGGGCTGCCCCCAATATTGAACCGGGGACATTTCTTGTTGTACCGGGTGGTTCCCGCGAATTCGTCACCTGGAGCGCACCACGCATCACCAGGCAGAATCCCGGAGTCGCTAAGTATATCGGCCCTGGAGCTTGTGGAACGATCCTCGATGGTGCTGTGGGCACAGGTGGATTCATCTGGCCGAGTACCAATCACTTCCTCTCGGGTTACGACTATTCACCAGGGACAAATCACTACGGGATCGACATTAAAGGCTATATTGGCGAGCCAATGTGGGCCTCAGACAGCGGCGTCGTGGTCTATGCCGGGTGGAACAACTTCGGTTACGGGAACATGGTGGTGATCGATCATGGCAACGGCTGGCAGACCGCTTACGCACACATGGACGTGGTGGGCGTTGGCTGCGGGCAAAGCGTCTTCCAGGGCACGCCCATCGGCACGATAGGCTCCACCGGGAAATCAAGTGGCCCTCACATCCACCTCGAAATGCTGCATGACAGCTACGGCAAAGTTAACCCCTGGGATTTCTTGCCCTGATTAAATAAACTCCCCCAAATAATACAAGCAACCCGTCAGTCGATTTCTGACGGGTTTTTTGATGGCAAAGTGCTTGAGTGGAAGGAACAGCTCCTCGCTCCCAGGAGCCGATTGAAGCGCAGGATTTCAAATCCTGCTAGAGCAGAAAAGCGGAGAGCAAAATCGTTGCACGGGTCTCAAACCCTGCTTGAGCAGAAAGATTAGCTCTTCGCTCCCAGGGGATCTGCGATCCCCGGAGCCATTTGAAGCGCAGGATCCTGCT
>Ga0209742_10001316_pt1 | contig 11492 bp, 7 predicted proteins | sample DeeMarSeWOR38_10_FD_187462 | JGI IMG/M metagenome (GOLD analysis project Ga0209742, IMG submission 187462) | Marine sediment microbial communities from White Oak River estuary, North Carolina - WOR-3-8_10 (SPAdes) (version 2) | ecosystem: Environmental > Aquatic > Marine > Intertidal zone >... | reverse complement strand
CACGCTAGTCGGTGTCGGTGAGTCCACATCAAATTCCACCGTCGGAATAGAGGTTGGCCCGGCCGGATTAGTCACCACTGGGGCTAATGTCGGCGTGGCCTTGCCCTGGACCAAAATTGAATCCCCTCCTGGCGCAGAACTTTCAAATGGAGCAAACATACATCCGGCATTGAGTGCCCCACAACGAGCAGCTTGCAAGGCCAGCACAGCACCTGTAGCCAGGCAAATAAAACCGAAGCCAGCCAGCAATAGCAGGACGATGGGATGGCGCAGAATATGTTGGGAGCGGCGGAAGGTGTCGGATCCCAGTTCGGACGAATAAATTTGTTGGCCAGCCGGCCTGAGAGCCAGGAAAAGCTGGGCATCACCGACTTTTAAACCTTCGTTGACGGGCCATTCGGTTGGTTGGCCTACCTGAAGCGAGGATCCCGACAATTCAGCAGGCTGGTAGGCATCCATGTTGGTCACTTCGACCCGGTTGCCATCGAAATGGAGCAGACAGTGACGAGCCGCTACGTTAGCCACAGCCAGTCGTATGGCGCAGTTCCTATCACGGCCAACAATAATGGGCTCTGATGTCAACACCGTAAACTGTGGGGTGGCATCTGTGCTTACGACCGTATAGACCATACCAGTTTCGGGCGTTGATGCTGCCGACTTATCGATTTGCGGATCGCTAGCTTCTTCCTCTACCAATGATCTGGCCACCGTTGGAGAAAGGAGTCTAATGTGAATCGTCAAACCACCAATTTGCAATCGATCTTGGAGGGGCCATTCAGTTGACTGATACGGTTGAAGTGTTTGACCATTTAGCCGGGTGCCATTTGTGCTCCCCAAATCTGTAACCGTGACCCCATTCTCCCCAACTTCCAGGCGCAAATGCTGGCGGGAAACGCCTCCATATGGAACGTAGATTTGGTTGCCTTTCAAACGGCCAAGGTTGAACTGACCTGTAGACAGGGTTTGCCGGTGTAATTCTTTTCCTGCCTCTTCAATCCAAATCTCGTACATCAAGCTGTGCAAAAAGGTGACTTGAACTTGACTGTTAAAAGAGGTAAATGGAACTTAACTGTACCCACTGCAAAACATTTCAGGTACCAATTGCCAGATACCGTGTTACTTGTCACCTATATGGTACTCTTGACTTTGACCATCTCAGGCTGTATGTTTTCACTAACAAGGAATACTTCCTGAAAACTAACGATGGTCGTCGTTTTTTCTGTGCAACTAAATACATTTTAGTCATTTGCCTAGACACATTCTGTCGTCAAAACAGCACGGGTGCTCGAGAATTTATTATAGCATGAACCTATGACTAGAATTGAGTGTACAAAGGTAATGGCAATGTGTGAACAAAAGCGAGCCTTGGTCATTAGCCTCTTATTGACATCTATTATCTCGTTAATGGTTATCACCTCACCGATAATTGGCCAAGGGAGTGCTGGTCAATTACTGATTACCGGTAGTGATGATAGCAGCGCCCCGACTGTTCGTTTACATGTTTATGCAGTTGATAGTCAGGGAAATCCGGTGACGCTTGACAAACAGTCGATCGTCGTTCGTCATAATGGGGAAGAAGTAAACAACGTTTCAATCGTCAATCCCTATGAGGCGGGTACATTCACCTTATTTATCATTGATATTCCTGAAGGAGTCGCGCCCTATATCCCCACTATCCAAGATGGGATCCGGCAATATGCCAACGATCCGACGATGAAAGAGCAGGTTGATTATGTGGCCGTCTTTGCCGTCGACGAGCTTGCTGCAACCCAAATCCTGGAACCTGGTAGTTTTCATAACGGTGTCGCCAATGCCTTCGCTTCACCATTAACACCCATGACCGGCGCTACAGCTCTGATCGACAGCGTCATGGGACTCCTGAATAATGTGTCGGCGTTGAAGCCCAACCCAGACATGGTGACTCACATGGTGTTGATGAGCGATGGTACGGACGTCGTGAGCACACAATTTGAGGCGCCAGATATTCCGAGGAAAGCGGCCGAGCTTGGCATCCCCATTCACACCATTGTCCTGAACAATCAGAGCCTTTCCGCAGCGGACAAAGAAGCCGGTCGGGGTTATTTATCTCAGATTGCTGCCGGCACACGAGCGATCTCGACCACCTTGTCGACAACTGAGGATCTACAGCCGGTTTGGAACCGCATCTCATCCTTTCGTAACCAGACAACCATTCAATATTCGGTAGAAAATGCTATGGGCGGCGACTACTTAGTGGAGGTTAGTCTGCGGGACAATCCTGCAGTAAAAGCCGAGACAACGGTTACCTTTCCGCCAGGAGCACCCAGTGTCAGCATCAACTTGCCCCCGGAGGGCCGTAACATCACGCTACCCAATCTTGACCAACCCATAAATCTATCAATTAGCGCTGCTGTGTCCTGGTTAGATGGTGCCGAAAGGGAAATTACGAAAGCTCAGCTCTTAGTCAACGGCATTGTCGTTCAAGATATTGATGCTAATGATCTGGAACAGTTTGACGCCACCATCAACAACCTTCAGTATGGTCTCAATCAGATCCAAGTGGCGGTGGTCGACGATCAGGGAAGCCGGGCCATTAGTCCAGAGATATCCTTAACTGTCGAACAAGGGGAGACCGAAATACCGGAGAGCGTCGCCCCCAGTAGTTTGCCTGAACGGATCTGGCAAAGAATTAGCGGGGCAGCCGTCTTCGTGGGTGGCTGCTTTATCGTCGTATTTCTCCTGATATTGTTAATCGGCATTACCATCGTAGCCCAAAGATCCACCTTGGTCCGCAGGCTGGGCATTGTGTCCCTAATGCGACGTATTCCGTTTTTGCGTTCCTATTTCCCGGATGTTTACCGAGCCCAGGGACAACTTCGCCGGGCAGATCGAGCACAGCAACAGCTTCGCCGATACTCCTCAGATGTAAAGGGTTCCCGGAGCAAGTCAGGCAGGGCAGCCCGGCACATCGCGTTTCTTGAAGTAATTGAGTCGAACACAACTTTGCCATCTCGCATCGATCTGGAAGAGGTTGAGGCACATTTAGGCCGTTCAGCTTCCCAGGCAAATGTCGTGTTTAAAAATGATGCCACCGTCTCCAGGATCCACGCCACCATTACCCAGGAAGGCAATGATTATCGTATTTACGACGAGCAAAGCACCAGCGGCACCTGGGTGAACGAACAGCGAGTACCGGAATACGGCTTACAATTAATGGACGGTGACGAGATTCGCCTCGGTGCTGTACGTTTGCGCTTCCGGCAACCTTGATGCGTATCTCGGTCAGCTATTGGGGCGTTTCATAAATCTCGGTTTCCGAGCCGGTAGCTTGATTGGTTCGGTAGGCAGAAGCGAGATGAAAACGCAACTGAACCCGACCAAGATGAATGATGTCTTTATCATTGAGGGTTTGTGGACTTAAGCCAATACGCTTGTAGTTAACATAAGTACCACTTGAGCTGCCTTCGTCATAGATCCGGTATAAGCCCTGATTCTCTAAAATCCTGGCATGTAAGCGAGATACACTTTGGTCTTGAAAGGCTATTTGAACACGTTTCGCATCCCGGCCGAGGGCCACATTGTTCCCACCGATCGGGATCATCGTTGGATGATCCGGAGCGTTCTCAATAGCCTCTAGCAAGGCACCAATGAGGCCAACTGCAGCGAATTCTGGTGGGAGTGCATAAGTCATTGCCGGATCAGTTTGGGTATCCGGTGGGAGTTGTACAGCCATTGGTCCGGCCGTCGTGGCAGGTTGAGAGGGTGAAGCCTGTTCGGGTGTCCCATCACTTCTACGCCGCCGAAAAAGGATAATGCCTGTGACCAGCAAGACTAAGAACAGCAGCAAGATCAAAGCACCACCGCCGATGGCAATTACGCTAAATGAGATAATCCTACTTTCTGAAGATGGCGCGCTTGTCGGTTCCGGTGGAGGCAATGTGGGTGGCGGTGTGGTCGGGCTTGGTTGAATCCGGTCGACCTCGATGGCTAGGGGCAACGGCTCACTGGTACTTTGCAGGCCCAACTCGTCGGTCACTTGAACCTGTAAGTCATATATTCCTTCGTCTAGAAATCGAATGTCCCAGTCAAACGTTAACAAGCCGTCATCGCCAAGAATCGTGTTCTGGACCGGCATTTCTTGACCATTAACCAATAAAATGGCTGAGTCCAAAATCCGGGGATGCTCGTCGGGCCATGCAACCTCGGCCACCAGAGGCTGGTGCGTGGGCTCCATTTGTTCGAAGGAGATATCAGGCTCTCTCGCGACTCGGCGAATCGGCCGGCTATTATCCACGGCCATCCGAACGACTGGTGGCTCTACCACAAGCTCGAATGATTCCTCAGCCAGAACGCCAGCTATCTCGGCCGATAATGTATGCACCCCACTGCTATCAATCGAAGAACGATAGTCTATCCTGGCCTCATTCGCACGCTGCTGGAGGAGTTCATACAACTCATCCGTGCGCACCGGGTTCGGCATATGAGTATAGGCGCCACCAGTTGGCTCTGTAAGCCGGGTCACCTGCTCGATCTCATCGGCATCAGCCCGGCTTCCCAGGATCCCGGAGTAAATCGCTACCTGGCCATCTCGGGCTGTCTCGACCAGGGAATCAAAATCAAGTCGCTCACTTATGTTTCCGGCATCGGAGAATAGCAAGATAGCCTGGAACCGGCCTTCGTCACGAGTACTTGCCGCCTGTTCCAATGCCATATTCATAAGTCCATTCAGGTTCGGTTCATGCAGATCGCCCGTTTCATAAAAATTAATGGCGTTGATCACTTCGTTGGGGAAAGTCAACCCGGCTTCATCCAGGAATCGGCCGCCATCCCCTTCCGGGACGATCATTGTCATACTATCTAATTGCATTGGATTCATGAACAGGTTTGCGTAGCGAATGATGCTATCACGAACCTTCTCCCGGCGCGTAGGTCCCCCTGCTTCGTCTTGTTGTTCGATCGAGGTGTTGGCATCAATGACGACGATTAACTCCGTTCCTACATCGACTGGCTCGGCCTTAAAATCACCAACCGATCGCCCATTCTCCAGCAGTTTGAGTTCGCTCATATCCAATATCACCCGATTATCCGCGTCCAAATAGACAAGATGGAAGCTGATCTCTGGAAATCGGGAGGTATCGATCTCGGTAATTTGCAGCCGGGGTCTATCTGATTGAGCGGCGGCCGCAAAGGATGGAGGCAAGGCCATGAGGAGAAAAAGTAAGAGCCCTGTATAGGTACTTTTCAGTATGGACATTATTCCTTCATTACGATGCCTGTCCCGGTATATGTCCATTCTGGAATGCATAATCTGGTCCAGTCTCAGCATAAACTGCCTGACAACTCTTTCGTGAACCCTACAATTGGACCAGTCTTGGCTCAGGTAGTGAAAACAACTTTTTCGTACACTTTATCCGATACTTTTAGGTCAGGCAGGCGTTTGGCGCAGTATAGTTTCATCATCTCTGGTATGCAAACTTCTTAAGGGGAGATTTTCTGGCCCAAATCCTTGACTTAGTCACGTTCTGGCTGTATGTTTCCAGTAGCCAGCTTTGTGTCAGTTGCGGTTGTCTGTGGGCTCATGAACCCCAGGAGCCAACAGACAACGGAAGACATCAACACACATGGTTTTTTTAAGGGTTAGCAGCAATGGGCAAGAAGAAGTGGCAATCATTCAAACTGCTGACCGCTATTCTCTTACTTAGCGCCAGCATTTTATGGCTAACCGCCCCACATGATGCGATGGCTCAAGATGATGAGAGCCAGCCAGGCGATCAACCAAGTGGCGGCCAATTGATCATTTCTAGCAGCGACGCAAGTAGCGCCCCGACGATCGTACTCCGCACCTATGGTACAGATGACAAAGGTAATCGTCTGAATCTATCGACTGATATGATCGCCATCACCCATGGCGGTCAAGCAGTCAGCGATGTCGATATGGTTAGCGGTTATAAGGCCGGTACTTTCACAATTTTCCTCGTCGATACCCCGCCGGGTGTGGAAGCACAAATGCCGGTAATTCAAGAGGCCATTGAACAGTTCACCAGTCCGCCAGAGATGGAGGAACCGGTTGATTATGTCAGCATTTACCAGGTTGGCGAGTCGGAGGCTGTCCAGATGTTACCTCCAACCAACTTCTTTAATAGCATCCGGAACTTTTTTGCCACGCCTTTGGAGACCCAATCAGGACCCACTGCCCTGGCTGATAGCCTGGGAACCTTACTGGACGAGGCAGAAACGCTTAGGCCAAAGGATGACCTGACCGTCTCAATCGTCGTCCTCACAGACGGAACCGATGTTGTGAGCACGAAGTTCCAACCTGACGAACTTGGCCAAAGGGCTGCTGATCAGGGTATTCCCGTCCATACCATCTGGCTCGAAAACGAAAACTTACAGTCATTTAGTCACCAGGCCGGTCAAGAATATCTCGCCAACTTGGCGGCCGAAAGCCGGGGAGTGTCTGCCCGGCTCGATCAGCCAGATCAGGTCCAGGCTATTTGGAGTAGGATTGGCGATTTTCGCATCCATGACGTGTTCCAATACCGGCCTGACCAGTTATCAGGAGGCACATTCGACGTGACCCTGAGTTTGCGGGATGATCCTGAAATTCAAGCAAATACCAGCGTGGTCATTTCAACCGCAGCACCAACAATTGCCATTGAGTTGCCGCCTGAGAGCCGCCAATTGACCCTCGAAAGCCTTGACCAACCTGTCGCCTTATCTTTCTCTACGGTTGTTAGCTGGCTGGATGGCACCGAGCGCGCATTAGACAGCGCCCAGTTAATCGTCAATGGTGCTATTGTCCAGGAGATCGACGTCTCTGACATCGACCGCTTCACGGCCGAGATAAGCAACTTTAACTATGGCCCGAATACCGTACAGGTTGCCGTGCTTGATGAACAAGGATTAACGGCGACCAGCCCCGAGATTACGCTGACGGTGCTTCAAGGCGAGACGGCCGTCCCCGAAGACATCGAGGCTACGGGATTTTTTAGTAATCGTGTCCTGAGCGTGATTGGCGGATGTTTTCTAATACTTTTCTTGTTGGCAGCATTGATCCTGCTGATTTTGGCAATCAGGCGTCGGCGCTCGAGCAATGTTTCAGAGCCTGAAATATACGCCTCTGATGCGCCGCCTTCGCGACGGGAGGCCAGCCGCCAGCCGGCCGAAACAACAACTAACGCCAAGGGCGACACCTCATATATAGAAATTTTACAATCGGTGACTCGCATGCCACCAGCCCTAGCATTAAGCGCCGTCGAACACCGAATAGGCCGCAATCCTAATCAGGCAGATATTGTATTCGAGAACGACATTACCCTGTCACGACTCCATGCTATCATCGTTTTAGAAGGCAGCGATTATCGAATCTATGACGAGGGAAGCACCAGCGGCACCTGGGTGAACGGCCAACCGGTTCCTGAATACGGATCCCAGTTATTTGATGGCGACAATATTCAGCTTGGCGATGTGATCATCCGTTATCGCCGCGTTTGATTGACCAACACTCGTGATCAGGCCAACCGCCGAACAAATAGCCGCCATTCAAGCTGGGCAGAGTAGTTTTCTCCTAGGCCCTGCGGGAACAGGCAAGAGCACGGCTTTAAGATATCGCCTTCTAAACCTGCTTGAATCTGGGGAGCCTGCTTATACGCACTTGGTGCTGATCGCCGAGCCTGAGCACGACCATCCTTTCCTGGAAACCATTCACGAGTCAGATCTAGGACCATATTCTGAACTGCAAATCACAACCTACAATAGCCTGGCTCGTCAAATGACGACGATTTTTTGGCCTTTGGTTGCACGGGCAGCAGGTTTCAACCGCCCGTTCCAACCGCCGACCTTCCTAACTTATGATCTGGCCCAATTGCTCATGTGGCGGATTGTAACGCCGATGTTAGCTGACGGTGCTTTCTCCGATCTGAGATTGCGCCCGCAGCAAATCGTCAGCCAAGTGCTCGACACTCTGAATCGCGCCGCGCTTAATGGGCTAACTTTGGAGGGGGCTATTCAACGACAGATGAGCACCTGGTCTGGCGAGCGGGATCACTTGAACCACTTAAAGGATGCAGCCACAGCCGCCCGACGATTTCGTAGTCGTTGTTTGCAAAATAACTTGCTTGATTTATCGCTGGTTGTACAGGTTTTCGACACACAGCTTGTTAAACATCCAGAGTTCCGGCGTTACTTTAGTGAACGTTACCGTCATCTTCTCGTAGATAATATCGAAGAACAAACACCAGCCGGCCAAAACTTCATCGAGAGCCTGATGGACACCACTGAGACTACTGCTATCGTTTACGATTCGGGTGGCGGATATAAACGTTTTCTGGCAGCAGATCCACTTGGCGCAAACAGGTTTCGCAAATTGTGCCATCAAGAAATATCCTTTGAAAAGAGCTTTACAGCTAGTTTTCCATTAATCAGGCTTTCGAATCTGGTCGAAAATTATTTGCTTGGCGCAAAGAAGCCGGAAACGAGTGCCGATCAGGCAGTGCTCGAAACAGTGACCGGTCGTTATCGCCGGGAAATCGTTATCGGGCTCATGCCATCACTTCTCCGACTCATGGCAAATGGCATGGAGGCTGGTGATATTGCCATCATCACGCCTTACCTGGATGGTTCTCTGCGTTATAGTCTGATCAAGGAAATGAAAAGAGCTGATATCCCTTATTATCTGCTGAGACGGCGATCAAGCCCACGGGATGAACCACAAATCCGGGCCTGGCTGACTTGGTTGATGATCGGCCACCCAGATTGGGGGATCTGGCCCACCTTATACGACGTGGCCGAAGCGTTCAGCTTGAGCATTGCCGGCCTCGACCCGGTTCGGGCGGAGATCATAACCCAGGAGCTTTACGACCCCGAAAGCCACACCTTATTTCCAGTAAACCAATTAACCGAAAAAACCGTCGAACGCGTAGGCCGGGATCGAGTCGAGCTTGTCGAAGAAATTCGGCAGTGGTTGTTGGACAACGGCCAAGATCGCTTTCCAATTGATGTCTTCTTGTATCGGTTATTTAACTCCTTATTGGCGCAACCCCGTTTCCAGCCCCAACCGGACCTGACATCGGCCGCCGTATGCGATTGGCTCGTCCGAACGGCCAGCCGGCTTCGCCAGGCATCTGATCCTATGGAACTTCGAACAACCTCCGATATAGGACAAACATTTATCGACGGCATTTACCAGGGCCTGGTAACCGCCAACCCGCCAGAGATTGGCGAACCCCCCGATCCAAACGGGGTGATGATATCCACCATTTATGGATATCTGCTGGCAGGCAAGCCGGTTCGAGTACAGGTTTGGTTAGATACGGCGGCCACTGGTTGGTGGGACATCCCCCGACAGCCTCTCAGCAATGCCTTCATCCTGGCCCAAAGTTGGCCAGCAGATCGACCCTGGACGATGGCAGAAGAACATGAAATTCGAGACCAGTTACTAAGTCGCATTGTTCGCGGACTTGTCAATCGTTGTACTGACGGCGTGATATTAGCTAACAGCGATCTCGACCGGCGTGGAGTTCGACAGGAAGGCCGTCTATGGCGAGCTTTATATCCGATCCGGCAAAAACAGAAGACAGGTGAAGGATAAAAGGGCGGCGATCAGGGAAAGAGAATGATGGAAAAAAACAAAGTCGAGGTTATCGCATTTCAAGGGGAACCGGGGGCCTATTCAGAGGTAGCGGTGCGCAGGCACTTTAGCCCCAACATAAGCACATTACCCTGCCGGTCGTTCAAGGATATTTTCGATGCCATACATGACGGCCGGGCCAGCCGAGGAATGTTGCCAGTAGAAAACTCGCTAGCAGGCACAGTCATTCCGGCATACGATCTTCTGGTCGACCATGACTTGCGAATACAAGCCGAAGTCATTTTGAGGATTGAACACTGTTTGATGGCCCCACCTGGTTCGTCGTTACAAGAAATCAATCGAGTGATATCCCATCCCCAGGCCTTATCTCAATGCGAACAAACCCTTTACCGGTTAGGCATTGAACCGGTCACACATTACGATACCGCAGGGGCAGCCCGCGACCTGGCTGCCGATCCGAAACCCGGTACAGCCGCCATTGCCAGTGTCTTGGCCGCCGAAACTTATGGACTGGAGATATTAGCCAACAATATTGAAGATCTTTCCCTCAATTTCACCCGATTTTTTGTCTTAGGGGCAACAGACTCACCTAGAGAAGATCCCAGCAAAACTTCCATCATCTTTACAACCCGCCACGAGCCAGGAGCCCTTTACCGGGTATTAGGGGAATTGGCTGGACGGGGTATCAACCTGACCAAGATCGAGTCCCGGCCGCGACGAAACCGGCCCTGGCATTATCTATTTTACGTCGACTTCGAAGGCCATGAAGATAACCCAGGCGTACGCGAAGCTTTATTAGGTATACTCAAGCAGGCCTCTTTCCTGAAGGTCTTGGGATCTTATCCGGCAGCCCCACTGCCCAGCAATAGCCAAGACAAACCCATTTGAGTCTCAAACTGAAGGTTCACCTTTTTCTTTCCCCTTAGCCGTGTTACCATTTGAACCCATGAGTCGACCTGAATCTTTGCCCCTTAATCGCTGGCAAATCGCTCCACCTCCTCCCTATGAGCTTCAGCAAGCAATGGCTCATTGCCCCCCGGTTATACTCCAGGTGCTCTACAATAGAGGAATAGCCAAGCCACAAGAAATCGATGCTTTTCTGGATCGCCAATATATGAGACGAACCGATCCTTTTCTACTGACCGACATGGACAAGGCAGTAGACCGTATTGGCCAGGCGATCGAAGACGAAGAGATGATCGTGGTTTACGGCGATTTTGATGCCGATGGGGTAACCGCTACAGTATTGTTGATCGAGGCTTTGCGGGGCCTGGGCATCTCCCGGCGACAGGCCCGACCTTATATTCCTGATCGAGTTGATGAAGGCTACGGGCTCAACGAAGAAGCTCTGAAATCTTTGAAAGAAATGGGGGCGGGATTGGTCATCACCGTGGACTGTGGAATCCGGTCTATCCGAGATGTCGAAAAAGCCAACAATATCGGATTGGACATGATCATCACCGATCATCACAGTCTTGGCCCCCTGCTTCCGCCGGCCGTGGCGGTCATCAATCCTAAACGACCGGATTCTTTATATCCCGAGGAAGAACTGGCTGGTGTGGGCATCGCCTATAAATTAGCTCAAGCATTGAAACAGAAATACTCCGATCGAGCCAATTTTGAGGAGGATCAGCTTCTAGATTTGGTGGCCTTAGGTACGGTGGCCGACCTGGTCCCGCTATTAGGCGAAAATCGACTATTAGTGACCCGAGGACTTGAAGTCCTCAACCAATGCCATCGGCCAGGTGTGGATGCCCTGGCCAGAGTATCTAGCCTGAAACCCGGCGCGATACTGGCCGAGTCTATCGCCTTTGGCCTCGCTCCACGGATCAATGCTGCGGGCCGGTTGGCCCACGCCTACGATGCTGCTCGATTACTGGCGGTGAACAACTCTTTAATGGCCCGAGAGTATGCCGACACCCTG
>Ga0209742_10001311_pt1 | contig 11501 bp, 11 predicted proteins | sample DeeMarSeWOR38_10_FD_187462 | JGI IMG/M metagenome (GOLD analysis project Ga0209742, IMG submission 187462) | Marine sediment microbial communities from White Oak River estuary, North Carolina - WOR-3-8_10 (SPAdes) (version 2) | ecosystem: Environmental > Aquatic > Marine > Intertidal zone >... | reverse complement strand
CCTGAGGGTTTCGTATCGCCGGTTACGCTGGAACATGCATGAGCACTGGGCGGGTTGGCCGCACGCAGTGCGTGCGTTCCGGTAACGAGCTGTTGTGTGAAAAGGCCGGGCTTCTGTCGGGAATCTGTTGAAGCCGGTATTTCCAGGTTTGAATTGGTCGGGGCGAGAGGATTTGAACCTCCGACCCCTTCGTCCCGAACGAAGTGCGCTACCAGGCTGCGCTACGCCCCGAATCAGTAACTGCGGCTAACCGAAAATTCGGCCAGCCTGTACAAGGCCTCTTTGTAAGGACTTGCAGGTAATTCCGCCAGCGCCTCGATGGCGAGGTCTGCCTCATGCTGCGCGGATTGCGCAGTGTACGCGATGGCATTGGTCGATTCAATGGCCGCCAGCACCACGTCAATGCAGGCCCGGCCGCCGGTTTCGATCGCCCGGCGAATGGCCCCGACCTGCTCGGGAGTGCCATGGCGCATGGCGTGGATCAGCGGCAGGGTGGGCTTGCCCTCGGCCAGGTCGTCACCGATGTTCTTGCCGATGTCGGCGCCGGAAGAGCCGTAGTCCAGCGCATCGTCGATCAATTGGAACGCAGTACCAAGGTGCATTCCGTAACGCGCCATGGCCCGTTCTATCGTCCGCGATTGCTTGCCCAGCACCGCGCCCAGCTGCGCGGAGGCCTCGAACAACTTGGCGGTCTTGTAACGGATCACATCCCGGTAGCGCTCTTCGCTGGTGTCGGGGTCGTGACAGTTCAGCAGTTGCAGGACTTCGCCCTCGGCGATGATGTTGGTGGTAGTGGACAGGATTTCCATGACCCGCATGCTGCCGATACTCACCATCATTTCGAAGGAGCGCGAATAGAGAAAATCACCCACCAGCACCGCCGCCTCGTTGCCCCAGATGGCATTGGCGGTCTGGGTGCTGCGGCGCAGTTCGGAGGCATCCACGACGTCGTCGTGCAACAGGGTGGCGGTATGTATGAACTCGATCACCGCCGCCAGTTCCAGGTGCTGTTTTCCCTGGTAGCCGCAGGCGCGCGCCGCCAACAGCACCAGCAGGGGGCGCAGCCGTTTGCCGCCGCTATTGATGATGTAGCGGCCGAGCTCGTTGATCAGGGCGACATCCGAGCGCAGACGCGTGAGAATCAGCCGGTCGACGCCTTCGGCATCCGTGCTGACGAGTGCCCGGATGTCCTCGATATCAAGGTTTACTCCATGTTTTTGAAGAATTTCCTGCATAGGGCTCGAACGACTGGAAAAGTCTGAATCCGGCGTTTCTCAATGGCTTAGTCTAACCGCGTGGCGCGCATGGTACCAGAAGGCAAACGGTTTGACCCAACCGTCCGGAATCTATAGAATTGCGCGTCTTTCGTACGCTGTATTTGGAGATTCGGCCATGTATGCGGTAATCATGACTGGCGGCAAACAGTACCGTGTCAGCCAGGGTGACAAGGTTCGCGTTGAGAAACTCGACGCTGCCGAAGGTGATTCAATCGAGCTCGACAAGGTGCTGATGGTCGTGGACGGCGACGATATCAAAATCGGTGCGCCGGTTCTGGATGGCGGCAAGGTGACTGCCCAGGTCAAGGCGCACGGTCGCGGAGACAAGGTGGAAATCATCAAGTTTCGCCGTCGCAAACACCATATGAAGCGGCAGGGCCATCGCCAGGCCTACACGGAACTGGAAATTACGGGCATTTCTGCCTGAGTTGAGGTGAGCAGCTATGGCACACAAAAAAGCCGGTGGCAGTACGCGCAACGGGCGCGATTCCGAATCCAAGCGTCTGGGTATCAAGTGTTTCGGCGGCGAAGACGTGCTGGCCGGTAACATCATCGTGCGTCAGCGTGGCACGCGTTTCCACGCCGGCGTCAACGTCGGATGCGGGAAGGACCACACCCTGTTCGCCAAGGCGGACGGTACTGTCAGGTTCGTCACCCGTGGCCCGAAGAGTCGCAAGTTCGTGGACGTGGTTTCGTCCTGAGGCGTTTCGGAGCACGCGAAGAAGCCCCGTCTCCGAACGGGGCTTTTTTGTGGCAGGCGAAATTCGACGGCGGGCAACTTAGTGCGGAAGCAGGCGCCGGCTGTATGATCTGATGCAATCGAATCCTGCCTGCGGGTTTCGATCAGCCGTCACAGGCCACTGAAAAAGACGCTTGCCGGGATACTTTGTGTCCTTCGTGTCCTTTGCAGTTTATTCTTTACGCATGTTTTCCGTACCGCTGATATGAAATTCGTCGACGAAGCCACTATCGATGTCAAGGCTGGTGACGGCGGCAATGGCTGTGTCAGTTTCCGCCGCGAGAAATACATTCCGTTCGGAGGCCCGGACGGCGGCGACGGCGGTGACGGTGGCAGTGTCTATCTGGTGGCGGACAGCAACCTGAATACGCTTGCGGATTTTCGTTTCGAACGGCGCTTCCAGGCACAGCGGGGCGAAAACGGTCGCGGCCGCAACTGTACAGGAAAAAGCGGTGATGATCGCGAAGTGCGGGTGCCGGTCGGCACACTGGTGTACCAGGATGATACCGATGAATTGATGGGCGATCTGGTCGCGGATGGCCAGCGGCTGCTGGTTGCGCGTGGCGGTTTTCATGGTCTCGGCAACCTACGCTACAAGAGTTCCACCAACCGGGCACCGCGCCAGTCCAAACCCGGAACCCCCGGTGAGCAGCGCAGTCTGCGGCTCGAGTTGAAGCTGCTCGCCGACGTCGGCTTGCTGGGTAAACCCAATGCCGGAAAATCCACGCTGATTCGCGCCATTTCCGCGGCTCGCCCGAAGGTGGCAGATTATCCCTTCACCACGTTGTATCCGAGCCTGGGCGTGGTGCGGGCGGGGCCGCAGCGCAGTTTTGTGGTAGCGGATATTCCCGGGTTGATCGAGGGCGCCGCCGAGGGCGCTGGTCTTGGCGTGCAGTTCCTCAAGCACCTGTCACGCACTGGTTTGCTGCTGCACCTCGTTGATATAGCGCCGCTGGATGGAAGTGATCCGGTCGCCGACGTGTGGACCATTGTGCATGAATTGGAAAAATTCAGCGCTGAACTCGGGGCGCGCGAGCGCTGGCTGATATTGAACAAGGTAGACCTGTTGCCCGCCGAAGAACGCGAGGCGCGCTGTGGCGACATAGTGCAGCGGCTTGACTGGCAGGGACCGGTATTTCAGATTTCCGCCTTGTCTGGCGAGGGCACCGAGACCCTGGTGTCTGCGATTATGGATTACATAGAGTCCGGACAGCAGCAGCCTGCCGGCATAGAGTCATGAGCACGATGCGTACCCGTTCGCAGTTGGGCGCGGCACAGCGCTGGGTGATCAAGATCGGCAGTTCTCTGCTGACCAATAATGGGCGCGGGCTGGACATGCAGGCAATTCACGCCTGGGTCGAGCAGATGGCCGAACTGCATCGACAGGGGCGTGAACTGGTGCTGGTCTCATCCGGTGCGGTGGCGGCAGGGATGAGCCGCCTGGGCTGGAGTCGGCGGCCGCGTGAGCTGGTCGCCCTGCAGGCCGCTGCCGCGGTCGGGCAAATGGGGCTGATTCAGGCTTATGAATCCAACTTTCAGCAACACGATCTGCACACCGCGCAGGTACTGCTGACCCACGATGATCTGGTCAATCGCACTCGCTATTTGAATGCTCGCAGCACGTTACGCAAATTGGTCGGGCTGGGCGTTGTTCCGGTAGTCAACGAGAACGACACCGTCGCTTGTGATGAACTGCGTTTCGGCGACAACGATACCCTGGCCGCGCTGGTGGCAAACCTGGTGGAAGCGGACCTGCTGATCATCCTGACTGACCAGAACGGGGTCTATGACCGCGATCCGCGCTGCGACGCCGGTGCCTGCCTGATAGTTGATGCGCAGGCGGGTGAGCGACGGTTGTTCGAAGTGGCCAGTGGCGACAGCAGCAGCGGCCTCGGGCGGGGCGGTATGGTAACCAAGGTGCGCGCCGCTGAACTGGCGGCCCGCTCCGGCGCGGCAACCTGGATTGCGCCCGGTCGCGAAGCCCAGATTCTGCGCCGCATGGCGGCCGGTGAACAGCTCGGTACGGTGGTGCATCCTGCCAGCGGTCGACTGGTTTCGCGCAAGCAGTGGCTGGCCGGCCAGTTGCAGGCCAGGGGGCGCCTGAGCCTGGACCAGGGTGCCGTACGGGTGCTCAAGGAGTCGGGGCGCAGTCTGCTGCCGGTCGGCGTGACCGCGGTGGAAGGGGCTTTCCGGCGCGGTGAAGTGGTTAGTTGTCACGGCCCCGATGGCGCCGCCATCGCGCGTGGCCTGGTGAACTACAGCGCCGAGGAAGCCCGCAAAATCATCGGTCAGCCCAGTGAGAGAATCGAACAGCTACTGGGTTACGTAGATGAGCCGGAACTGATTCACCGCGATAACCTGGTGCTGCTTTGAGTCCATTGCGGGCAACAAAAAAGCCGGTCAGCGACCGGCTTTTCGGGGAACCTGGATGTTCCTCGTATTCAGCCTTGCAGGGCGCGCACGTGGTATGCCAGGCGGCTCTTGTGGCGCGCAGCTTTGTTCTTGTGGATCAGACCCTTGTCCACCGACTTGTCGATCACCGGGATCGCACTCTGGTAGGCGCTCTGGGCAGCTTGCGCATCACCGCTGGCAATCGCTTTGAGAACATTCTTTACATAAGTGCGCAGCATGGAGCGCTGGCCGGCATTGCGCTGCCGACGAGCTTCCGCCTGACGGGCGCGCTTACGCGCTTGAGCCGAGTTTGCCAAAATCTTTCTCCTGTTCCAGGTTCCAAAGAGCGCGATACTATGCGGATGTGGCGCCGATTTGTCAATCCGGTGGCGCGCTCGGGGGCATGGCTGTGAGCCGTAAACTCGTCAAGGGAACTGCCACGGTAGGCGGTATGACGTTGATTTCCCGGGTGCTCGGCCTGGTGCGGGATATGGTATTCGCCCGCTTCGGCGTGGACGCCGGCATGGATGCCTTTTTCGTGGCGTTCAAGATCCCCAACTTCATGCGCCGCTTGTTCGCCGAGGGCGCCTTTTCACAGGCCTTTGTGCCGGTGCTGACGGACTACCGCAGCCGCGGTGATCACGCCGAGGTGAGGTTGCTGGTGGAACGGGTGGCCGGCACGCTCGCCGGTCTCATGGGATTGCTGGTTCTCGCCGCGGTGCTGGCCAGTCCGGCGCTGGTGCTGGTGTTCGCGCCCGGCTTCTGGGCCGACCCGTTGAAGTTCGAGTTGACGGCGTACATGCTGCGCTTCACCTTTCCTTATCTACTGTTCATGGCGCTGGTGGCTTTTGCGGCCGGTATTTTGAACAGCTACGGTCGCTTCGGTGCCGCCGCGTTTACCCCCGTGTGGTTAAACGTGGTGCTGATTGCCATGGCTCTGCTGGTCGCGCCGCGGCTGGACCAACCCATGGTCGCGCTGGCCTGGGGGGTTCTGGTCGCGGGCTTGGTACAGCTGCTGTTCCTGTTGCCCGCCCTGGCGCGCCTGCGGCTGGTGCCGCGCCCGCGCTGGGGACTGGGCGACCCGGGGGTCAGCAGGATTCTCAAATTGATGCTGCCGGGTATCGTCGGATCGTCGGTAGCTCAGATCAATCTGCTGTTCGATACCTTGCTGGCTTCGTTCCTGGTCACCGGCAGCGTGAGCTGGCTGTATTACGCCGACCGGCTGGTCGAATTCCCGCTCGGCGTGTTTGCGATTGCGCTCGCCACGGTGATTCTACCGGCACTGTCGAAGGCGCACACCCAGGGAGCATCGCAGCAGTTCTCCCATACCCTCGACTCCGGCATGCGCTGGGTACTTCTGATCGGTGTTCCGGCCTCGGCCGGACTGATGGCGCTGGCCGGGCCAGTGCTCTCGACCCTGTTCCAGTACGACGATTTCAGTCAGCGCGACGTCGATATGGCGGCGTTGGCGCTGAGCAGCTATGCCTTCGGTCTGCCCGCTTTCATGCTGGTGAAGGTGCTGGCGCCGGCTTTTTATGCACGCCAGGACGCCCGCACCCCGGTCAAGGTAGCGGTGCGTGCCATGGCTGCCAACATGGTGCTGAATGTACTGATCGTGGTGCCGCTGGTGCTGTTCGAAATCCCCGGCGCCCACGCGGGGTTGGCGCTGGCGACGGCGCTGGCCGGTTATCTCAACGCTGGCCTGTTGTTCCGTTATCTGCGCGCCGAGGCGGTCTACCGGCCGGCGCCCGGCTGGCCGCGCTTGCTGCTGCAGATGCTGTTCGCCGTTGCAGTGATGCTGGTCGTGGTCATCTGGGCCATGCCGGACGGCCCTGCCTGGATGGGGCTTTCGGGTTCGCAGCGTGTGCGCTGGACCGGTTTGCTGGTGGTGCTGGGTGCGGCCGCCTACCTGGCATCGCTGCGGCTGGCAGGGTTGCGCCTGTCGGTTCTGCGAACCCCTGCCGCTGAAGCCGAACGCGAATCATGACAGCGCGGGGATGTTCGTTATAATTCAGCAATTTCGTCCAATGGCTCCCGATGCGACTGATCCGAGGATTCCATAACCTGCGCCGTGTTCACCAGGGCAGTGCTGTCACCATCGGAAATTTCGATGGCCTGCACCGCGGCCACCGGGCGGTGCTGGAACGGCTGCACCGGCATGCCGCGGAGCACCAGCTTCTGACCACGGTGATGACCTTCGAGCCGACGCCGCAGGAGTATTTTGCGCCGCACACAGCGCCGGCGCGCCTGCAGCGGCTGCGCGACAAACTGGCTACGCTCGAAGCCCTGGGTGTCGATCAGGTGATTTGCCTGCGCTTCGACCGTAAACTGGCAGCCCTGAGCGCGCAGGCCTTTGTCGAGCAGATACTGGTAGCGGGACTGGGGGTGCGCTATCTGGTGGTCGGGGATGATTTCCGTTTCGGCGCGGGCCGCAATGGTGATTTTGCCTATCTTTGTGACGCCGGAAGTACCCACGGTTTCGAGGTTGCGAACACCGAGACCTTTTTCGAACACGGCCAGCGCATCAGCAGTACGCGCATTCGAGCGGCGTTGGCGGCGGGTGATCTGGACACCGCCATGCAGCTGCTGGGCCGCCGTTACCGGATTTGCGGGCGGGTTGCGGCCGGCCAGCAACGCGGGCGCAGCATTGGCTTTCCGACGGCGAATATTCATCTGCACCGCCGCCTGTCGCCGCTGCGTGGGGTGTTCGCGGTACGCGTTCATGGCTTGGCGCCCGAACCGCTCAATGGGGTTGCCAACATAGGCACGCGTCCGACGGTGGATGGCAGTCACTGGGTGCTCGAGGTGCACCTGTTCGATATGGACGCGGATATCTACGGTAGGTACCTGGATGTCGAATTCTGCGCCCGGCTTCGCGACGAGAAGAAGTTCGCATCGTTTGAGATTTTGAAACAGCAGATACAACGTGACGCCGAGCAGGCGCGGCAGTTTTTCAGCGAGTGAGTGCGCGAGTGAGTAACTACAAAGACACCTTGAATTTGCCCAGTACGGCGTTTCCGATGAAGGCCAATCTCGCCAACCGTGAGCCGGAGCTGCTCAACTACTGGGAACAGATCGATCTGTACGCCAAGCTGCGTGAACTCGGCGAGGGCCGCCCGCGCTTTGTGCTGCACGACGGCCCTCCCTACGCCAACGGTGACATTCACATCGGCCATGCGGTCAACAAGATCCTCAAGGATATAATCGTCAAGAGCAAGACGCTGAGCGGTTTCGATGCGCCCTATATCCCGGGCTGGGATTGCCACGGATTGCCGATCGAGCTGAATGTTGAAAAGAAGGTCGGCAAGGTGGGCAGCAAGGTGGACGCGAGCACGTTCCGCGCAAAATGCCGGGACTATGCCCGCAGGCAGGTGGACGGCCAGCGCAAGGATTTCATCCGTCTCGGTGTATTCGGGGATTGGCAACACCCGTACCTCACCATGGACTACGCTTTCGAGGCAGACATTATCCGTGCCCTGGGCCGCATAATCGCCAATGGCCATATCACCAAGGGCTACAAGCCCGTGCACTGGTGCACCGACTGTGGTTCAGCACTCGCCGAAGCCGAAGTCGAGTACGAAGAAAAGACGTCACCGGCCATCGATGTCCGTTTCGGGGTGCTCGATGAGGAGAGTCTGTTGGCCCGCTGCCACCACGCCGAAGGCCGTAAGGGGGAGGGTGCGCTGTCGTTTGTCATCTGGACCACCACCCCCTGGACGCTGCCCGCCAATCGTGCCGTGGCTCTCAACCCGGACCTGGAATACGCCGTCGTGCAGGCCGACGTCGGCCATGGCCTGGAACGCCTGGTGCTGGCCGAGGCACTGCTCAAGGATGCCATGCTCCGTTATGGCTGCGAAACGTATCAGATTGTCGCCTATTGCAAGGGCGCAGAGCTGGAGCATCTCAAACTGGCGCATCCCTTCTATGCCCGGGAAGTCCCGATCATCCTCGGTGATCACGTCACCCTCGAGGCCGGTACCGGCGCTGTGCATACGGCCCCCGGTCACGGCCAGGACGACTACGTCGTCGGTAAGCGCTATGGCATCGAGGTTGACAACCCGGTCGGGCCCGACGGGGTTTTCGTGCCCGGCACAGAGCTGTTCGCCGGCAAGCACGTGTTTTCGGCCAATGACGACGTGCTGGACGTTCTGAAAGCCCATGGTGCACTGGTGCACAGTGAGGCATTGCGCCACAGTTATCCACACTGCTGGCGGCACAAGACCCCGATTATCTTCCGCGCCACGCCACAGTGGTTCATCAGCATGGACCAGAACGGGTTGCGCAGTGCGGCGCTGGCGGCCATCCGCGAGGTGCAGTGGATGCCCTCCTGGGGTCAGGCCCGCATCGAAGGGATGGTGGAGGGGCGCCCCGACTGGTGTATTTCGCGCCAGCGTACCTGGGGTGTGCCCATCGCGTTGTTCGTGCACAAGCACAGCGGCGAACTGCACCCGGATACTGCGCGCCTGCTCGAGGATGTCGCCCTGCGGGTGGAGCGCCACGGTATCGATGCCTGGTTCGAACTCGAGCCACCGGCACTGCTGGGCACCGAGACGGAGCAGTACATCAAGGTACAGGACACGCTGGATGTGTGGTTCGACTCCGGCACCACCCACCAGGGCGTGCTGGAACGGCGCGCGGCACTGGGGTTCCCGGCAGACCTGTACCTGGAGGGCTCGGACCAGCATCGCGGCTGGTTTCAATCTTCCCTGCTGACTTCGGTAGCCATGCACGGCAAGGCGCCTTATCGTCAGGTGCTGACGCATGGCTTTACGGTCGATGCGCAGGGACAGAAGATGTCCAAGTCCAAGGGCAACGTGGTCGCCCCGCAAAAAGTCGTCAACAGCCTGGGGGCGGACATCCTGCGGCTCTGGGTGGCGGCCACCGACTACCGCAACGAGATGGGTGTCTCGGACGAAATATTGAAGCGCACCGCCGACGCCTACCGGCGTATTCGTAACACGGCACGTTTTCTCCTCGCCAATCTGAACGGATTCGATCCCATGGAACACGCCTTAGCGCCGGAGCGGATGCTGATGCTGGATCGCTGGATCGTGGAGCGCACCCGCAAGCTGCAGGAGGACGTGGTGCGCGCCTATGAAACCTACGAATTTCACTACATATATCAGAAGGTACACAATTTCTGCTCCGTCGATCTGGGCGGTATCTATCTGGATATCATCAAGGATCGACAGTACACCACCCAGCGCGACAGCGTGGCGCGCCGCTCGGCGCAGACCGCGCTGTATCTGATTGCGGAAGCGCTGGTGCGCTGGCTGGCGCCGGTGCTGAGCTTCACGGCCGAGGAAATCTGGCGCAACCTGCCGGGCGAGCGCGAAGAATCGGTATTTCTGGAGACCTGGTTTATGTTGCCGGAGATGTTCCTGCCCGATGAACCGGAAGGCGTGCGTTTCGGTCTGGAGTACTGGCAGGACGTCCTGGTGGTGCGCGAGGCGGTCAGCAAGGAGCTGGAAAAAGTGCGCGTGGCGGGCGCCATCGGCTCGTCGCTCGATGCCGAAGTCGATCTGTATTGTGACGCCGAGTGGCTGGAGAAACTGTCGCGCCTCGAGGATGAGCTGCGCTTTGTGCTGATTACGTCCTATGCGCGCGTGCATCCGATCGAGCAGCAGCCGGCTGATGCAGTGAGTGCAGACCTCGGTGCAGGGTCGATGAGCATTCGTGTCAGCGCATCTTTGCATGGCAAGTGCGTGCGTTGCTGGCATCATCGCGAGGACGTCGGCAGCCACATTGAACACCCGGAACTCTGTGGCCGCTGTGTGAGCAATGTGGCGGGCAGTGGCGAACCGCGGTTGTACGCCTGAGCCATGGCCAAGTGGCTGAGCATCTCGGTACTCGTGATTTTGCTCGACCAGATCACGAAGTACGTCGCCAACACCGGCCTGGTGTACGCCGAGGCAGTTCCTGTTGTACCGTCTTTCAACCTCACCCTGATGTATAACCGCGGGGCAGCGTTCAGCTTTCTCAGCGACGCGGCCGGCTGGCAGCGCTGGTTTTTCGTGGCGATCTCGCTGGGCGCGTCTGTCCTTCTCATCGTCTGGCTGCGCAAGTTGAAACCGCAGCAATGGATACTTGCGTTGGCGCTTGCGCTGGTGCTGGGCGGCGCGGTAGGCAATCTGATCGACCGTCTGTACCTGGGTTATGTGATCGATTTCATCCAGCTCTATTACAAGAGCTTCTACTGGCCGGCATTCAACGTGGCCGATTCTGCTATCAGCGTCGGCGCGGTGCTGCTGATCTGGGACGCCTTGTTCGGCAAATCAAAAGATGTCTGACATGCAGATCACCATCGGCTCACGAGTTACCATGCATTTCTCACTCAAGCTGGCCGACGGTATGCTGGTGGAGAGCAGTTTTGATGACCAGCCGCTCAGCTTTGTGGTGGGCGACGGGACGCTGGACCGAGGTCTGGAGCTCGCCTTGATCGGGCTGCGTGCAGGTGATCACGAGGTGCTAACGCTGATGCCCGGACAGGCGTTCGGAATGCGTGACGAAACAGCTGTCCAGCTGGTCGAGAAAGCTCGTTTTCCTGCGGACATGCGGCTCGAACCCGGACACATCGTGGGTTTCGCAGGTCCCGATGGCGAGGCACTCGCGGGCGCGGTGCTGGCAGTGCATCAACAGCAGGTCAAGGTGGATTTCAACCACCCTCTTGCCGGGCGCGAGATCGTTTTCGAAAGTCTGATAATTGAGGTAACAAACCCGCAATCGGAGGCGAATATTTCCGGGCAGTAGTATCGTATGATTGGCTGCCAGGCGGAGACGCCGGTCACAAGCTCCTGAGGAGAGACGATGGACGTTATTCTGGCCAACCCCCGTGGATTCTGCGCCGGCGTGGATCGCGCCATCGAAATCGTTGAACGGGCGCTGGATCTGTTCGGTGCACCCATCTATGTGCGTCACGAAGTGGTGCACAATCGTTATGTGGTTAATCATCTCCGGGAGCGCGGCGCCGTGTTCGTGGATGAACTGCGTGAAGTGCCCGATGAGGCAACGGTTATTTTCAGCGCCCACGGGGTCTCGCAGGCGGTACGCAGCGAAGCAGACCAGCGCGGCCTGAGGGTGTTTGACGCGACCTG
>Ga0209742_10001310_pt1 | contig 11503 bp, 10 predicted proteins | sample DeeMarSeWOR38_10_FD_187462 | JGI IMG/M metagenome (GOLD analysis project Ga0209742, IMG submission 187462) | Marine sediment microbial communities from White Oak River estuary, North Carolina - WOR-3-8_10 (SPAdes) (version 2) | ecosystem: Environmental > Aquatic > Marine > Intertidal zone >... | reverse complement strand
AAATTCAAACGCGCCGGTGCGGTGGTATTAGGCGTATCGCGTGACAGCATGGCTTCACACGACAAGTTCCGCGCAAAACAGGGTTTCAAGTTCGACCTGATATCCGATGGTGACGAAACGCTCTGCAAAATGTTCGGTGTCATCAAAGAAAAAAACATGTATGGCAAAAAAGTCATGGGCATCGAGCGCAGCACCTTCCTGATTGACGAGCAAGGAGTGCTACGGGAGGAATGGCGTAAAGTAAAAGTGTCAGGACATGTTGAAGAAGTTTTAGCGACGGTTAAGGATTTAAAGTAGCTTTATCTTCAAATTAAGCTCCTTAACTACGATTCAACAACAGGTTCATCCGGAGGTGGTAAACTTGGCCACGCATTCAATACCGCCTTTACCAGGGTCGCCAAAGGTATCGCAAAAAATACTCCCCACAATCCCCAGATACCCCCGAATACGATAACCGCGACGATGATGGCAACAGGATGCAGATTCACAGCTTCAGAGAACAACAAGGGCACCAGCACATTACCGTCCAGCGCCTGGATAATACCATAGGCCAGCAACAACCAGGCGAAGTCCGCGCTCCAGCCCCATTGAAAATAGGCAATCATGGCAACGGGTATAGTAACCGCTGCCGCACCAATAAAAGGAATGATTACTGACAAACCCACCAACACGCCCAACAACATGGCGTAGTTAAGCCCCATAATCAGAAACGTCACATAGCTGACCGCGCCAACAATGATAATCTCGGTAATCTTGCCACGCACATAGTTGCCAATCTGCAAATCCATTTCCAGCCATACCTGCGCCGCCAATCCGCGTTCTTTAGGCAAATATTTTTTTAGCCAGTTAATAATCAGTTCATTGTCTTTGAGAAAAAAGAACACCAACAACGGTACTAAAATACAGTAAATAACAACGGCGAAAAAAATAGGAATCGAGGACAGGGAGAACGATAGAAAAGCCTGACCCATGGTGGTAATTTGCTTTCTAACATCCGTCACCATGTCACTGACCTGGGATTCGGAAAATATTTCCGGGTACATTTCCGGCAGTCGCAGAAGTGTCTGCTGCCCTTTGTCCAACTGGTTAGGTAATTCCTGAATCAACTGTGTTACCTGCTGCGACAACACGGGGATCATTAGCAGAATTAAAAACAATAGCAACAACAGAAAGATGAGACAGACAACGATAACCGCGCCCAGGCGCGGGATCTTATACTGCTCCAGCAACGCAACAATGCCTTCCAGCATATAGGCAATCACAATCGCAATCAGTATGGGCGCCAGCATGCCGCCCATATAGATCACAATCAACAGACCGAATAAAAGCAAAACCGCAAGGATTACCGCCTGCGGATTGGAGAAATTTCTTTGATACCATTTTTTAAAAACGTCGAGCATAGTATTTGCGCAAAACTTTATTCTTTGGATTCTTCCTGCCGATCACTCACTAGCGCTTCGTAATGCTGCTGAAATATAATTTCCAGTTCATCGATAACGAGATGTGCAGCGTGTCCCTGCATGACATGTTTGGTCATCAACACCGATGTCTCATTAAATAATTTGTCTTTTTCCAGCATGGGATAACTGGCAGTTAGCCGCTTGATAGCACCGACCACAGTTTCCTCTGCCGGGCGCTCCTTGAGCACAGGTGGAGGTATTTCTTTTTGCCCCGCTTCGTCTGCATCATCACTCCTTGTCAACAAAAATTCTGCGAATTGCAGCAAGGTTAGTTGTTGCGCCTCAGACAACTGGGAAAAGTGTTTCAGCAATTTTTTTTCAATGGATTTCATCAATCGATACCGGGTTTAATTAGCCAATCCATTAAGAGCTGTTTACTCAATATAGAAACATAAGATTGATTTTATATACATGGCATTATAGCCAGAAAATTTGCTGCGTGATGATAGATTATTCTGCATTAATAAACAAAACCTGGATGCGACTTATTCCAGGCAAAGGTATCGGCAGATTTTGGAATTATTACGTATCGGAGGATTGATGGGTTTCGCAATAGCTACGCGCAAACTCCAGCAGTTCTTCCATGGCGCGTTGTCGGAACTTGTGCTTTTGGTGGACAAATGAAAACGGCCGTTCCAGTGGAGGATCCAGTTCCAGCACTTCCAGAGTACCCAAACGGATTTCTTTCGATAATGTCGCGCGCGAAATTATGCTGACACCAATGCCTGCTTCAACGGCCCCTTTCAGAGCTTCCAGACTACCCAGCTCCATGATGACATTAAGCTGGCTGGCGTCCACTCCGGCTTCCTTGAGGTAATCAAGGATGACTTCACGAGTACCGGATCCTTCTTCACGACAAATATAAGGATACTCAACCAGGGTATTGAGAGAAATCTTTTCGTTACCCGCCAGAGCATGTCCCGGCGGTACAATGGCAACCAGACGGTCCGTGCGACAGGTTTCCACCGATAAATTCTTGTTGGCAACGGGTGCTTCCACCACGCCCAGATCAATGACGTTATGCTCTACCATGGAGACAATGCCGTCGGTATTCGATACCTTGAGTCGCAAATTAACATCGGGATATTTGGCTTTGAAGTCGCCGAGCAATGCAGGCAACATATACTCGGCAATGGTGGTACTCGCCCCCAGTATCAATACTCCACTGATTTCTCCGGTTAGCTCCCGTACGGAATTTTCCAATTCATTATAAAGTTGAAATATCCGATCAGCGTACTCGTATACTTTTTGTCCGGCCTCGGTGAGACTGATACGGTTATGGGTGCGATCAAACAGGCGGGTATTAAAATGTTCCTCCAGTTGTCGAACCTGGAACGTGACAGCCGGCTGAGTCATATGCAATGTTTCAGCAGCCTTCGTGAAGCTGAGCAGCCGCGCGACTGTATAAAAAACGTGAAGTCTTCGATCTGCCATGGAGGTAACCTTTTTATGCGGTATTAGATTATACAAATGATAATAGCAATTAATCTTTATAATAGAAATGTTTAATGGCCAATGTATATCTAATAGGGTATAGGTAGCATCATGATAATAATGATGTTTTTATGATATGAATATTTATTAATCATTTTTGATAATAAATCGCAGGCACTCTGCGCTCAGTCCATACTTATCAAAACTGGCACTCAAAGGCAGCCAGGTATAAAACCCGAATTCCCACACAAAATTGAACCCCCCACACATGCAATTTATCCCCTGTTGGAAGTTAAAACTGTCAAGAAAACGCCCAATTTGTCGAATATGACATAGAGAGAAATGCCGCCGATTGCCGGGATGACATTATTTAGTTAAGGGCAGTAGCGCGGCGAATCACCCCGCCTCTCGGAAGACTCTTATCTTAATGCAGCAACAGGGATATAAGCATGCTGAACAAACTGTTTAACACGAACTTGACGTTCAAGTTTATTGCGCCCATCTGTGGTTTCGCCATCGTTGCCCTGGCAGTTGGCGGATATATCCTGTCCCGTGTAGCGAGCACCTCGACTGCCAGCCAGGTATCCATTGCTGAAGAGGCGTTAAAGGCGGAGCAAGGCGCGGCGCAAAATCGCGCCTATCATCGTCTGATATCCAAAGCCGATATCATAGGCGAGTTCCTCGCGAAAACCGCACCAGCGCTGATCCAGGCATCTGATTTTGACACTATTCGTGAATACCAGAAAATGGCAGCCACCGACGAAGATATCCGTTATTCCGCGTACCTCAATCCTAAAGGTGAACCTTTGCTGGATTACGCGTTGCCGGAAAATAAAATCAATATCATCGAGAAGTCCTACGAGATAAGCTGGCGCGGCGAAAAACTGGGGTCAGTGCTGCTTGGCATATCTCGTGATGGCGTGGATAACCTGATTGCGGAGAGTGACGCACGCATCGAAACAGAAGTTAAAAAAGTAAAGGATACCGGTGACCAGGCCATCAGCAAATTTGCCGCAGTTATTAGTGGCGGCATCATTGTCGTATCACTGATCCTGGCGATTGGCTTTTTTATCATGTTCAAAATATTTGTGATTCGACCTACCCGAGAAACCACCGAACGTATTCGTGATCTCGCTGCTGGCGGTGGTGACCTCACCATTCGCCTGCCGGTGAATCAGAATGATGAGTTAGGGGATCTGCGCATGGCGGTCAATGATTTCATTGACCAGTTGCATGCCATGATTACCAACATCGTTACCGAAGTAGAACAGCTTGCCGCGCAATCGTCGCAGTTGCGCAGTTCCGGAAACGAATTATCCGTTGCCGCGGATACCCAACGTCTCGAATCCAGCCAGGTTGCTACGTCAGTAAACGAAATGTCAGCCAGCGTGCATGAAGTGGCACGTAATTCCAACTCGGCAGCCGATGCGACCAAGGAAGCTACCACGCAGGCCAGCCACGGCCGCAGCCTGGTCAATGAAACTGTTACGACCATACGCGAGCTGGCAACCGAAGTGGAAAACGCATCCCTGGTGATACAGCAATTGGCCAGGGACAGCCATGACATTGGATCCGTGCTGGATGTCATTAAAGGCGTGGCTGAGCAAACCAATTTACTGGCGCTAAATGCGGCGATCGAGGCAGCACGCGCCGGGGAACAGGGTCGCGGTTTTGCAGTAGTCGCTGACGAAGTACGCACACTCGCCTCACGCACCCAGCAGTCAACGCAGGAAATTCATGACATGATCGAAAGGATTCAGACCAGCGCCAGTAATGCGGTGACGGCAATGGACAAGGGTTGCGAACAGGCACAACGCACCGTGGAAAAAGCAACCGAAGCAGACAATGCCCTGCAGGAAATTCGCCGTACTATTGAGTCCATCAATGCCATGAACTCACAAATCGCTACTGCCGCGGTGCAACAAAGCGCGGTTGCAGAAGAGATCAACATTAATATCGACAGCATTAATTCATCCTGTGAAAAAACCGCCGCCGGTTCCACTCACGTTGCCACTGCCAGTGAGCAATTGTCGGAATTATCCACACGCCTGCAAAATCTTGCCGTGCAATTTAAAGTCTAGCCGGGTGAAGACTGGATTCTCTAACAGAACAATTCACTGTTTCATTGATCTAATCAATTGTTAACCCGCGTTTTGTTGGTTAATCTATTCATAATCTTATCTGATCATCAGTCGACTCTTTAGATGGGGTATTGGTATGATGGTAAATTTCAAGGCTCGGTTTCTGAGTATTTTCATGCTGCTGGGCTTTCTCAGTGCCTGCGTGTCCCACGTTGTGGTTGATGTTAACGCAATCTCCGACCCCCAGGTTACAGATTATGGCAAGCGTTACTATCTCACTAATGTGAATGACGGTGCGGCAGCCAATGACCTTTATTTTCAGGAGTTCCGCCGCTACTTTGATTACATCCTGCAAAAGCAGGGCTTTATAGTGAGCGAGTCACGTGACGAAGCTGATATCGAAATACAGTTCCATTATGGTATTTCAGACGGCACAACCGGCGTGCAAACCTATTCCTGGCCCATTTACGAAACCTTTGGCGGTCACACGATTACTGTCACTGAAAATATTACCGATGCCAGTGGCAACACCCGATCGGTGCAGCGCACCATGTATGTCCCAGCTTATGTGCAACGTGTTGGCAGCACTTATGAAACACGCAGTTATACAATTTATAACCGCTATGTTAATTTGGCCGCTTTACCAATAACCAAAGTTACGGGTCAACCGGTAACGCCGGTCTGGAGCGCGAACATTCAAAGCATTGGTGAATCCAATGACCTGCGCGCCATCATGCCCTATCTCGCCGCAGCCAGCATGCCGTTCCTGGGACGCAACAGCGGCAGACAACAAACCATAAAATTACGCCATGATGACCCGCTCATCGTTGAATTACGAGGACTGGTTGTCAACGCCCAATAACCCCGGCTACTCAACCGGTTGCAACGATAACGAACGCGTATCACCGCGCGGTTTGCGATGCGGTAAACTTCTACGCACGCGCTGGATGGTCTTCTCCGCAGTAGCACGATACGCCGTGAGTTTGCCACCGTAGAGTGTTATCAGGCGCGGATTATTATCGCTATCGGTTAATAGAAATGTATCGCGTACGCGTTTGGTTGGCGCACCTGATGTACGTGGCAATACACGCAGTCCGGCAAAGCTATCAACAATATCTGGCGCTTCCTTTGCTGCCACAAAATAGTGGTTATAGATATCCAGTAAGTAGCGTATTTCTTCTGCAAGCGGCTTGACGTTGTTTACATCCCCATGAAAGACAGTTTCCGTTGTGCCTATCATGCATTGCCCCTGCCAGGGAATCACGAATACCGCACGCCGGTCCTGAGGCGCTTCCAGATAAAATACGCCAGCCTTAGCGACATCGTTAATGACGACATGCGTACCCTGCACATGATCAACTCCCAGCGTACGCATTTGTGGAGTACAGTTTTTTAATACCTCGTTAACCCAGGCGCCCGCAGCGTTGACCAGCACCGCGCAAGAATAGCTTTGCTCTTTACCTTCAGTCGTTACGTGAACATCACAACCATGTTGATGCAACTTGGCACTTATAAATGTTGCGGGCACCAATACTTCTGCATCCAATTGTTGCGCGGAACGCAACACGGCGTTAGTTAACTCTGCATCGTCGGTCTGAGCATCGTAATACTGGTAGACCGCCTCCAATCCATCCTGATCCAAACCATTCAAGGATTGCCAGCCTTGCACATCCAGTTTGATAAAACCTGAATCCCTGTTAAACCCACTGAGGGTACGATAAAGCTGCAAACCCAGATGAATCTGCCACGGCCTGCGCCTGGTGTACTGATATATTGGGATATAAAACGGTAGCAGTTTTACCAACTTCGGTGCATTGCGCAGCAGCAAGGTGCGCTCATGCAGACACTCTTTTACAAGACCGAGCTGAAACGTCTCCAGATAACGCAAGCCACCATGAATCAGTTTACTGGACTTGCTGGAAGTGGCCACACCAATCGCGGACTTTTCCAACAACAGCACGGAATAGCCGTGGGCAGCCGCCGCCTGCGCCACACCTGCACCGTGAATACCGCCACCAATGACAATAATGTCGTAATATGCCTCAGCCATCACAGCGACTTTTTGCAAACTCCGGTACTAGCAGCATATTGCCGATGTCATTGGTTTCTATGTAGTGCGCACCTTTCTCGACCCATCCCCGGGCAGTAGCGGCATCGTCAATCTCATATAATACCCAGCGCCAGTTTGTATCGGGTAGAGCTGTCAGGTTACGGGGAATGCGCTCATGATCGACAAATAAATAAGCTGGCGCGAGTTGTTGCGCTAGCGCCAGATTATCATCGGTCCATTCCTCAATCACCCAGCCGACAGGTAATGCCGTTTCTTTACTTATATGTTGCATAATTTTTAAATCAAAGGAAATAACGATAACCTGTTCGCTGGCGCTATCCAGGGCATTGATGAGTGCGTTAAAGACGCGGTCTTCTCCAAACTTTCTTATACTGGCGCGTTTGATTTCCGCAAACACACAACGCCCTGGCCAGTTTTGCATTAGTGCCAGCAACTGTGACAAGGAAGGAATTGACACCTGACCATACTGCTGGCCAAACCGCTCAGCATAATGAGCACTAATGTTATTGAGTTCTGCCCAGCGAAGTTCGGTAATATTGGCGGACACACCGCAGGTTCGTTGTAAGCTATCATCATGCAATAACACCGGTACACCATCCAGTGTAAGTTGCACATCGCACTCCACGTAACAGGCGCCGGCCAGTAAAGCCTGCTCAATCGCCAACAATGTATTTTCCGGATAGCGCACGCTAAACCCGCGATGCGCCACAAACTGTGGAATTATTGACTGCGACTTTAAATATTGCGCCATGAATGTAACCCTGGACTAGTACTTACTGTTATGCCGTTTTAATTCAGCCTGCATGGCTTTCTGCCAGCTGGCAAATCGCGTATAAAGTGTTGCTTCTTCCTGAGAGGTAAACATGCTGGCGGACTGTGCACCCCAGTTTTCCGGCATACCCGCCGTGAGGTACGCCACTCCCATGGCAGTCGCTTCACATTGTGCCGGACGGTACACTGGTAATTGCACCAAATTTGCCAGCTTCTGGCACAAGCCATCACTGTTGGACAGACCGCCGGTCACCACGATTTTTTTCAGCGGTACGTATTGTTCCTGTAGAATTTTCAAATTCACATTAGTGAGAAACAAAATACTTTCCGCGACAGCAACTATTTTTTCTTCTGCACACCCGTTACCAATAAATTTACAGGGAAAGTCCGGCACCCAGTAGGGAGTCCCCAACCCCGCGACACCGTTTAGAAACAATGGCGGATTCGTATAGCGTTGCAACCAATCATCAAAGTTTTGTTCCGCATCAGATTCAGCAATGCCCAACGCATCTTCCACTTCCATCAATGCGTTGGCTGCGCCATTGACTGTACACTCGATTACATAGTGGCTTTGCTGCTCATCCTGATAAACCACACTGCACAATAACCGCGGAATATCCACTTTGCGATTGCCAGTGGGACGCTGAATAAAAACACCAGTGCCCATATTAATATAGACCGTTTCTTCCTCCGGCTGGCCGAACGCGTACAAAGCCGCTGACTGATCACCGTTCACTACAGAAAGTGGTACCCGATGGTTGCACATCTTAATCGCACCATATGACGCAACAGTCGCAACGCATTTCGGTAAATACTGCTCAGCGATACCAAACAGGGATAGCAAATCAGGATCCCAGGTTTTGCTATTGATATTCCACAGCAGGGTGCGAGATGCGCTGGCAGGATCAACAAGGTTTAGCGGCTGCTGCACCAGGCGGAACACCAGGTAACTGGCCAGTGGTCCATAGGCTAAAAAACCCTGCTGTTGCGCTTCCTGCACCTGCGCAAGGTTATCGAGACACCACTTCAGCTTACTTACCCCGTAATGCGCCGTGATCAACAATCCGGTTTTATCACGAATCATCTGGCTTTGTGCCTGGTATTGTTCAAGCCATTGGTAAGCGCGTCGGTCCTGCCAGCTAATTGCCGGCGACAGGGCATGACCATTGCGCCGGTCCCAACAAACGATATTGGAACGCTGGGTAGCCATACCCGCCGCATGCAGATATTTCACGTCCGGACCCAAATGCCGACAAATCTGATCCAGCACGTTGCGCGCAGAAGCCACTAATTCTTCGGCATCTTGCTCAACCCAGCCCAGACGTGGATGGTCAACACTCACCGACTGTTGTGCCTGGGCGATGATATTGGCGTCATGGTCATAAACAATGGCACGCGTGGAACCGCCACCCTGGTCGATCGCCAAATACCAACGTTGCTTATTCATGGAAGCTAAACACTGCAGCTACTGTTGGGAAGCACTGACAGATTAAAAGTTGCTATTTCTTTGCTCATGTTGATAAGTGTAGTTAAAATGCCTCTCCGCTACCCTGCACGTGCTAGATATTTCCCAAAATTCCAGGCAATTAAAACATGCGTCACATGCAAAAAATTGGACGATACTTACCCCTGACCAACCCCGTTGCGAAGGTCCGCGTTTTTTCGCTACCAGTTACTATAACCGATTGAATAAAAAACAAAATAAGACCACAACATCGAACAAATCTTGTTCTTCCACCATAAAGATATATGCAAATCCGCCGTTAAATAACATGGTTTTGAGTGAATTTACCTGGTCGTCAGTGGCGCAGGTGGCAAACCGGATCGGCAAATTGATAGGTTAACAAGGTACAGCATGGCGAACCTGAATATTAAAATAGCAATCGATGATGAAATCATCACCGACTATCGGGAAAACTTTGCGGACCAGTACGAGGTTGCCGCCAACAGCATGTTGCTGCTGGAAAACAATCCAACCAATACCGACGCCATTCATGCCATGTTTCGCGCCCTGCATACAATCAAGGGTAATTCCAACCTGTGTCGCCTGGATATACTGACCAAGTTTTCCCACGCCGTGGAAGAAATCACCGTCGCCATACGCCAGGGTGAAATAACCTATTCTCCGTTGCTTGGCGAAGTGATTTTACTGTGCCTCGATAAAATCAAGGAAGTGAGTGAAGACCTCTTTAATCAACGCGATGTAGATACTGATCTGTTGAATGAAATTGAGAACGTCCTGGTTTCGATCAGCAAAAATCCCACGCAGGGACTGGACGGCAAGGCCACCAGAATTATCGCGTTGATTGCCAGCCGCAGCATTGAAGATGAGAGCCTCGCGGACTACGGATTTGATAACCTGGAATCCGATCGCACCCAAAGTGCAGAAGGTGACATCAAAATTCCCCAGGATAAAATGAGAAGCCTGGATTACTTTCAGCAACTCACCGTTTTACTGGAAGCCAAGTTTCCCTACTGGAAAGGTCGTTCGCAACGAATTATGACGTTGTCGCTTGGCCTGAACCAAATGATGGGCAATCTGGAAGATCCGATACAACTGAAGGCGGCCGTTTACATGCATGATATTGCCTTCGCGTTTCTGGACGAACAAATCTGGCACAAGCATACCAAACTTAATGCAACCGAAATTACCCAGATGCAGCAGCATCCCGAACTATCAGCAAGGATGCTGGAGCTGATCCCGGGCTGGGAAGGTGCAAAACAAATCATCATGCAACATCATGAACGCTGGGATGGACACGGCTATCCCAATGGCATCAACGGTGACCAGATGCGTACTGGCGCCCAGATACTCGCTGTGGTTGATGCATTTGAGTCCATGACCCATGCGCGCCCCGACCGACACTACAAACGCTCAATACTGCGTGCTATGACGGAAATTAATAACTGCAGCGGCACCCAGTTTTCGCCCCACGTCACGTCCCTGTTCAATTCAGTAGTGAAGGATACACTGGCGATACGCAAGAAAGCTTCCTGAAGCCTGCTTGAGTTAAATCATCAACCTTAGTCTAAAAATTATCGAAATATATTAGGATTAAGACAACCCAAAAGCGCGCTGTATCGCGTGCTTCGTTACAACTCGTTATGACGCTGATGTCATTAAATTGTTCGCACTTTGCATATATTTCGTCATGGTACTGACCACGGCGTTGATGGCGCGATCCAGCAATGGCAGCTCCTTAACGATCGAAGCACTGCCACTGTCGAGACGCTTGATCAAGTCATCCATGGAAATATCCGCCACCAGTCGATAGCGACGATCCACAAAAGTGTAGTCCCCGGTAAAATCACATTTCCACGATAGTTTACCGCGTCTGGTTTTATCGTCCGCAAAAAACTCCACCCACGTCCCCATTTCCATATCACGCACCAGTGGGTGATGCTTACTGCGTTTGGCCTCCGGTGACAGCTTTATCTGGGTAAAGTCATCACTGCCGGCGAAATACTCAAAATCGCCCAGCTCGGATGCAAACGGATTACCATCGGACTCGAAACCAAAGTCATCATCCTTCGTTTCTGCATCCACTGCTTCCTGACTTTCCTGACGCGTCGAAAAATCTGCAGCACCCTTGAGACATTTGAGATGCAGAGTGCCCAGTTGATCAAGAATTTCCTGTACCGTTGCATCATCAACAGAAATAAATTTAAGGCCTTCGCGCAATCGC
>Ga0209742_10001306_pt1 | contig 11511 bp, 10 predicted proteins | sample DeeMarSeWOR38_10_FD_187462 | JGI IMG/M metagenome (GOLD analysis project Ga0209742, IMG submission 187462) | Marine sediment microbial communities from White Oak River estuary, North Carolina - WOR-3-8_10 (SPAdes) (version 2) | ecosystem: Environmental > Aquatic > Marine > Intertidal zone >... | reverse complement strand
CGACCCGCCTCGAAGGAGTCATCAATGAAGATCAAGTCGATTTGCTTTCTGTTAGGCGCTCTAAGTCTGGTCCTGGCGGGTCAGGCCGGAGCCACGGTGATGGATGCCTGGACCGAGTTCAGCGTCCAGTTCACGAACCTGGGGCGCGCCGAGGCGTCCGACGCGGCGGTCGGTGTCACCACCGTGACCGCGACGGCCAGCGCGGCCCTGGCCCTGCCCGCGCCCGGATTGCTACTCACGCTGGCCGGCTACTTCGGCCTCCTGTTCGGCGTCCACAAGACCGCCAACAGCGCAACCGGGCTGTTGTTCGTCTTCGCCCTCACGGGCTTCATGGGCTACACCCTCGGACCGATCGTCAGCGCCTATCTGCAGTTCGTGCCCAACGGGCACACGGTCGTCATGAACGCCTTCGGCATCACTGCCCTGACCTTCGTGGGCCTGTCCGCGTACGCGGTGAAGAGCGGCCGCAGCTTCTCCTTCCTGGGCGGGTTCCTGTTCGTCGGGATCCTGACCGCCTTCGTGCTCGGGCTGGTGGCGGTGTTCTTCGAGATACCTGCGCTGTCGCTTGCCGTGTCCGCCATGTTCGTGCTGCTCATGGCAGGCCTGATCCTGTACCAGACCGGCGAGATCGTGAACGGCGGCGAGACGAACTACATCCTTGCCACCGTCACGCTTTACGTCAGCGTGTTCAACCTGTTCACGAGCCTGCTGCACCTGCTGGGCATGGCCGGGGACGAGTGACCACGGTAGATCGGCCGCCGATCCTCCCTGCGGGGCCTCGCAGCTGACCATACCCGCCCCGCCCCCACGCGGGGCGGGACGCTTCCGAGACTGCACCAAAGCCTTCCGCCGCGACGCGAGGCCTGAGCGCAAGCGTCTCGGGATAAGCTAGGCGCATGCAATGCAGCGCCTCCTGCGGTTCCGGTCACGGCGCGGCCCCCGCGGTCGGGTTCGCGTTGGCGCTGCTCCTGGCGGCGTGCTCGAAGCCCGTCGAAGTGGCGGGCGAACCCGAGCCTCCGCCCGAGGATTCTCCGCCGCCCTCCACCGCGCCGCAGCCGGAGCTGAGCGAACTCGGCACCGCGCTGTTCGCGCCGCTCAAGAACCTATACACGGACGATCTCGCGCAGATGATCGAGCGTCGCGCGATCCGCGTCGTGGTCGTGCCCACCCGCACCCAGTACTGGATCCACGACGGCCGGCCGATCGGCATCGAGTACGAGCGTCTGCGGACCTTCGAGCGGTGGCTCAACCGCCGGCACGACACCGAGCACCGGCACCTCGCCGTCCACGTCGTCTACGTGCCGACGCGCCGCGACGACCTGATCCCGGCGCTGCTCGAGGGCCGGGGCGACATCGCGGTCGGCATGTTGACTGCGACCGACGAGCGACTGGCGCAGGTGGACTTTGCCGGACCCTTCCTGAAGGACGTGTCCGAGATCCCGGTGACCCACGAGAGCCACCCGCCGCTCGGCTCGGCCGAAGAACTCGCCGGGCAGCGTATCGTCGTCAGACGCTCCGCGAGCTACTGGAGTCACCTGCAGCTCCTGAGCGAACGGTTCGTGGCGGAGGGTCGTGAGCCGATAGACCTACAACCCGCCTCGGAGTACCTGACGGACGACGACCTGCTCGAGATGGTGGCGGCCGGGCTCGTGGAGATGACGGTCGTCGATGGGTACGCGGCTCGCCTGTGGAGGTTCGTGTTCGAAGAGTTACGCCTGCACGAGCAGGCGCCGGTCCACGAGGACGGCCAGCTCGGCTGGCTCGTGCGCAAAGGCAGCCCCGAGCTCAAGGCCGAGATCGACACGTTTGCCCGCACGCACGGGCAGGGCAGCCTGTTCGGGAATTCCGTGCTGAACAAGTACACGGGCAGCACCCGCTTCGTGGACAACGCCCTCTCGGACGACGACCTCACCCGGTTTCGCGGCACCTATCCGCTCTTCGTCAAGTACGCGTCGAAGTATTCGCTCGACCCGTTGTTGCTCGTGGCACAGGGCTACCAGGAATCCCGGCTGAGACAGTCTGCGAGGAGCCATGCGGGCGCCATCGGCGTGATGCAGGTACTGCCCTCGACCGGTCGTGCGCTGGACGTCGGCGACATCGGCGAGCTCGAGCCCAACATCCACGCGGGGGCCAAGTACATCCGGCGCATCATCGACACCCACTTCCCCGATCCGGCGATCGACGAGCTGAACCGGACCCTGTTCGCGTTTGCGGCCTACAACGCAGGTCCGGCCCGTGTGAAGTCCTGGCGGCGCCGCGCGGCCGAACGGGGCCTGGACCCGGACGTCTGGCTCAACAACGTGGAGCTGATCGCCGCCGAGCGGATCGGCTCGGAGACGGTCAACTACGTGGCCAACATCTACAAGTACTATGTAGCCTATACGCTCGCCGTACACACGGCGGAGAAGAGGCGGGAGGCGCGCGAGCGGGCCGCCGCCTGAGACCGGAGCGGGCGACAGCTCATTTCCGGATCCGTTCCGCCCCGCCCATGTAGGAACGCAGAACCTCGGGGATGATGACGGTACCGTCCGGCTGCTGGTAGTTCTCCAGCACCGCCACGAGCGTCCGGCCGACGGCCAGCCCCGAGCCGTTCAGCGTGTGCACCGGCTCGGGCTTGCCCGTGGCCGGATTGCGCCAGCGCGCCTGCATGCGACGGGCCTGGAAGGCCTCGCAATTGCTGCACGAGGAGATCTCCCGGTAGCGGCGCTGGCCGGGGAGCCACACCTCGAGATCGTAGGTCTTGGTGCTGGCGAAACCGATGTCGCCCGCGCAGAGCGCCATCACGCGGTAGGGCAGACCGAGCCGCTCGAGCACGGTGCAGGCGTTGCGCGTGAGTTCCTCGAGCGCGGCGTAGGAGTCCTCGGGCCTGACGACGTGCACGAGCTCGACCTTGTCGAACTGGTGCTGGCGGATCATGCCGCGGGTGTCCTTCCCGTAGGAGCCGGCCTCGGACCTGAAGCACGGGGTGTGCGCCGCGAATCGCAGCGGCAGCGCCTCGGCCTCGACGATCTGCTCCCGCACCAGGTTGGTGACCGGCACCTCGGCCGTCGGGATCAGGAACAGGTCCTGCAGGCTCTCCGCCTGCTCGAGGTCCTCGCGTCGCTTGAGGGCGAACAGGTCGGACTCGAACTTCGGCAGCTGGCCGGTTCCCGTGAGCGTCTGGCGCGTGACCAGATACGGCACGTAGGCTTCCGTATAGCCGTGCTCTCCGGTGTGAAGGTCCAGCATGAACTGGGTCAGTGCCCGGTGCAGTCTTGCGACGGGGCCACGCATGACGGCAAAGCGGGCTCCCGAGATGCGCCCGGCGGCCTCGAAGTCGAGACCCGCCAGGCCTTCTCCCAGCGCGACGTGGTCAAGCGGCTCGAAGTCGAACTCGCGCGGCTCGCCCGAGCGGCGCACCTCGACGTTCGCCGACTCGTCAAGACCGTCGGGGACGGAGTCGTGCAGGACGTTGGGCAGGCCGAGCATCGTCGCGTCGAGCTCGGACTGGGCCTCGGCCAGCGCCGCGTCCGCGCGCTTGAGCTCGTCGCCGAGCGAGTCCACCTCGGCGAGCAGGGGCGCGATGTCCTGCCCTTGCGCCTTGGCACGACCGATGGACTTCGAGCGGGTGTTCCGCTCGTTGCGCAGCCGCTCGACCTCGACCTGGGCCGCCTTGCGCTGCTCCTCGAGCTCGAGGAAGCGGTCGCGGTCGAACTCGAAGCCGCGGCGCGCCAGGTTCGTCACGACGCGATCCAGGTCGGTGCGCAGCAGTCTGGGATCCAGCACGATGTCTACTCCAGCCGTTCAAGCCCATTGGCGCCCGAGGCTCACCCCCGCCCAGGCGCCCGCGAGGCACAGCGCCACGCTCGCCACGACGTAGGCGCCCGCCCGCGCCCATCCCTGCTGTTCCATCAGCAGCAGCGTCTCGAGCGAGAAGCTCGAAAACGTGGTGAATCCGCCCAGCAGGCCGACGATCACGAACGCGCGCGCCAGCTCCCCGGCCTCGCCACGTGCGGACAGCTGGACCCACAGCAGGCCGATCAGCGTACTGCCGAGCACGTTGACGGCGAGCGTGCCCCACGGGAAGGTCCGCGCCCAGAGCACATGCACCGCCGCCCCCGCGAGGTAGCGAAGCACGCCGCCGAGACCGCTGCCCAGCGCAATGGCGATCAGGATGCGCCCCAAGGAATCAGTCCGCCTTGTCGTCCGACCGGCCCCGCAGCCGGCCGAGCGCCTCGCCGATGCGGATCTCGAGACCGCGAGGCACGGGATGATAATAGATCCGCGACGGCATCGAGTCGGGAAAGTAGGTCTGTCCCGGCGAATGTGCAGCCGGCTCGTCGTGCGCGTAGCGATAACCGGCGCCATGCCCGAGGTCCTTCATCAGCTGGGTCGGCGCGTTCCTGAGGTGCAGCGGAACCTCGAGGGACCCCAGCCGGCGCGCATCCTCCATCGCCTCGCCGAAGGCCTTGTAGACCGCGTTGCTCTTGGCCGCGCAGGACATGAACACGACGGCCTGGGCCAGCGCCAGCTCGCCCTCCGGGCTGCCCAGGCGTTCGTAGGTCTGCCACGCCTCGAGCGCCAGCGTCAGCGCCCGGGGATCCGCGTTGCCGATGTCTTCCACCGCCATCCTCAGGATGCGGCGCGCGAGATAGTGCGGGTCGCAGCCGCCGTCGAGCATCCGACAGAGCCAGTAGAGGGCAGCGTCTGGATCGCTGCCGCGCACCGACTTGTGAAGCGCCGAGATCTGGTCGTAGAACAGCTCACCCCGCTTGTCGAACCTGCGGTGCCCGCCGCCGACGACCTCGAGCGCCGTCTCCAACGTGATGCGGGCGCCATCCTCCGCGTGCGTCGCCAGGTCCGCCGCGACCTCCAGCAGGTTGAGCGCGCGACGTGCGTCACCGTCCGCGGCCTCGGCGAACAGGTCGAGGACCCTTTCATCGGGCCTGAGTCGCTGGCTACCCAGGCCGCGCCGCTCGTCCACCAGCGCGCGCTCGAGCAGTCCTCGCAGGTCCGCCTTCTCCAGCGGCTTGAGGACGTAGACGCGGGCCCGGGACAGGAGGGCGGCGTTCACCTCGAAGGAAGGATTCTCGGTCGTCGCCCCGATGAAGACCAGCGTGCCGTCCTCGACGAACGGCAGGAACGTGTCCTGCTGGGACTTGTTGAAGCGGTGCACCTCGTCGAGGAAGAGCACGGTGGGCCGTCCCGTGATCGCCCGCTCCTGCCGGGCCGACTCGACGACCTGCCGAATGTCCTTCACGCCGGCGAACACCGCGGACAGCGCCTCGAACCGCGCATCGCAGGTCGCGGCCACGACGCGGGCCAGCGTCGTCTTGCCCGTGCCGGGAGGGCCCCAGAGGATCATCGAGTGCGGCGTACCGGACTGGATCAGGCGCGTCAGCGCACGCCCGTCACCCAGGAGGTGGCCCTGCCCGACCATCTCGGCCAGGGTCTGGGGCCGCATGCGGTCGGAGAGCGGTCGCCACGCGTCCTGCTCGGGGTCGAGGGCCAGCGATTCCTGCGGCGTGCTCATCCGGGCATTGTAAACGCGAAGGGAATCGCGCTCAGCGCCGCGGGCGGACACCCAGCAACAGCTCGACCCGGGCCGCCCAGCCGCCGAGCGCGACATAGCTGGCCACCAGGGCCAGGGCGACGCCTGTCAGGTTGGCGACGATGTCCACCAGGTCAGCGTGCCGCGTCGCCGTGAGCGTACCTTGCGCCAGCTCCATCAGCAGTCCGAGGAACGCGGCACCAATCGCGGCGAGCGGATACCACCGGCGCTCCAGGATGCCTGTGAACCAGAGCGTAAGCACCAGATAGGCGAGGACGTGCTCGCCCTTGTCCCAGGCGCTGTAGGACTCGATCACAGGGCCGGGCAACAGGCTCAGGAAGACGATCGCCGCCGCGATCACTACGCCCGCCGCGAGCCACCAGCCTCGCCAGGCAAGCCGAAGCACGCGATTCACCTCGCGTTGGCCGAGCCGACGACGTCGACGCCGGCCGGTGGAGAGAACTCGAACAGCTCTGCGGGCAGGCCCGGATTGCGCTGGATGTCCGAGAACCGGATCCGGGCCGTCTGACCGAGGCGGTCCGTCAGTTCCATGCGCTCGAGCTCGTTGCCGCGGAAGCCGAGTCTCACGCTACGGAAGTCCGACTCCTCGAGCTTCGGCGTCAGCTCGATCCACTGCAGGGCGTCCTCCTGCCCGCCCGCTCGGACCGTGAACGCGGCGGCGACATCCCCCCTTCCCGACAGGAGCATGGCGGGTGTCGTCGACAACGACTCGCTCACCTCGCGCACCGTGACTTGCTCGAGCTCCTCGTCGTAGAGCCAGACACGCGTGCCGTCGCTAACCAACTGCTGCGCGTAGGGCTCGCGGTAGTCCCACCGGAATCGCCCGGGCTTCTGGAGGAACAGCGTCCCCCGGGCTCGCTCTCTGACCGCGCCTGCCTCGTCGACGATTTCCTGGTCGAAGCCCGCGCGCAGCGACTGCAGGCCCGCCAGGTAGCCCTCTACGCGGGCCAGCGCAGCGGCGTTCGCGTCCTCGCCTCGCGCGGGCGGCGCTGCCACAAGCACCAGGAGCGCCGTTGCAGCGAGCGCATGAACGGTCACAGAGCGTGCCATCAATCCTCCGGCGGCGGCGGCGCCAGGACCTCGCGGCTGCCGTTGGGTTGCAGCGGCCCCACGAGGCCCGCCGATTCCATGCTCTCGACGAGGCGGGCCGCGCGGTTGTAGCCGATCTTGAGACGCCGCTGGACGCCGGAGACGGAAGCCTTGCGCGTCTCGGTCACGATGCGCACGGCTTCGTCGTACAGCGGGTCCTGTTCACCTTCGACGCCGTTGCCCTCGCCTGCCTCGACCGTTTCGTCGGACAGGCCGGGCACGGGTCCCTTCGGTCCCGACCGCACCTCCTCGACGTAGGTCGGCTCCACGCTCGAGCGCAGCGACTGCACGACCCGGTGGACCTCCTGGTCGGACACGAACGCCCCGTGCACCCGCTGCGGCACGCTCGTCCCCGGAGGCATGAACAGCATGTCGCCGTGACCGAGCAGCGATTCCGCGCCGCTCTGGTCCAGGATGGTCCGCGAGTCCACCTTGGCGGAAACCTGGAAGGCGATGCGGCAGGGAATGTTCGCCTTGATCAGACCGGTGATGACGTCCACCGACGGACGCTGCGTGGCGAGAATGAGATGAATGCCGGACGCACGCGCCTTCTGGGCCAGCCTCGCGATCAGTTCCTCGACCTTCTTGCCGACGATCATCATGAGGTCGGCAAGCTCGTCGATGATGACGACGATGAAGGGCAGCGGCTGCAGCTGTGGAATGTCGCCCTCGTACTTGCCCGCCCGGAACAGGCCCTCGACGACCGGGTCGACGAGCGGTCTGCCTGCGGCATCGGCATCGCGGACCTTGCGGTTCAGGCCGGCCAGGTTGCGCACGCCGAGCGCCGCCATGAGCTGGTAGCGACGCTCCATCTCGGCGACGCACCATCGCAGCGCGTTGGCGGCCTGCTTCATGTCGGTGACCACCGGCGCGAGGAGATGCGGAATGCCCTCGTAGACGGACAGCTCCAGCATCTTCGGGTCCACCATGATGAGGCGGACCTGTTCGGCTGTGCTCTTGTACAGCAGCGACAGCACCATCGCGTTGATGGCCACCGACTTGCCGGAGCCGGTCGTACCGGCGATCAGCAGGTGCGGCATGCGGGTCAGGTCGGCGCAGACCGGCGCGCCGCCGATGTCCTTGCCGAGGGCGAGGGCCACCGGCGAGTGCAGGTCGTCGTAGGCGCGCGACTTGATGATCTCGCCGAGCGTCACGAGCTCGCGCCGCTCGTTCGGGATCTCGAGGCCGACGACCGACTTCCCGGGGATGACCTCCACGACGCGCACGCTGATCGCCGACAGGGCACGCGCGAGGTCCTTGGCCAGCGCCGAGATCTGGCTCACCTTGACCCCGGGCGCCGGCTTGAGCTCGAACCGCGTCACGACCGGGCCGGGCTGCACGGCGACGACTTCGACCTCGACCCCGAAGTCCTTGAGCTTGATCTCGACGAGCCGGGACATGGCCTCGAGCGCTTCCGGGGAATAGGACTGTTCCCGCTGCGGCGGGTCGTCCAGCAGGCTGAGCGCCGGCAAGTCCCTGGACGAGGGCTTCGCGAACAGCGGGACCTGGCGCTCCTTCTCGACGCGCTCGCTCTTCTCCGGTACCGGCGGCGCCGGCGGCTCGATCCTCGGTGGGGTCCGGGTGGCGGTCTTGCGCTTGCTTTCGCGCACCACGGCCTCGCGCCGTTCGCGCAGTTCCCGCCCGGTCGCCTGGTCGCGGGCGGCGGCGAACCGGGCCCGGACCGCGTCGAAGGCCCGGAACGTCCAGTGACCGAGAAAGTCCATCACCGTTAGCCAGGAAACGCCGGTGAACAGCTGCACGCCGGCAAACCAGAGCGCGAGCAGGATGAGCGTCGCGCCGAGAAAGGAGGCGACTCCCGCGAGGCTCTCCCCCACGAGGCTGCCGAGCACACCGCCGGCCGTGGACTGCAGCACGCCGGGATCAAAGTGCAGCGTCGCCAGGCCGCAGCTCGTCAGCAGGGCGAGCACCAGGCCGACGGCGCGGAGGGCGACCGTGCTGCGGGACGCTCCCTCGCCGCCGTCGTGCTTGAAGCTCATCCAGGCCGCGTAGGCGATGGCCAGCGGGAACAGGAACGCGGGCTTGCCGAACAGCATGAACAGCAGGTCTGACGTCCAGGCACCGAGCGGGCCGATCAGGTTCCCGATGCGCCCCGGCTCTCCGGTGTAGCTGAAGCTGCGGTCCGACGGATCGAAGCTCACGAGCGCGAGCAGGAGCACCAGCGCGATCGCGGCCAGGATCCAGAACGCCGCCTCGCGCAGGCCACGGACGATCGCCGGCTCGAGGCTGCTGCCGTGCTCGACGTCATTCGATCGCGTCGTCGCCGCCAAGTTTCTCAACCTGTACCTGAATTTATGAACGTAAGACATTGATTATACGAACCCGCATCGATCCGCCGCAATAGGGATCGCCGGTCGGGAAGGCCGTAGCGCCGGCGTCGCGGCACCGGGCTTTCAACGGTCGCCCTGGGCCCGTAGGATGGCGCGTCTCGCGCGACCGCCGATGAGCGGCTCGCGACCCGTTGGACACGGCGGAGAACTATACATGAGCACCCCTCGCCACAGTCGACTGATCATTCTCGGCTCCGGGCCGGCGGGCTACACGGCGGCCATCTATGCGGCCCGCGCCAACCGCAAGCCGCTGCTCGTGACGGGTCTCGAGCAAGGCGGACAGCTGATGACGACAACCGAGGTCGACAACTGGCCGGGCGACGTCGAGGGCCTGCTGGGCCCCGACCTGATGGATCGCATGCGGCGCCATGCGGAACGCTTCGGGGTCGAGATGGCTCCCGACCACATCGCTTCCGCGGACCTCTCGCGCCGCCCGTTCCTCCTGCGCGGCGAGTCCGGCGAGTACACCTGCGATGCGCTCGTCATCGCGACCGGCGCGTCCGCCCGGTACCTGGGCCTCGAGTCGGAGACGAAGTTCCGGGGCCGCGGCGTGTCCGCCTGCGCCACCTGCGACGGTTTCTTCTACCGCGACCAGCCGGTTGCCGTAGTCGGGGGCGGGAATACCGCCGTCGAGGAGGCGCTCTACCTGGCGAACCTCGCGTCGCACGTCACGCTGATCCACCGTCGCGACAGGCTCAGGGCCGAGAAGATCCTGCAGGACCGGCTGTTCGCGCTCGCCGACCAGGGCAAGGTGACCCTGCTCTGGAACCACGTGGTGCAAGAGGTCCTCGGGGACGACAGCGGCGTCACCGGTGTGCGGGTCCGCAACGTGAAGGACGAGGCGCCGGCCGAGCTCGAAGTCCCGGGCGTGTTCATCGCCGTAGGTCACTCGCCGAATACGCAGCTGTTCGAGGGACAGCTGGAGATGAAAGGCGGCTACATCCAGGTCAGGTCCGGGCTTTCCGGGGACGCGACAGCCACCTCGGTCCCAGGCGTCTTTGCCGCCGGGGACGTGGCCGACCACGTCTACCGCCAGGCGGTGACGTCGGCCGGCACGGGCTGCATGGCCGCGCTCGACGCCGATCGCTACCTCGAGGGTCTCGACGCCGGCGACTGACTGAGCCGCAGCGGGCGACGGTACGAGACCGTGCGTTTCATCTCTCGAGTCGAGCCCCGGCGGATCGCGTGACGCTGGTCACACGGGTCGCCGCCGCGATCGAGGAGGTTTCGCCGGACGGGTGGAACGCCCTGGATCTGCGCGGACGGCCCTTCCTGCGCCACGAGTTCCTCCGGGCCGCCGAGCGCAGCGGGTCGGTAGTGCCGGAGACCGGCTGGACCCCGGCGCACGTGGTGGCCGAACGCGACGGAACGCTGGTCGGCGCCGTGCCGCTCTACGTCAAGAGCCATTCCTGGGGCGAGTTCGTCTTCGATTTCGCTTGGGCCCGCGCGTACGAGCAGCACGGGCTCGCCTACTACCCGAAACTCGTGGCGGCCTGCCCTTTCACGCCGGCCACCGGACCCCGGCTCCTGGTCCGGCCGGGCGAAGACACCGCGGCCGTGCGCGTTGCGCTGCTGGATACCGCCGAGCGCCTGATGCGCGACATGAACGCCAGCTCGCTGCACGCGCTGTTCGTGGAGGACGACGAGCGCGAGTTCCTCTGCGCACGCGGCTTTGCCGCACGCCTCGACTGCCAGTTCCACTGGCAGAATCTGGGGTTTGCCGCCTTCGACGACTTCCTCGGGACGTTCACGGCGGAGAAGCGCAAGAAGGCCCGTCGCGAGCGCCGGCGCGTGGCCGAGTCGGGGATCCGGTTCCGGGAACTGCACGGGGGCGACCTGGATGCCGACCCCGTTTTGCTCGAGACCGTGTACGCGCTGCACGCGCGGACCTTCGCGGAGCGCGGCAACCCGCCCTACTTCACGCTGGAGTTCTTCCGCGACCTCGCCGCGGCGCTGCCCGACGTGCTGATGGTGAAGCTGGCCCTGCTTGGCCAGGAGCCGGTCGCCTGCGCCGTATTCCTCCGTGGCCGGGACACGCTGTACGGTCGCTACTGGGGCGCCGCCGGCGACTTTCACAGCCTGCACTTCGAGACCTGCTACTACCAGGGCATCGACTACTGCATCCGCGAGGGCCTGGCGCGTTTCGAGCCCGGCACTCAGGGCGAACACAAGATTGCCCGGGGCTTCGCCCCGACGGCCGTCTGGTCGATGCACCGGATCGCGCATCCGGCCTTCGCGGCGGCGGTCGGGGACTACCTGGCCCGAGAGCGCGCCCACGTTTCCGGATATATCGAAGCAGCAAAGCGCCATGTGCCCTTCCGGCGCGCAGAGCCAGCCGCTACCCTCGACGTCCATGTCGGGAATCATCTGGATCAATGAAGCGGATCCGCCGGCCGCCCTGCCGCCGTCCCGTCTCGCTCTGAGGGAACCCAACGGCCTGCTCGCCGTCGGCGGTTCGCTCACTCCGGAGTGGCTCGTCCACGCATACCGGGCCGGCGTCTTCCCCTGGTATTCTGAAGGACA
>Ga0209742_10001303_pt1 | contig 11518 bp, 11 predicted proteins | sample DeeMarSeWOR38_10_FD_187462 | JGI IMG/M metagenome (GOLD analysis project Ga0209742, IMG submission 187462) | Marine sediment microbial communities from White Oak River estuary, North Carolina - WOR-3-8_10 (SPAdes) (version 2) | ecosystem: Environmental > Aquatic > Marine > Intertidal zone >... | reverse complement strand
CCTTCAAAAATTACACCGTTTATTTTATCCACCAGGAAGGTGGCCCCAAAAGAGCCGACAAAAAGATAAACCAGAACCAGGACAGCTATAGCAATGGGAATACCGGTATGAAGCCGGGTGCACAAGTCGCCAAAGGTCATCAGGTATGGATTTTTGCGAGGCGGCTCAACCTCCTGGATTTCTTTAACGATCTGTTCGGCTTTTTTGTTGTACAGATTTACTACCAAGGCTCGGAACGTTTCGGTATCTTCCTTGCGATAGTCGGCTGCAAGATCCTTTAGTTCTTCAACAAGTTCTGGACCGAATTTTTTGGTCAGGTATCCTTCAATTGATTTGTCTCCGGCCAGAAACAGGAGCCCTATAACTTGAGGAGAAAGGTCTGAATCCTTACAGAGTTTTTTAATTATATCAATGAAATTATTGACCCAATCAGGATAATTGACAAGTTTTTTAGCTGTTCGTGGAGATTTCAGTTTTGCGAGGATCTTTCGGACCCCTATGCCTTCTCTGGCGATTGAAGTGCATATATCAACTCCAAGTATGTTGGAAAGTTTTTCAAAGTCTATTGTAATTCCTCTGGCTTCAGCCTCGTCAATCATGTTGATATCAACCAGCATGGGAAGATTATATTCTGCATACTGCAAAGCTATTGCCAAAGAACGTTTCAGGTTTTTGGCATCAGCCACCAGAAGAATAGACGAAATTGGCAAAAAAGATATTTGCGGGAGTAAAATGTCACGCGATACCATTTCATCTTCATTGGCAGAAAAAATGGAGTATATGCCCGGCGTATCATATACTGTTGCATTTAAGGATTTTATTTGTCCGGCGGTAAGAGAAACCGTGGTGCCCGGGAAATTCATGCTGGCAGTTTCCGTATTGCAGAGCCAGGAAAATAAACTGGATTTCCCTACGTTCATATTACCGACAATGGCTATTCCCGGAGTTTGTAACGCGGTTGTTTGCTCGTTGCTTTGATTATGGCATTCAGGACACTGTTTCAAGGCGGATAATTTTTCCAGAAAGGGTATATAAATCGAAAATATTTGTCAGGAAGAGAAAATACTTCGTGTTGATTAGTTTTCAGTACAATTTTATTTATTATCAATATCCAAAAATAAGACTCCCGCTTCTGTCTGTCAATGATTTTTTTGGAGACGCGAATAAAATTAGGCATTCCTAATATTAATGGGTGTGAAATTTTCCACCACGTTGATTACTTTTTGTTTTTTTTAAAGAGAGCCAGTAAGTTAGTTGCTCATATAAATTTGCGTTTTAAATGAACACCGACACTCTTTCATCTAGCTTATGAATCCTTTAGATATATTGCAAAGAACGCCAAAAACCAACTGTGGTGAATGCGGTCATCCTACCTGTTTGGCTTTTGCAGCAGCAGTGACGCGGGCTGGTCTGGATGTTAACCGTTGTCCGCATATTGACTTGACCGGCTTGGAGAAAAGATCAGAAAAATCAACCAAAGACCTCGAAAATCTCGCTGAAGAGGTGACTACTGAGCAAGATTTGTCACTGATCCAGCATCTGCAGAAAAAGGTAAAACCGCTTGATTTTGGTTCTATTGCTTCTTCGCTCGGTGCCCAATGGCATAAAGATAATCCGGAAGTTTTATATCTGCGTTATCTGGGACAGAATATTGTACTTGGGAAGACGGGTATACTTTTGGACAATGATATAGCAGTAGACCCCAGGGATCAGATTCTCCTCTATAACTACGTATATTCAGGAGGAGGCAGAAAACCTGACAATACCTGGATCGGTATGGAAAGCCTGCCTAATTCCATTTCCAAGGTCAAGACATTGGCCACCTATTGTGAAAAAAGGATTGCTGAGCATTTAACAGGTAAACCGGCCAATATTTTAATGGATTTAGGGAAGCAGCTTGATGGACTTGAGAGTCCAGCAGAACTCAGTTCCAGCGCCACATCTTCACTGGTTGTCCCTGTTCTGCCCATGGTCCCTCAATTTCTCCTTTTTTGGGAGGAAGAACCGGAAGATGGCTTTGAAGCAAAAGCCAAAGTTCTTTTTGATCATCATGTTCTCGATTTTCTTGATCTGGAATCGCTAGTTTTTTCTGCAGAACGTTTGGCGGAAAGGATAATTCTATTAATAAAGCATCATGAACAGCATCAATAATATACTTTTACGCAGTGAAATTGAAGTGGATAAAAAGTTTTCAGGATTTTATATAATTATGTACCGGTTTAAGCATACCAAAAGGAGTTGTGATGGGAAAACCTGTTAGCATGACCGGCTTCGGCCGGGGAGAAGCAAACAGCAAAGGATGTTCCTGGGTAGTTGAACTTCGTGCTGTTAACCACCGCTATCTTGACATAAGCATAAAGTCACCGAGACGTTTCATGGGGTGGGAAGAGAGGATTAAAAAGGAAATTAGTTCCTACCACATCCGTGGTCGTGTTGATGTTTATGTGAGCTTTAATGACGAAGGCATTGAATCTGCTAGATTGAAGACTAATCTGCCATTGGCAAGGGAATATCTGGCCTGCCTGAAGGAAATTCTGGATGAGCTTTCAATTCAGGGAACGCCTGATTTGGCTATGCTGGCATCATACCGTGATATAATAACTCCTCTTGATGATGAAACAGGGGAAGATATGTCAGAGGAATTCTGGCCGACTTTACAGGAGGCATTACGTGGAGCCTTGCAAGAGTGTCAGAATATGAGACAAAGCGAAGGGGAGATACTCCAAAAGGATCTTTTTGTGCGCTTGAACAGCTTTCAGCAGAAGATAGATGCTATACAGCAGTCCTTGCCTCAGATAATTGAAAAACGGGAGGATAGTTTAAAAGAACGTCTTGACATTCTTCTGTCCGGGGTAGATATTGACCCGGTGCGTTTAGCCCAGGAAGTGGCTGTCCTTGTAGATAAAACGGATGTGAGTGAAGAAATTGTCCGGCTTCGCAGCCATGTTGAACAATTTCAAGGCTTTCTTGAACTGGACGAACCTGTCGGCAGGAGACTTGATTTTCTGTTACAGGAATTCCTCAGGGAAGTGAATACCATTGCTTCAAAGATCAGTGATGCTGAAACAGCCCACATGACTGTCGGCATGAAAAACGATCTTGAAAAAATACGTGAACAGGTCCAGAATCTGGAATAGGAGAAAGAAATTATGGATGGCAGAATGATTAATGTGGGATTCGGCAATTCGATTGTCGCAAGCAGAATAGTGGCTGTCGTGAATCCGCATTCTTCTCCAATGAAAAAATTAAAAGACGAGGCCAAGCGGAACAGTCGTCTCCTGGATGTGACGGAAGGCAGGAGAACCCGTTCCATTATCATTCTTGACAGTAACCATGTTATTCTTTCTTCGGTACAACCTGAAACCATAACACTGCGGTTTGCTCCTGCAACTGCTCAGCAGAATATTTCAGGCGAAGAGTAATAAACGTACCATGGTCTATGGCAACATCTTCATAATCTCTGCTCCTTCAGGGACCGGCAAAACAACGATACTCAAGAAGATTATCGCTGCGATGGATAATGTTGCTTTTTCTGTTTCGCATACAACCAGGGCTCCAAGATCAGTGGAACAGGAAGGAGTAGATTATTTTTTTATAGATAATGATAGGTTTGCAAACATGCGGCAACAGGGTCTTTTTCTTGAATGGGCCGAGGTACATGGTAACATGTACGGCACCAGTAGTAGAGCGGTTCAGGAAGCAACTGAACAGGGATTGGACCTTATCCTCGATATTGATGTCCAGGGTGCCCGGCAGGTCAAGGAGAAACTGGGGGATAAAGGGGTTTTTGTCTTTATTGCACCCCCGTCTCTTCAGGAACTTGCACGTAGGCTGGCAGGCAGATCAACAGAAACGGAAGCGGTTATCGCAATGCGCCTGGAGAATGCCCAAAAGGAAATGAAGAATATTGATCAATACGATTACGTTATAGTCAATGATACAGTAGTTGAGGCTGTTGATATCCTGAAATCAATCATTATTGCTGAAAGAAGCAGAAAAAGACGTAGTCGGTCAGGAGCGCCACTTAAGCTAATTTTTTAAAAATGTGATGCCTAAACCTTCTTCACATAAATACCGCAACAGCACCCGCAAGAAAAAATCACGTGTCATTTCCCATCCTCAGGCAGAGTTGGTATGGGGAATTCATTCTGTCGTAGAGGCTCTAAAGACTTGTCCGCAAGCAGTTCGGGAAATTATGGTGGAAAAAGACCACGCCGGTCACAGGGTGAAGCAGATTTTAGAAATGGCCAGGGAAAGATCAATTCCTGTAAAAGAAGTTTGGGGCAAGATTAAAATAGACTCGAATTATTCTGACGGATCGTCTGAGTACGAGCGTTCTCAGGGCATCTCGGCCCGGATTAAACTGCCTGTCCTGACCCTTGCTGCCCTGTTGGATAAACTCAAGGCTGTTGCCCGACCACCTCTCATTCTTGCCCTTGACTCTATTCAGGATCCTCACAATCTTGGAGCCATAATCCGTTCAGCGGTTGCTGCCGGAGTGAATAGCATAATTCTTCCCAAAGACCGGAGTGCTTCAATAACAGGAACAGTGATACGGATTTCTGCCGGAGCTGTTTACCATATTGATATCTGCAGGGTAACCAACCTTGTAAGCAGTTTTAAAGAGCTCAAGGATAATGGCATCTGGATATTCGGCACCACAAAGGATGCAGCCCAACCAATATATGATGCCGATTTAACCGTGCCGGCTTGTTTGGTGATAGGCGGCGAAGGAAAGGGGCTGCGGCCTCTTGTTGCCGAACAGTGTGATCTGCATATAACAATTCCGATGCAAAGTTCACTGGATTCGTTGAATGCATCTGTGGCAGCTGGAATCATCCTGTTTGAAATTGTTCGGCAACGAAGGGGTCACCACGAGTAAGCCTATATCATGGGTATTATATATATGCTGCTGGCATCGGGCTGTTTTGCCACCATGTCAGCTTTTATCAAAGCAGTCGGCCAGTCTTTGCCGCTGCCGGAGCTTGTTTTTCTCCGTTGTTTACTTTCCCTGCCAGTGCTGTTTCTTATTGTCCGAATCAGACAAAGACCACTTATTGTTAAGGCTAAAAAACTTTTATTGCTGCGTACCTTTTTCGGTATGATGGCCATGTCCGGTTTCTTTTTTGCTATGACCCATTTGCCTTTTGCAGAATGTATCTTCCTGGGAAGAACACAGCCCCTGATTATTGCTCTGCTGGCACCTGTGATTCTGAAGGAGAAAACACCTGCAGCCGGCTGGTTTGCTATTTTCACCGGACTTGTGGGTGTGGCATTGATACTGCAACCAGGTGTAACCTGGTCAATCGGGGCCTGGGTTGCCATAGGTGCTGCCTCCGCTTCAGCCCTGGCTCATATATTGGTACGACGCCTTAACGCGACGGAATATCCCCTGGTTATTGTGTTTAATTTTACAGCACTGACCTGTTTTTGTGCAGGTTTGTGGAGTCTGCCTCATTTTGTCCTGCCAACGCACAAACAGTTGATGTTACTATTAGGCGTTGCGTTGTTTGCCAGTCTCGGACAATTGTGCATGACTTTGGCATACCAGCATGACAGGGCGCCGGCGGTAGCCTCGGCAAGTTATACTTCGGTTGTACTGGCAGTTATTTATGGATATTTTATCTGGGGCGAGGTGCCACATCCTTTAACATGGTTCGGCGGCGGTTTAATTGTTGTCGGAGGAATCCTGGTGCTCAAAAGCAGAATGCATGTCAATGAGCCGCCATCGCCTGCGGCAACATAATTAGACGGGTGCGATAGCCTGGGTCAATTGTTCAAGGTTTTTTTTGAATTTTTCGTCTGGTGCCAGATCGATAAACTGATGTATGTATTCCTGCAGGAGTTGTTGTACTTTTACGCCAAGGGTTTGCATACTCTCAGGTTGCCCTTTTGCCCTTTGTCTTTCTTCAACTTCAGAACTGATTATAGCTTCTACCACATTAAAATTATCTGAGTCCTGCAAAAGAATTGCTGCCCAGAGAAGTTGTTTTGCAGGCGGGTTGATTTTTGTGTCCGCAGACCAGAATGAGCAGGGCGTTCTTATGACACCCATTTTTTTAATAAGTGCTGCTTCAAAGCGTTTGCGGAGTAAATTATTATCTGGCAGTTTTCCATGTTTAAGATCAGAAATAATATGTGTAAACATTTTGATTACCAATGGAGCCAGGAAGCTACTTCTTTTCCTTTTCCTTCAGTCTGGCCTGGAGAATTTCACCAAGTGTACCCAATGATTCATTCGTTTCATGTTTGTCTTGTTTTTGCATATACTGTTTGACATCTTCTTTTTCAAGATTACCGGTTTCTTCATCCGCCATTTCTGCGACAAGGGCTAACGACAAACGTTTGTTTTCCTGATCTATTTCCTCAATTTTAACATCTACCGTCTGGCCTTCTTCAACAATCTCCTTGGGATGATTAATTCTTCTGCCACCACCAAGTTTGGAAATATGGATGAGACCATCAATTCCGGCAGCAAGATTCACAAATGCACCAAACTTTGCCAATCGTATGACTGTACCGGAGTGGAAAGAGCCGGCAGGAAATCGCTTTGCAATATCATGCCAGGGATCAGGCAAAGCCTGTTTTAAGCTGAATGAAAAGCGTTCATTCTCCCAGTCAAGCTTAAGAATTACCACTTCCACATCCTGGCCTTCTGAAAGTACCTCGCTGATATCTTCCGTTCTGGACCAGCCAATCTCAGAGATTGGGATGAGTCCCTCTATGCCATCAACATCAACAAAAGCTCCAAATTTTTTAATTGACGTAATCTTTCCTTTAACCGTCAAGCCTTCCTGAATATGTTTTTTCAACTCCTCACGTTTCTGTTCCCTCTCCTCCTCAAGGATAACACGCCGGGACAAGACAATGTTGCGGCCGCCTTCGCTGAACTGGGTGATTTTAAACAGCAGATGCTGACCGGTATATTCCTCCGGATCTGTGATTCTTTTCAGGTCCATCTGGGAGTAGGGGCAGAAAGTCCTGATATTGCCGGCAACGGTTACCTCGAATCCGCCCTTTATCTCTTTGGCAACATACCCTTCCAGGGGAATGGAACTGCGATACGCCTCCTCCAGATGGGTTCGTGAAGTGGCGCCTCCTCCTATTTTGGTGGTAAACAGCATCTCGTTCCGGGCTGACGACAGGAAGTAAACCTCCAGGCTGTCGCCTTTCCTGACCGTCACATTGCCTTCGGCATCCTCAATTTCACTGCGGTCCAGGCAGCCTTCACTCTTGCCGCCCACATCAAGAAAGACGGTATCCTGGGAAATATCAACGACAGTTGCCTTTATTTTCTGGCCGGGGGCAAACATTTTGTGGGAAAGTGTCTCATCCTTGAATAGATCCTCGAAGCTTTCATGGCCGGAAGTTTTGTCCTGCATAAGTTCACCTGTGAAAATTATATTTTTGACTGATTATACGGATCATAGTGTATTAATCCCTGAAATGAACGGCCAGGGCAAGATACTTATTATTTTCGCAAAATAAAATCTTTTTCGTTGTGAGATCAGAGAGGAATGTAAGAATATTTTTGGCGGAAACGTGGGGGAATTTTTCGAATAATTCCTCGTCGGAGACGATATCCATGCAGGACAGATATATCTGCCGTGATGTGCCCTGCAGCCTGTGATTCTGGATGTTTCCATCAGCAAGCTCCTGGCGGATAAGAAGAAAACTGTTGCCGTCCCGATAGGAAAGCAGGGGTTTTTGCAGGGCACTCTCCCTTCTCCGGGCATGATACTGCCGCCAGGTGTTGATCTTCTCGGAAACCGGCTGCCAGAGTTTCCGCTGCAGCGCTTGATCTCCTCTGTATCCTTTGACCAAAAGATCGATTCGGGCGAGGATCTCCTTGGGAAAAAGCTTATGGCTGTTTGGATGACTGACGACTGCCCTGATCCCGAATTTTTGAGGATCCTTGTGAACCGGACTGTCATGCCCCAGAAAAAAATTGGCTGCTGTCAGAGGAGGGTAGTAAAAGACATAATCAAGCGTTTCCAGGGTCTCCTCAACTTCTGCCCCGGTGCTGCCCGGAAACCGCAGGATAAGGTTGCCCTCGAGTTTCAGGTTGTTTTCCAAGGCTGCCCGCATGGTGGCAATATTTTCAATGACACTGACACCTTTCTGCATTTTCTGCAGAAGACTGCTGCTGAATGCTTCAATGCCCACCTGGATGGTGGAAAGGCCGCCCCGGCGGTAGGTGGAAAACATGTCGGCAGGCACCATTTTGCTTTTTGCCGAACGTATCTCAGCAAAAAAATTAAAATCTGAAGCATCTTTCCCGGTCATTTTGAAAAAATGCAGGGCCTCATTGGGGGGCAGCATATTGTCAACGAATGTGAAATCAAGGCATTTGTATCTGGCAGCAAGAGTCTTTACCTCATGCAGCATTTGGGGAGACTTTTTAAAACGGTAGCCGCACCATTGCAGGTTAAGGTTGCAGAAAGCACACTTGTTCCACCAGCAGCCGCGTGAAAACTCTACCGGCAGGACAGGGATGAACGGCGCAGGCTGGAACAGTTTTTTCTGTTCTGCAAAGTAGCCGTCATAGTCTGGTGTGGGTATCCCGGCAAGGGAGCCAAGCTGCTTGTCTTCATGAAAAGCAGCGGATTTCAGCGGATCTTTTGCCCGGCTTTTTCTGGTAATGATATTTTCCGGCAGGGGGCCGGTCTGGGGTCCGGAAATATAGTCACAGAGCTGTAAAAGGGGAGTTTCCCCTTCACCCTGGATGATATAATCAATGAAATGAAAGACGCGCAGCAGGGACTGTCCTGCTGCAGCCGCACATGATGAGCCGCCGAAAACGATGGCGGCCTGTGGATTTTTTTTCTTTATTGCTTCGGCAGCTGCCAGTGAGGCGAAAAGCTGATGAAAACAGACAGAAAATCCTATTAATGAGTATTGAGCCCAGTTCGTGTTGTCTACCCATTCCAGCAGGTTTTTTTTAACTTTCTGCACCAGTTCTTTAAACTGAAAAGTTCTTTTTATTTCAGGTCCAGCCCTGCGGGCGTATTGCATGGCCAGGCTTTCGGCGGCACGGGCCTGATCAGGAAAGAGGAGAGGCGAATACATGGCCTCGCTGACCCAGTGATTCAGACTGATCCAGTGATACATGCTTGGCCCCAGGGAAGCTGCCACTTCCAGATAGGGATGGCTGGTTTCGACAGAGAAAACAGGATTTCTGCTTTCAATATATGCTTTTAAGGTGCCGAGCTGAACCGACGGCCTGTTAAATAAGGCCCAGGGCATGGAAATAAGTTTGATTTTAATTGATTTGATATGTGGGGCTCTGGTATCTGAATTCAAAGTCTGCCGTCTGCTAAACCTGTTAATGCTGTTCAATGATTTCAGTGTTGGCCGGAGGCCTGAAAAAAAACAGATCTTCATCTATTTTGCTGTTACCATAATAATCAGCATCAATTTGGATATCTTTAAAAAACAGATCAGTAACTGTCTCAAAATGATCGACGATCTGCATATGAGTTATCAGGAAAGTATCATGATTAATCCAAACGTGTAACGATGACACGTGAGGATGTACTGATTTCGGGGTCATCTTGATAAGAAAGGAATCTTCTGGTTGAGCGAAAATATCAGGCTTACTCACATCGAAATCTTTCAAAATATCCCCACTGCCTGCAAAGAAAGAATATGTGACATCCGATTGCAGATAGTCTTTGGCGTTGCTGACAATCATCTGTCTGCTTTTTTCAAAATACATGGAGATTGTTTCGCCATCACTTATGAGAACCTGATTGTCAGGGGTTAAATAGTCCCATCGCATACGTCCCGGCTTGCGGAAGACCATGGTGCCGCTGCCCTGACGAACCCGGGAGCTGAATTTCATGGTAGTAGTCTGGTTGAAGCCGGCAACCAGAGTTGTAGCTTTTTCATAAGTATTTTGCAGTTTTTGTGCTACCGTGAGCGCATCCATGTTCTGAGCTTTTGGATGGCCTGGTATCAGTAAAAAGAATCCAAGCAGGAGGAGATATCTGCAGACTTGGATTTTTCGCAGAAATGAAAAATAAATATAAGTATCGAGCATTACGTTTCAAACCTTTTCCAGATCTATAGACCGGCCAAATATTTTTTCTGCAGTATCGACAGCTGCTTTTGTTATATCCGAAACAAAATATTTGTTTTTACTGCCCCGTTGGAGGGTTTTGCTAAAATCACGATTTTCATCGAGGTATTTTTTTAATGTTAATGCAGCCTCTATGGAGGAGTCAATCAGTCTTATCCTGTTTTTACCCATACGGTGCTTAATAAGGTGTTTCAGGAGAGGATAATGGGTGCAGCCCAAGACAAGAGTATCAATTTGTTTTTGTTTCAAAGGAGTGAGATATTTCCGTAATATCATTTTTGTCTCACGTGCATCTACCCAGCCTTCTTCAACAAGAGGTACTAGAAGAGGGCACGCCTTTGAGTAGACACGAAACCCTGGTGCAAGTTGTTTGATTTTTTGATCATAGATACCTGAACGTACTGTAGCTCTGGTTCCAATAATCCCAATACTGCCAGCGATAGTAGAAGTTACTGCACGTTCAACTGCCGGGGATATTACTTCGAAAATTGGTACAGTGAATTTCTGGCGGAGAATATCCGAGGCTACACTTGCGGCAGAGTTGCAGGCAATAATAATGACTTTGGCTCCATGCTCAAGAAGAAATTGGGTGTTTTGAATCGAGTATTCAATAATAGCTTCAGGACTTTTGCTGCCATAAGGCGTTCTTGCCAGATCACCGTAGTATACTATTTGGTAGTCGGGGAGAAGGGTTTCGACTGCACGGGCAACTGTCATACCCCCAACTCCTGAATCAAAAATTCCAATCATGGTTCAAATGAGTTTGAATATATACTTTGTTGAAATTTAAATAATAAAACTTAAGCGTCGCTGGAAATTGCTCTGATGTATCTTATGTAAAAAAATTCAAGTCCCTGATTCTCAGAAAAAGCGAAAGTACTACTTTAAGAAGCAACTGTCCACATAACACTCGAGATAATTAATGAAAGAGAAATTTTTTTGAAAATACCTAGCCTCTTAAATTTTCACAAAAAATACCTAAGAGGCTAAGTATATAAAAGACGGTAATATTATTTTTTCTTAGCGGAAGATTTTGTTTTGCGTTTCTTCCTCTGTGCTATAGCTTTTCGTAAGTTTTCTGGAAGACCGCGAGCCTTGCCTGCTTTTTTTCTCTTATCAGACAAGGATTTGGCACAAAGTGGTTGGCGCAGTGAAAAACCATGTTTGACGCGATATTCCCTGCTGGTTAAATCATGAGATTTCAAGTGTTTAGGGGAAAGCATCTTGAATTCCTGACCACATTCAAGACAGATCACTTTGTTTTTCTGCAGAGATTTTTCTGGCGATATGGCAAGGCCCGGTTTTATTTTCATGCCAGGATCAGTTAGGACATCTTGTGAGGACTGCATTTCAGCAGACTGAAGGTCCTGCAAAGTTTTAAAAGTACCTTGCAGAGAGTTGGCAATTTCCTCTGTGGTCATTGCAGTTGAACCGCAT
>Ga0209742_10001302_pt1 | contig 11531 bp, 8 predicted proteins | sample DeeMarSeWOR38_10_FD_187462 | JGI IMG/M metagenome (GOLD analysis project Ga0209742, IMG submission 187462) | Marine sediment microbial communities from White Oak River estuary, North Carolina - WOR-3-8_10 (SPAdes) (version 2) | ecosystem: Environmental > Aquatic > Marine > Intertidal zone >... | reverse complement strand
CTTAATGACACTCTCGCACAATTTTGCAGGCAGGTTTTTGATATACCCACTCTCACAGACGACTTCAATTGCGCCCGTTTGAAGCCATGTATGAACGGTAGATCGTCACTGACGATTTATCTATTTGCAACCATAACACGCTCAGATTTATAACACCAAAAATTGTTCCTTTCAGCGTACATGTAATGTGGCTAACCCTCCCGAAACAACGCTTTTCTCCGTTTTTTCATATGAATCGTGTGCATCACTTAATGATGCTAATACCTATTCTTCTAAGGAATCTACCCTTTCTGTGATCGGATAAGATGGAAAATTTTGACACAAAGTAGCAACTTCAGCTTTGGCTTCAAAGATGACGTCTTCGTCCACTTCATAGCCCCTCGTAGACCACCATATTCTACTCAGCAACCGGCCGATTTGTGTCATCTCTGCCATCTTCATCCCCCGCGTTGTCACAGCGGAAACACCTAAACGCACGCCACGCCATTTCATTGGACTAACCGGATCTCCCGGCATTGAGTTTTTATTGCAAGTCAAATCAGCCGACTCGATGACTTTTTCCGCTTGATCACCTGTCAAACCGGCCGAGCTAACATCAACCAGCATCAGGTGAGTGTCTGTTCCCCCAGAAAAGATTCCAAATCCTTCATCTTCCAAAGCAGCAGATAATGCACGGCCGTTGCTAACCACCTGAAGCGCATAAGATTGAAAGCCTGGCTGTAAGGCCTCTCCTAAGCAAACCGCTTTGGCGGCAATAACGTTGAGGTGGATGCTCCCTTGAGAGCCAGGAAATACAGCCCTATTCAACCTCTTTTTCCAGCTACCGTCCCGCGTCAAAATAATTCCTCCGCGCGGCCCCCGCAAGGTCTTGGTTGTCGTACAGGTGACGATATCGGCGTGGGGCACCGGGTTAGGATGAACACCTCCGGCTACTAGTCCAGCGATATGGGCCATATCGACTAAAAAATATGCCCCAACTTCATGGGCTATCTCAGCCATTTTTACGAAGTCGATCGTCCGTGGATAGGCTGACCCGCCAGCGATTAAGAGTTTTGGCCGGTGAGTTCGGGCCAAATAGACGATCTCATCATAATCGATTTCTCCAGTATCTGCTTGTACCCCGTAGTGTACGACACTGAACCATTTCCCAGATAAATTCGGGTCTGCTCCGTGGCTGAGGTGCCCCCCAGCTGCAAGAGACATACTCAAAACCGTATCCCCGGGCTGGAGCAAGGCGACAAAAACCGCCAAATTTGCCTGGGAACCGGAATGGGGTTGCACATTGGCATAGGAAGCACCAAATAATGCACAAGCCCTATCGATCGCCAACTGCTCGACTTCATCGACAATTTTCGACCCGCCGTGAAAACGACGGCCGGGATACCCTTCGACCGTTTTGTTGGTGATTTTGGCGCCTAACGCATCCATCACCGCTTGACTAACAACATTTTCGGATGCGATTAGTTCGATCTGATTGATCTGACGTTGAGTCTCCCGCTGCAGAACATCAGCCACTTCAGGATCGGTTTGTTCGATCGACTTGTAAAAAAATTGATCCATAAGGGTACCAGTAACACACAGTCAAATTTGCGCGCTAGTCGGATTTCGAGGGATTCTTACCCCTTTTCTTAAGTGGTCGGCATTCTGGTTAAGCTAGTCCTTGAAAGAGAATTCTGATTCGGATAGATTGAGCAAGGTGCCTAGGCTATTTCCTGAAAAACTCACCTAAGTGGACAATTATGGGTCTTGGTTCCAGGCATCATCAATACGGTTAATTTACAATGTTCGACGAACCTCAATATCAAATCAATGGCCTCACCCATCGAACAATTGCATTCCCTTTGATCAACCTAAAAGTCTACTTAACCTAAGTAGTCTAATGAGGCTCTATGATGACGTCCTTCCAAAACCACCATCTCAGAGGCGAGGTATGGTATCTTTTCACCCACGGCTTTACCAGCATGTGGAATCGTAAATAGGTAAGCGGCAACAGTGGTACTTCTTCGATCAAGGCAAGGTCGGCCTGCTGATACAATTCCATGCGTTCTTGTTGGTCCGTCGATCGCCGGGCACGCTTCACAAGATGGTCGTAGAGAGGGTTTTGCCAGGCAGGGGAAAGCCACCAGAGTATTCGCAGATAATCATCGGGGTCGGGGTAGTCGGCCCACCAACCGGTCATCCACATGTGTGGTGTATCGTTCAGCCATCTATAGGGAAACATTCCCCACTCTATCTCCTCCCAGGTAATATCTATCCCTAAATTCTGCAACCATTGGTCATGCAGGAAATCACAAAGAAGATCGTGACCCGGATCATCTCTGGCCACACAATCTATGGCTGGAAAGCCGTGTCCGTCCGGATAACCGGCTTCTGTCAAGAGAACGCGTGCGCGTTCGGGATCGTAGGGGAGACCGATCCCCGGCGAGTGTCCTGGCATACCTGGTGGGACCAGGCCGCCAACGGCCGGAAAGGCGTAACCACTCAAAGCCACATCTGCTACTGCTTCCCTATCCGTGGCCAAAGCAAAAGCCTGGCGTACTCGAACATCGTCAAAAGGCGGTTGGCTGACATCGAATCCGATAAAATCAATGGATAACCTCGGTCCTGAGATATATTCTCCGGCATATCGATGGCGCGCGCCGATCCATTCGGCGGGCGAAAGATCGCTACCGATATCGAGAAGGTCTTCCTCATACATCTTCAGGAGCCTAGTAGGGTGGCCTGATAGAAAGGAACAATCAACGCTCTGCAGATTGCCGGTGAAACGGCCATGATAGGTTGGGTTACGTTCAAGCGTGAGGATCTGACCACGCTTCCAGGCAGCCAGTCTAAAGGGGCCATTGGTGACGATGTGATCAGGATCCTGCCAGGCATCGCCATATATCTCAACAATATGCTGCGGAATGGGAAACAAGGGGGAAAAGGCCAAGAGATAAGGGAAGAAGTTGGTTGGCCCTTCCAGTTCCGCGACCAGGGTGAGTTCATCCAAGGCGTGGACGCCCACCAAGTCTGGATCGGCCAGATCGCCCTGGTTATAAACCCTGGCATTCTTGATGTCGTAAAGTTGATTGGCCGCAGGCCACTTTCGGGCCGGGTCCAACACGCGCTTCCAGCCGTACTCGAAGTCGTCGGCTGTTAAGTGAACCCCATCACTCCAGCGTAAGTTATCGCGCAAGTGAAAGACGTACCTACAACCGCCATCTAACACCTCCCAACTTTTAGCGGCGTCAGGTATTACGCTCATGCCTGGGCTCACTTCCACCAGCCCACTGAAAAGTTGGTCTTGAAAAACGGCCGATGGGTGGTCCATAGCAACGCCGGGGCCTAAACCCACCGGTTCTAAGGTGCTTATCCTCAACGCATGGGGTGCAGGTAGGTCTGTGGCTGCAGTTCCGGCCACCTGTTGCCACAGGGCAAGGCCCCGCTGGTAGACCTGGCGGGAAGCCTTGTAGTCAAAGGCATTCTGATAAGTCAATCCCAACTTCATGAGCGTGCGGGCAATCTGCTCCTGGTCACCGGTATCTTCCAGGAATTCGAGTGCCTGGCGATAGCTGTTTATGGCTTCATGGTGCGCATAAAGCCTTCGCGCTCGGTCGCCCACCTGTATCAGGTAAATTGCGGACTTCTCCAGATCTACGGCTTGGGTGTAGTGGTGGGCCAGTGCTTCAAAGTCATCTGGGCGGTGGGCCTCGATGGCAACAGCCGCCTGGCGATGAAGGCGCCGGCGTTGCCTCGCCCGGGTGCTCTCGACCAGCGTCGTCGGGATCAAGGCGTGCACAAAGGCGAAGGTCCCACCAGCCTGTCGGCTCACCTCCTCGATCAGCTGGGCCTGCAAGGCGTCTTCCAACGCGTCAACCAGCACTTCTTTGTCCATTTTGCTGGCTTCCAAGAGGGTGTCGAACTCAAATTCGCGGCCAAGCACAGCAGCCATGTACAGCATCTCTTGGGCGTCGGCCGGAAGCACTCGCACCCGCGACTGGATCGCCACCTGAACACTCTGGGGGATACCCATCTCTTCTATACTCGGCCGGTCCCAGCGACCGTCGGTGAAATATAGCTTGCCGCTTTCGACAAGCGCCTTACATACTTCCTCGATGAAAAATGGATTACCTTCAGTTTCGCTGTAAATGCCATCTGCAAAGTCAGGTGTGATCTCTTCGGCAAAAAGCAACGCCAGCATTTGCTTTGTCAGCTCGCGGTTCAGTCGAGGTAACCGGAGTTGTGTAACCAGCCGTTCACGGTTGAGGTCCAGCAACATCTCGTAGAAAAGACGCGCTTCCTCTGGCCTCACTTCCCGTGCCGTTGCCACAATCATCAGGCGTCGCTGGCGGGTGAAACGAGCCAGGTGTCGCAACAAGGATAGAGTACCGCTGTCGGCCCAGTGAACGTCTTCCACGACCAGTAGGAGTGAGGTGCGATCACTCAGGGTACTGAAGAAAATGACCAGGTTTTCAAACATCAGTTGCTGTTCGGTCCTGGGATCATCGAGGGGTGATTCGGACCGAGTGGCTGCAAATCTAAGCCGAGATGCTGGCGCCAACGCTTGTATACCGGCCAGTACAAAATCTGGAATGTCGAGGTCGTTCACAGAAAAAGTTTCGAATGCCTGACGCAGGATTTGTGCGAATGGTGCATAGGGAACGCCACCCTCAGCATAACATGCACCGACAAAGACGCCACTCCCCAAAATCTGGATCTGGGCAGCCAGCTCACGCACCAAACGTGTCTTGCCTATGCCCGCCTCGCCACTGACCAGCAGCATCTGTCCATTACCGGAGAGTGCTCGATCCCAGAGGGCTCTGGCTTGCCGGAGTTCCTGATCGCGCCCCACCAAACGACCGCGCCGGATCCGATTGAGGACCCAGAGTTCCTCCTCTGGTGCAGCTTGTAGATCAATCATATCGGGCGAATCAAGGATCTGTAGCACTTCAGTTGCAGAGCCTGGGCGTTTACCCTGGTCTTTATTCATCAGGCGAAGGATCAAGGTGTCAAGGGCTGGGGGAATTTCGGCGTTCCTGGCCCGGGGCGGAACGACAGGGGCTTGCAGATGTTGGGAAACCACAGCCATGGGGTTATCGGCCGTAAAGGGCAGGCAACCGGTCGTCAACTCATACAGCATTACGCCGAGCGCATATAAATCAGCGCGGCCGTCAAATTTTTGACCTAAGGCAATTTCTGGCGCCAGATAGAACACGGTACCGACAATGGCCCCTACATTAGTGATACGGGAGGCGACCGGCCGAGCCAGGCCAAAATCGGTCAGTTTGGCCGTGCCATCGGAGGTGATGATGATGTTCTCCGGCTTGAGGTCGCGATGAACCATGCCATGAATGTGGGCATGCTCAAGTGCCAGGCATACCTGCCGGGCGATGGCCAAGATGTCATCCAATGTATCTGGCCGGCAGTCATAAAGGGATTGACCTTCCACAAACTCGGTCACGATAAAGGAAAGTGGCTGCCCTGAGCCTAATGAGGGATCGGTTTCACCTGCATCATATACGCTGACGATATTAGGATGATTCAGCTTTGCTGCAGCCCGGGCTTCATCCATTAACCGGGCGCGACCTCTTGAATCCAAATCGGCGGAAGAATAGACTTTGACGGCGACATCACGGTCAAGCAAGAGATCATGAGCGCGATAAACCACCCCCATGCTGCCGCGGCCAAGTTCGGCGCCTAGGCGATAACGGTTATTTAGAACCCCTTCTTCAGGAGGCATCACAAATTGATCGCCGGGCGGGGGTAGCCGCCGTTTTTCTTTGATGGTCTTGTATAGTTGGTTGGTTTCCTCAGCGGGAAGCACATCTAGTTCCTTTTGAAGAAGCCGTTCACATTCGCCATACTGGCGTATGGCAGCAGCCCATTGCCCCGACCAGGCGTATAGTCGCATCAGGTAACGATGGGCGGGCTCGTGCAATGGGTCCAGGGCCAGCCAACGCCGGGCGTAGAGGATGGCTGGTTCGTAAGTTCTCTGGGCGCTATGGCCACGCACTAATAGCTCCAGGGCTGCAGCCAGGTCCTGGCGCAGGCTCTCGGTCTGGAAGAACTGCCAATCGTCGAAGTTGGGGCTATCGCGTAGGCTAAAGCCTTCCAAAAAGTCTCCCCGGTAGAGTTCGACCGCCTCAGCCAAGTTGGTGAGGCAGTCCGGGCAAAGGTCAGATTCCGGATGATCATGTTCTCGCCAGGCGAGCACCAGGCGGCGGAATTCATTCACGTCTATCCAGCAATCAGCACGAGGGTCACTCCCGACGCTCTCCCGGTCCACGATCAGCCATTCACCTGCTAGGGCTTTTTTGAGCACCGAGAGATTACGGCGAAGACCTGCGCGGCCGCGACTCGGATCAAGCTCAGGCCATAGGAGGGTGACCAAAGACTCGCGACGGTGACTTTCTCCTGTCACCGCCAAGTAGGCAACCAGAGCCACGATTTTGCGGGAGTCAAAATGAAGCGGCACGCCATCGCACTCTAGGGTAGGCGAACCGAGAAAGGACATTCTTAGGCCAGGCATCTGAAGACCCCCACATGGATTTGGTAAAAAAATCCACTACATATCCCAAAATCGCGTGTTTTATCGATTAATTTCGCGCCAGAACGTTTACCGGAACGTTTACTAGAACGATCTCAAAACAGTTGCTGTTTATAGTGTAATAGAGTTTTTAAAAATGGATTGGTCGTCCGATTTAAGACCATTATCAGATATGGGAGGTTTATCTCCCCATGAATCCCAAAGGAGATCAGATCATGAAGGATACAAGTATTTTAAACCAAAGTGTACTAAAAAGGGAAGAGGCGACGGATTGGCGCCACATAATTTCTCCATTGGCCATTTTTTTGATGGCCTTGGTATTTATCACGTCGCTGATATACCTGGCGGTGTCAGCCAGTAGGCCGGCAGTGGATTCAGATTCTACCATCCATTGGCTCTCAGTAAATCCCGAATTAATAGTCGCAAACCGTTATACGGAGGCTGTGGCCAAGCGGGCGGAAGCCGCATTTCAAGCCACCAACCCTGAGGTCATGCTGGCAGGGCGATATGCCGCGCCGGTTATTGAACCAGCTGTGATTAGTTCACTGGCCACTAATCCGGAACTGAAAGTCGCGGGCCGTTACATGATTGCAGCGGCCAAGCGGGCGGAAGCCACATTTCAAGCCACCAACCCTGAGTTCAGGCTGGCATCGCGATATGCCGCACCGGTTATTGAATCACCGGTGATCAATACGCTGGCTATTAATCCGGAACTGAATGTCGCTGATCGTTACGAGGGTGCAACGGCCGAGCAGACAGAAGCGGCTTTTCTAGCAACCAACCCTGAGGTAAGGTTCGCAGGGCGATATATAACCACAGTTAATGAACCAGCGGTGATTAATACACTGGCTATTAATCCGGAGCTGAAAGTCGCTGATCGATATGGGAGTGCAACGGCCGAGCAGACAGAAGCGGCTTTTCTGGCTGTTAACCCCGAGATCATTTTGCATCGTCGTTTCGTTGCGAACCATTGAGAAAATCGAAAGGGAGTTGTCTTCGCAAGGTGACTCTTTAGACGGTTATACTAACCACAGACATGACTCATCCCAAATATGAGGTTGGCTGAGCAAAGAACAGACCTCTTGGAGTATGCTTAGTGTAACGAGCACAAGCACTCCAGGAGGTCCGTTCCATGAAGAAGCATTATTGGGATCGAAAAGAAGAACAAGTTCACAGACTGTGTGAATTCAGAAATTATGGGACAGATCAGCAGCTAAGAATAAGGGAGCTCTTCGCCATCGGTAACAATAACTTTGGAGGATAAAACGATGGCAAGCAAAATCAAGAAAACATCAGCGGCGAACACGGTGCCGTTCACAATATGTTCTACTTAAAAACGCCACTACCCCCGTGGCAGTCTCCCCAAAACATGACGGCTGAGAGGCATCCAATACAGGACACTTTAGGACATTGCCAGCCAATGTGGTACCTATAAGGTCTTTGCCTGTGTGGGTGAAACCACTTATCCCACGTTTTACTGCAATCGGTCGTCCACGTATGCGAACGGCCCTCGATCTTATGATATAATCCAGGTGCCACGCCTTTCCATCGACTTGGCTGTTGCCGGTAGTTGCGGAATCACTTTCCGGCTCTTGTCTCAGTGTGTTTATTATTACACAATGCATCCGTTTGCTTTACGATTGTACCAACCCTCAAGAACAATGCCGGGGCCAGTTTATCACTCTGACACTCTATTGGCAGTCGGGTTTGTACTATGCAACACCGTCGATTATCAAGACTTGTAACACTTATGATTAGGCGATATCTGCACTAATCTTAGAGACGACTCATTGTCTGGATACCGCGGTATCCAGGCCGGTCAAGATCAACTTAATTGGGAGGATATAGCTTATGAAAAACCTGAAGGAATTAGACCTGACCGATGCCTTCGTCGAGCTGGTGCGGCGGGCCGCAACAGACCTACCGGCCGACATGGAAAAGGTTTTGAGGAAAGCAAAAGAGCAAGAGAAGAAGGGATCGGCTGCCGAAGGCGCCCTGGAGGCTATCTTACAAAACGTAGATCTGGCCCGGGGGCACTCAACGCCAATTTGCCAGGACACGGGCACACCGATCTTCGAGATCTACTATCCGGTGGGCGTCTCTACCCGGTTGTTGGCCGAACAAATCCGCCTTGCCGTGGCCGAGGCCACCGACCAAGCCTACCTGCGGCCGAACGCCGTCGACAGCCTGACCGGTAAAAATAGCGGCGATAATACCGGCGAGGATTTTCCCACCATCCACTTTCACGAATGGGGTGAAAATGCCATCCACGTCGATCTTCTGCTAAAAGGCGGCGGCTGCGAAAACGTCTCGGCCCAATACAAACTGCCCGATGCCGGCCTCCATGCCGGCCGTGACCTGGAAGGCGTGCGCCGGGTGGTCCTGGACGCCGTTTACCAGGCTCAGGGCAAAGGCTGTGCACCAGGTGTGCTCGGGGTCGCCATCGGTGGTGATAGAGGATCTTCATATCTTAAGTCAAAACAGCAGTTACTGCGGCCGCTAGAGGATGCCAACCCCAACGAGGAGTTAGCCGCTCTAGAGGAACAGCTATACAAAGAGGCTAACGAGCTCGGCATCGGCCCTATGGGCTTTGGCGGCCAGACAACGGTTCTAGGCGTGAAGGTTGGCACCCAGCATCGCCTGCCGGCATCCTATTTCGTATCCATCGCCTATATGTGCTGGGCCAACCGAAGGGCCAGCATGGACGTGACCCTCAGTGGTGATGACATGGAGGTGACCTATGCATAAGTTAACGATTCCAATTCCCGACGAGGATATCCGCGCCTTACATGTAGGCGATACCGTTTACCTCAACGGCATCATCGTCACCGGCCGGGATGCGGCTCACAAGTTCATGATCGAAAACTACATCCGCCAACCTGTTTCGTCGGAGCAAGCAGAACTATACGAAGAGATCAAGCAACTTTTGGATGGTGGGGTCATTTATCATTGTGGACCGGTCGTCAAACAACACGAGGACGGCCGTTGGTCCTTCGTCGCTGCCGGACCGACGACCAGTATCCGTGAAGAAGTCTACCAACCTGAGGTCATCGCTCACTTCAACCTGAAAGGCGTCATCGGCAAAGGCGGCATGGGGCCTAACACCCTTAAAGCCTGCCGGGAGCAGCCGGCTGTCTATTTCCACGCCATCGGCGGTGCGGCCAGCCTCATCGCCCAATCGGTCAAGGAAGTAGTGACCGTGCATAAGATGGAGTTCGGTGTGCCCGAGGCCATGTGGGTGATTCGGGTGGAGGATTTCCCCGTGGTAGTCACCATGGACAGCCACGGCCAAAGCATCCACGAACAAGTCGAAACCCAGTCCAAGGAGAAATTAGGCCAGTTACTGGCCATTTAAAGATAAGATAAGCATGAATCCGCCCGGCGCTTTTCAGACCACGGCCGTCGGCAGTTTCCCCCATACCGAAGGCGGCGAATTGAGCCACAGGTTGGTCGCGTCTTTGGACAGTCCCTGTTGGCCCCAATTGCCCAGGCGCAGCTTCCGGGAGAGTATGTACGTTCAATATGGGCCTAACCTGCCGGCCGTTCAGTTGGATGGCGGCCGGGGAAGATTGTTTTTTGACACGACCGGCAACATGTACCAGGAGCTGGAACTTTTCTATAGCCACTACCTGGCCGATGACTTACCGGCTTTTGCCCTGGACCCGGCTTACGCGGCCGGCTTTTTTACTATGCTGGAAGCACTGGAAAAAACGCAGGGCGGATGGGCCAAGGGGCAAGTCACTGGACCAATCAGCTTCGGGTTGACCGTTACTGACCAGGATCTTCGTCCCAGCCTTTATAACGAACTGTTGGCCGATGTTATCGTCAAAAATATGGCCATGAACGCCCGTTGGCAGATCCAGCAATTAAAAAGATACCGTCCACAAGTCATCATGTTCGTCGACGAACCTTACATGGCTGCCTTTGGCTCTGCCTTCATCAGCTTGAGCCGGGAACAGGCCATTAACATGCTAAACGAGGTCTTCCAGGCCATACACCAGGAAGGTGCCATTGCTGGCGTACATTGCTGTGCCAATACCGATTGGTCGGTCTTGATGGCCACTTCGGTGGAGATCCTTAATCTGGATGCTTACGGTTACCTGGAGAATCTGGCCCTCTACCCGGCCGAATTGCGCGATTTCCTGGATCGGGATGGCGTCATCGCCTGGGGCATTATCCCCAACAACAAGGACATACTGGAAACCACGGCCGAGAGCCTGGCCGGCCGTTTATACCGGGGGATGAAGCTTATCCAAGAGAAAGCGGCCGGGAGAGGGGTTCAATTCTCTGTCGACGAACTGGCCGAAAGGAGCCTCATCACCACCAGCTGCGGCCTGGGACCCTCGACTGTGGCCATTGCCGATCAGGCTCTGGATACCCTGGTTCAAACAAAATATCATCTAGAATGGTAATGGGCATACTCGTCTAATAAGCGCCGGATCATCTTCTGGTACGAAACTTGTCGTTTTTCAGCTTCCTGTTTGAAAAAATCCACGCTCGCTTTAGTCAGCGCAAAGGTCACTGATTATCTGACCGGTTTGGCCCATCAGATATGAGACCCATGATAAATCTATTTCTTGATATTGAGGCCAGATCGTGATAGGATTAGCTAAATTAGCTAAAGGAAAACTTTGTAACTAAAGGAGTTAATATCTTGGCTACAAGACCAATACCTAAAACAATAACGGCAACAGAAGCCAGCAATAACTTTGGTCGTATGATTAACGAGGCAGCCCAAGGACAGACGCTCTTCTTGGTTACTCGGATGGGACAACCTCGCGCAATTGTTCTTGGGATTGATCAGTATCGCGAACTCTTAGAGGAGCTGGAAACGGTTCAAGAACTGCACGATTCCGGATACATGGCCGCCGTTGCCGAAGCCCGTGAAGATATCGCCTTAGGAAATACATTGACATTGGAAGAATTAGATGCAGAGCTAGGTTTTACCGAGGCTGAGCTTCGTGAAATGACCCAATGACAAGCAGCGATCGGGAATATCAGCTCG
>Ga0209742_10001301_pt1 | contig 11531 bp, 9 predicted proteins | sample DeeMarSeWOR38_10_FD_187462 | JGI IMG/M metagenome (GOLD analysis project Ga0209742, IMG submission 187462) | Marine sediment microbial communities from White Oak River estuary, North Carolina - WOR-3-8_10 (SPAdes) (version 2) | ecosystem: Environmental > Aquatic > Marine > Intertidal zone >... | reverse complement strand
ATCGTGAGCTTGGCACCGCCAAGCCTGTAGTGGTCGCGGTATTCTTGCGACACGTTTTCCACGATGTAGTCCCGCGGGGCCAGCACGTCCGAGTACGCAACGACGTCGATCGGCAGCCCGCCCTCACTCGCAACCGCACGGATTATCTCAGCAGCGCCCGGCGTCGTGCGGCCCTCCTGCCCGGTCGTGTAGCCGAAGCGCGCCCACAGCGCGGCGCCGCTACGAACCATCGCTTTCGCGCCGGCTTCGCCGATGCGGGGGATAAGTTTCAGCAGGCCGTTGAAGAATGCCGACTCTTCGAGCACGCCGTCCGGCTCGCCGTCAGCGCGCCGACGAATGACGCCGCCCGGCGGATTCTCGGATTGCGGTGAAATGCCGGCCGCTTCGAGCGCCTTCGTATTGAAGGCACCGATGTGCCCGGACTGGTGAATGACAACGATCGGCACGTCCCTGGACACGGCGTCGAGATCGTCGCGGGTCGGGTGGCGCAGCTCGGCGAGCTGCGCATTGTCGTAGCCGAAGCCGGCGATGAGGTCGATTTCCGCGACGATGTCCTCGTTGGATGCTGTCCAGTCGCGCAACGCCTGTTGCAGAGAGGCAATATCGTCGACCTCGCCGTCGGGCGGCGCGAGCAGGTTGGCCGACAGCGCCTGCAGGCCGCCCATGAAGACGTGACCGTGACTGTCGACGAAACCGGGCAGCAGCGTGCGGCCTTCGAGATCGACGACGTCGGTATTCCGGCCCCGATGACGCATCACCGAGTCCTCGCTGCCGACTGCAATGATGAGTCCATCTTTGACCGCGACCGCCTCGGCGCGCATCGCGGCGTCGTTCATGGTCAGGATCTCGCCGCCGGTCCAGATGCGGTCGGCATCTTCGGCGTGAGCGGGTAGGCCAATAACAAGGACAAACAGGGCCAGGGCACGACAAACAGGCATCGCTCGATCTCCTCTGCAAGGTAGACAGGATTCTATATGGCTTTTTTTCTCATTGCTTCTTCGGGCCGCGATTGACCCGGCGGGATTACCGCGGCGTCTCCGGAGCCCCGTCGCGTTGCGTTCTGGCGAGCCAGCCCAGGCCGAGGGCCAGGACCGAGCAGAGCGCTCCGGTCATGGCGACAGTCGGTTGCAGCCCCCAGACTTTCGCGGCCGCGCCGATGATGAGGCTGCCGAGTGACGTGCCGCCGAAAGCGATCATGCCCCAGAAACTCGATACCCGGCCGCGCAATTCGTCTTCGACCAGGGTCTGGATCAGGATCTGGGAACCGACGCCACTCAATGACAGCGCTACGCCCATGAACGCGACGATGCCGATAGCCAGCCGAAAATCCCCGGTCGTTCCCAGCAATGCCGTGAGTAATCCGGCGACAAACACCGCGTAGCGTATGGCTCGCGGGGTCAGCCAGCCCGTGCTGCGGGAAAGTGCGAAGCCGGTGATTACTGCGCCGCCACCAATTGCCGAGGTCATAATCGCCAGGCCCGCAGCTCCGCGCGCGTACACCGCGTCGGCGAACGCCGGCAGCATCTCCAGCGCACCCCGCCCGAACACGGACCCCATTGCGGCGAGCAGTAACAGGCTCCGAATCGTCCGGTGCGTGAACGCGTAACGGGCACCGTCGACCAGTTCCGCCCACGGGTGCTTGCGCTCCCGCTTCGCCGACGACGGGATGAGTCGCAGGACGGCCATGGCCGCAATGTAGGCGATATAACTGATGCCGTTGATGAGAAATGCCGTCGCGACACCCCATACCGCAATGACGAATCCGGCGATGGCAGGACCCACGAAACGCGACAGATTGAAAGCTATGGAAGTCCACGCGATTGCACTCTGCAGCTGCTCGCGGCGGACAAGGTTCGGCACGATCGACATGCGCACTGGCGCATGTGCACCGTCGAGAATGCCCTGCATCAGCGCCAGCAGGGCAAGAACCCGAATATCGATGTAGCCGAGATTCGTCAGCAGTACGAGGACGAACATGTTGATGACGCTGAGCGAGTTGATCAGCATCGATGCCGCGCGGCGGTCGAATCGATCCGCCAGGACTCCGAACACGGGACCGAACAGGACGGCCGGCGCGAATTGCGTGAAGGCGACGATACCGACCCAGAGCTCCGATTTCGAAAGCTGCCAGGCGAACCACCCCAGTGCGACCCGGTAGACCCAGAGCCCCAGCAATGAAATCGTACTGCCGGCGAAGTAGGTAAGGAAATTGCGTGTTCTGAATGGAGACTCTGCCACGCCGCCTTTTTCAGTCGGCATTGTTCTCCGATATTTCGCCGACGGCTTCCAGGGCCTGCTCACATCGTCCGCCCTCGGCTGTCGCTCGATCCACCAGGCCCTTGTACAGGAACGACATGCCTCCCGTGAGCACGGCGGCGCCGCCGGTCAGAAGCAGTCCTTTCTCGTTCAGTCCAACGCTCGGGCTCGACAGCGTTCCTGACAGCTTGACGAAGGGCGTCACGAACATGTCCGCACTGACCCCGACCCCTTGGCGCGGCTTGGTATTGAACTCTATGTTGAGTTCTTCGGTATTGAGATCGATCTTGCCGCCGCCGACGACCATGAGCTTCTTGCTCTGCAGCAGGAATCCCGTAATGTCGCCAAGCCCGGACTCGAAGTCGATTCGAAAAACGGAGCACTCCCAGTTGGAATACTCGTCCTCCTTGGCAAACGGGTTCAGCGCGCTGAACAGCTGCGCGATTACATCTCCCGACAGCGTCTCGATCAGGTCATTTTTCACCCGGCCGGCGCCCTGTGTGAACACGACTTTGCCGTTTGCTGACGAGGCCAGTGCCCGCGGGGTCGCGCCGGTGGCACGGATATCAACGTTAGCGGCAGATGCCGGAACCAGATCCTGCGGAATATCGGGGCCGGATAGCAAGCCGAGTTTGAGACCGCGGGCGTTCGCACTGATGTTCAGGTCGGCCTGGTCGCCCGTCGTCGTGACGCTCAGGCGGTTTTCGAACTCGCCGTCATACTTGCCGAGAAATGAATTTTCGAGTTCCAGTTTGCCGTCCTTGATCGTGGCGGCCAGGTCGAGACTCCGGATCTCGGTGTTTGCCGTCTTGAGGCGTTCTACGCCGATGTCGATCTTTGCTTCGAAATCCTGGAGGGCACCAAGCTGTAACGGCTCGTCTTCGAATACATAGCGGCTGTCCGATTTATCGGCCGCCGCTGCGTCTTCGCTTGAGTCGCTTTCCTCCTCATCGGATTGGAACGGCGACAGGTCGATCAGCGACGATTGCGCTTCCAGCATCAGCACTGGGGCGTTGCCGTCTTCGACGTGCAGGCGGCCGGACATGTCACTGTCCCCGAAACGGAACTCGAACGGATCGAGATCGACCGACTCCTCTGCGAGGGCGACTTCGGCGGTGCCGGAAAAGGGGATGGCCGGGAGATCGGGTGAGAGTGTGGCGAGGCTGTCACCGTTTGCCTCGAGTGTCAGCTTTCCGCTGCTGTCGGCGCCGTCGATTTCGCCGTTAATAGCCAGTTGCGCATCGCCGAGGCCGGCGACCAGATTCGAGAGCACGACTGTCTCGCCTCGAACGGCGATGTTACCGGCCAGCGTCAGGTCTTCGGCAGGCAGGTTTTCGACCTCGATCAGCTTGCCGACGCTGTCGAGCGTTCCCAGGGAGATACCGATGTCGATGGAATCGCGCGAGTACTGAGTTGAAGAGCTCAAACGTACATCGCCGAAGGTGGCCTCGAATTCAGAGTCCTGGTCGCCGGCGTCACCCGCAAGGGTGAACGGGATTTCGATGAGCTGGCCCCGGCCGTCAAACTCCTGTCGCCCTGATTCGTTTGTTTCGACCGCAAAGGATTCGAGCAAGAACTCCGTGTCCTCTGAATCGGGCGTTCGGTAGAGGACACGTACATTGGTAATGTCAGCGAATCGAAGATCGATCGGCGATTCGACGTCGCCCGCTTCGTCTTCGGGCGGCGGTTCCTCGTCGACGGGCCCGCCTATATCCCAGTTCGCCTCATCGTCCGCGTTGGTTTCCAGGAGCACATCAACATCATTCAGCTCCAGGTCGTGAATGACGACCGGTCGAAACAGCAACGACCAGAGCCCGATTTTCGCGGAAAAATGACCGACCCTGACGAATTCCGGTTCGGAGCCCCAGGGCGCATTCGACAGCGTAACGTCCTCCACGAGGATCGATGGTGACGGCAACACCTTGACGCGAAAGTCCCCATTGATTCGGAAGTCCCGCCCTGTCGCTTTCTGAACTGCTGTTTCGATTTGCGGTTGATATCGGCTGAAGTCCATAAGCGAGAGGACCACTATCCCGATTACGAGGATGGCGACAACGGTGATTGCAGCGTACTTGAGGAATTTGCCCATGGTCGTTGGTGTTCTTCTCAATTGTTGGCACGTCGTCAGGGACGGCTATTATGTTCCAGGCACGATGGCCGAACGTTTTATGTTTGAGGTCGGGCCCCGTGGGAAAAGGGGCACAGAGCAGCGTTCGGCGAGAGAGCGCTTAGTCGCCCTTGGCTTTCTCGGCGGCTTCCTCGATTTTCTCGCCCGCTTCTTTCGCGGCGTCCTTCATGGCCTCGCCAGCTTCTTCGGTCTTATCAGCCGCTTCAGACATTGCGTCATCGATCTTCTCGCCGGCTTTTTCTGCCGGGCCCTTTTCCGCACAGCCATAAGCGAAGAGCGATGCGAACAGGACAAGTGCCAGCGCAGGTGCTTTTCTCGTCATTGGATTTCCCTCCAGAAGTGTTCTTGTTGGCGATCAAGGCCGCCTCTCGCAGGTTATGTTAGCCGCGTGTGTTATCACAGCACAAGGACGGCCGGCTCTCATCTGCGCTGCCTCGGATTTGTTTCAGTGATAATATCCCGCAAGATTCGGGGACAGTGACCTGAATTCACTGTGCGCCAGTTAGGGTCACTGTCCCCTAATTATCTAGGGTCACTGTCCCCTAACTATCTAATTGTTATCCCCTAATTATTCTAATTATTTCAGGTTCAACAAAGGCTAGGGATGATCAAGCTTATCGCAGTGGTTCTGGTTGCCTGTGCCCTGACGGCAAATGCGCAGACGAGCGCAGCGGGCGATGACCTGGCGGGCACGCGGCCGAACTTCGGTGGCGACCCCGATGAGATTACCGTGGGCCTCGGCCTGCTGGATATCTCCGAGATCAATGATCGAGAGCAGGTTTTCGTGGCGGACATCTTCGTCATGGTCGAGTGGCGCGATCCCAGGCTTGCACTGGATGATGATGTGGGTGCTGCGCTGCGAACCGTGACGCTTGACCAGATCTGGAACCCGAGCCTGACGCTCGTCAACAACCGCGGCCTCGATCTCCTGCTGCCGGAAGTGGCGACAGTGGACAGGCAGGGTCACGTTACTGTCCGTCAGCGGCTCGCAGGCCAGCTGGCTGTCGACCTCGATCTCCGCGAGTTTCCGTTTGACACGCAACGTCTCCCGATCGAGATCGTGTCCTATCAATACTCACAATCAGAGATCTATTTCTCCGAAGAAAGCAGGATGGTCGCCGATCTCGACAACATGAGCGATGATACCTGGACATACGAGGCGCTCGAACCGGAATTGTCCGAGTTCAGTCTCCACGAAGGCGACCGCGGCACGCCCATGTTGACTTTTGCCATCATGGCGGAACGCGAGGCGGCCTACTATGTCTACACGCTGGCGCTGCCCATGACGCTCATCCTGTTCCTTGCCTGGATGACGCACTGGCTGCCGGTGGACGTAGTCCCCGCTCGCATGGGCACGGCAAGTGCGACGGTATTCTCGCTGATCGCGTTCGGCGTCAGTTTTCGCCTGACACTGCCGAAGATCGCGTATCTCACCGTCGCGGATCGCTTCGTGCTCTACTCGACGTTCCTCGTGCTCGTCTCGCTCGCGATCATTGTCCTGACCATACGCTGGGCGAATACCGACCGAAAAGAGGCCGGTGAGCGCCTGGCGCGACGTGCGCGAGTGGCATTCCCGTTGCTCTACGGTGTCGTCGTCCTGCTGACTTTCGTGGCATGAGTGAACAACAGACCATGAATACCGCGAGAAGAACCGTTGGCGTGCTCGGCGGTATGGGCCCGGAAGCGACGGTCGATTTCATGGCCAAGGTGATCGCGCTGACGGACGCCACTTGCGACCAGGACCACGTTCGCATGCTCGTCGACCACAATCCGCATGTGCCGAACCGCCAGGACGCGATCCTGGGCGACGGGGAAGACCCGGGGCCTGCGCTCGCCGCCATGGCCGCCGGGCTCGAAGCCAGTGGCGCGGACTTTCTCGTCATGCCGTGCAACACGGCGTACGCGTTCGAAGACGCGATTCTCGCGGCGACCCACATACCGCTGATCAGCATCGTCGGCGTGTCGATTGCCGCGGCGCAGGAACGTGCGCCGGGCGTGAATCGCATCGGCCTGCTGGTCACCGACGGGTGCCTGAAATCCGGTATCTACCAGTCCGGCCTCGAAGCGGCGGGGCTCGAGGCGGAGCTGCCTGCGGTGGACGAACTCGGCAAACTCATGACGCTGATCAGGTCGATCAAGGGCGGCAAGCGCACGGAGGACACGGCGCGCGGCATGGCGGCCCTCGCCGACGCGCTTGTTTCGCGCGGCACGGGCGCAATCATCGCGGCCTGCACCGAGATTCCGCTGGTGCTCGACCAGGACGCGGTCAGCGTGCCGCTGATATCCTCGACCGACGCGCTTGCCGAGATAACGGTCAAGCTCGCCACCGGTGAGATACCGCTGCCCGACTGCCTGTAACTCTCGAGAGAACTCACTATGCACCTGTCACGATTCCCCCGCGTATCGCTCGCCCACCTGCCCACGCCGCTGGAACACCTGCCGCGGCTGAGCGAACACCTCGGCGGCCCGCAGATCTGGGTCAAGCGCGACGACTGCACCGGGCTCGCCACGGGCGGCAACAAGACCCGCAAGCTGGAGTTTTCGATGGCCGCGGCGCTCGAGGAGGGTGCGGACACGATCGTTACGGTGGGCGCATACCAGTCGAACCACGTGCGCCAGGCCGCGGCCGCCGCCTGCAAGCTCGGGCTGCGCTGCGAGGTCCTGCTGGAACATCGCGTCGACAAGCCCACGGACGATTATCTGCAGTCCGGCAACGTGCTGCTGGATCACCTGTTCGGCGCCAATATCCGCGAGTACCCGGCGGGCACGGACTTCGACGCCGCGATGGCGGAGGTCGTAGCCGAAGTGAACGCGGCGGGCGGCAACGGTTACATCATTCCAGGTGGCGCATCCAACAAGATCGGTGCGCTCGGCTACGTCAACTGCGCGCTGGAACTGGTGAACCAGGCCAATGAGCGCGGTCTCGTGATCGACCATCTCGTCACCGCGACGGGCAGCGCCGGCACCCAGGGCGGTCTGATCGTCGGCCTGAAAGCCATGAACGCCAATATTCCGCTGCTCGGCATCGGCGTCAGCGCGCCCAGGGACGTGCAGGAACAGAAAGTGTACGAACTCGCCGGCGAAACGGCCGCGTACATCGGCGCCCCCGGTGTCGTCGGACGTGACGACGTGATCGCGAACTGCGACTACGTGGGCGAGGGCTACGGCATCCCGACGGAGGCTATGAACGAAGCCGTTCTTCTGCTCGCCCGCCTCGAAGGTTTGCTGTTCGATCCCGTTTACAGCGGCAAGGCGCTGGCAGGCCTGATCGATCTCGTCGGCAAGGGGCATTTCGAGGACGCGAAGAACATCGTGTTCCTGCACACGGGCGGGTCGGCGGCCCTGTTCGCCTACAAGAGCCAGCTGCGGACGGACTGAACGGACGTGGCCGGGCTAATTGACGACATCGTCGGCATCGTCGGCGCAAAAGGTGTACTGACCGGCGCGGACGTCGCGGCGCGGCCGGCGTCCTGGCTGCGCCCGGAGCCGAGCAGGGCGAAAGCGATCGTGCGGCCGGCGAATACCGGCGAGGTCGCCGCGGTAATGAAGCTTTGTCATGCGGCCGGGCAGGTCGTGATTCCCCTCGGCGGCAATACCGGGCTCGTCGAAGGCGCGACGGCAGGCGAGGACGACATCCTGCTGTCGCTGGAGCGCATGAGCGCGGTGGAGTCGCTCGACGAGACCGCCTGCACGTTGACGGTAGAGGCGGGCGTGCCCCTGCACACGGTGCAGGAGCGGGCGGCCGAAGCCGAGCTCATGTTCCCCGTGGATTTCGGGGCTCGCGGCAGCGCACAGATCGGCGGTGCGATCGCGACCAACGCCGGCGGTAACGCCGTGATCCGCTACGGCATGATGCGCGAGCAGGTACTCGGGCTCGAAGCCGTGCTCGCCGACGGCACGGTCGTGTCGTCGATGAACCGGCTGCTGAAGAACAATGCGGGTTACGACCTCAAGCAACTTTTCATCGGCACCGAGGGCACGCTCGGCATCATTACGCGCGCCGTGCTGCGCCTGCGGCCCGCGCTGCGCAGCCGCAACACCGCGTTCGTCGCGGTGGACGACTACGCAAACGTGCCCCTGCTGCTGAAAAGCCTCGGCAGTTCGCTCGGCGGCAGCCTGACCGCGTTCGAGGTACTGTGGGAGGACTTCTACAACACCGTCGTCGTCGAACGCGACCGGCACGCGCCGCCGGTCGAGGCGGGGCACCCGTGGTACGTGCTCATCGAGGCGCGCGGCGGCCAGCAGGAGGAGGATGCCGAGCGATTCCAGGCGGCGCTCGAGGAAGCGCTCGAGGCCGAACTGATCGTCGATGCCGCGTTCGCGAGCGGCGCGAAACAGCGTGAGGCGATGTGGGCGATCCGCGACGACATCGACGGCCTTGCCGAAATACTCGACCCCGTAATGGCCTTCGACGTCAGCCTCCCGATTGCATACACGGCTGATTACGTTTCGGCCGTGAAGCAGCGCCTGAACCAGCGCTGGCCCGACACGTTCCGCGGCACCTCGTTCGGCCACCTCGGCGACAACAACCTGCATTTCCTGCTGACCGTCGGCAGCAAGGATCACGACGAGCAGCGCGAGGTCATGGACATCGTCTACGACGAGCTGAAGCCCTACCGCGGCTCGATCTCCGCAGAGCACGGCGTCGGGCTCGAAAAGCGCGCGTATCTCGGCGTGACGAGAAACGAGACGGAAGTGGCGCTCATGCGCTCCCTGAAGCAGGCACTCGATCCGCAGGGTCTGCTGAATCCCGGCCGGATCTTCTGACCGCGGCCCGTGCATTTTGAGTGCGGGCGCGCGTACCATTCGCGTATGCAGCCGATACTCGACGTCAAAAACCTCAACAAGACCTACGCAGGGGGCTTCGAGGCGCTGAAGGACGTCAGTCTCGAGATCGAGCGCGGCGAGATCTTCGGCCTGCTCGGTCCGAACGGCGCCGGCAAGACGACGCTGATCAATATCGTCTGCGGCATCGTCAACCCGACGAGCGGTACCGTGCTGGTCGGCGGCAACGACATCGTCACCGGCTTCCGGGCGACGCGCGCGATGATCGGACTGGTGCCGCAGGAGTTGCCGGTCGAAACCTTCGAGTCCGTCTGGAACACGGCGAGCTTCAGCCGCGGCCTGTTCGGCAAGCCGCCCAACCCGGAGCACATCGAGAAAGTACTGCGGTCGCTGTCACTCTGGGACAAGAAAGACAGCCCGATCATGGGCCTCTCCGGCGGTATGAAGCGCCGCGTCCTGATTGCAAAGGCGCTTGCCCACGAGCCCGAGCTTCTGTTCCTGGATGAGCCGACCGCGGGCGTGGACGTCGAGCTGCGCCAGGCCATGTGGAACGTCGTTCGCGAACTCCGGGAATCGGGTGTCACCGTGATCCTCACGACGCACTACATCGAGGAAGCCGAGCAAATGGCCGACCGCGTGGGCGTGATCAATCACGGCGAGGTGATACTCGTGCGCGAGACGGAGAGCCTGATGCGCGAGCTGGGAAAGAAGCAGCTGTTCCTGATGCTGAACGAGCCGCTGCCGGAGATTCCCCCGGCCCTCTCGCAATTCGGGCTGGAGCTGGGGAGCGACGGCAACGAGCTGATCTATACCTATGACTCGCAGCGTGAGCGAACCGGTATCACTACGCTGCTTGGCGAGCTCGAGAAGGAAGGTATCGCCTTCCACGACCTGAACACGTCGCAGAGCTCGCTCGAGGAGATATTCGTCGACCTGGTGAAGAGAGAGCAATGAACTTCCAGGCCGTGAAATCGATATACCGGTTCGAGATGGCGCGCATGCGCCGCACCGTCGTGCAAAGCATCGTTGCGCCGGTGTTGTCGACGTCGCTGTATTTCGTGATCTTCGGCGCGGCCATCGGTTCGCGCATCACCGAGATCGACGGCGTCAGTTACGGCTCGTTCATCGTGCCGGGCCTCATCATGCTTGCGATCCTCACCGAAAGCATTTCGAATTCGTCTTTCGCAATCTACTTCCCGAAGTTCACCGGCACGATTTTCGAGATCCTGTCGGCGCCGGTGTCGTTCATCGAGATCCTGCTGGGCTACGTCGGCGCGGCGGCAACGAAGTCGATCATCATCGGCGGAATCATCCTGGCGACGGCGAGTTTCTTCGTGGATATCCATGTCGCTCATCCCGTGGTGATGGTGCTGTTCCTCGTGCTCACCTCGATTTCGTTCAGCCTGTTCGGCTTCATCCTGGGTATCTGGGCCGACGGCTGGGAGAAGCTCACGATCGTGCCGATTCTCGTGATCATGCCGCTGACGTTCCTGGGCGGCACGTTTTACTCGATCAGCATGCTGCCGCCGGCCTGGCAGACGATCAGCCTGTTCAACCCTGTCGTCTATCTCGTGAGCGGATTCCGCTGGAGTTTTTACGAGAATGCGGACGTCCACGTGGGGCTCAGCCTCGGCATGACGGTCTCGTTCCTGGTCGCGTGCCTGCTGGTCATACGCTGGATATTCAAGACGGGTTACAAGCTGCGGAGCTGATGCCGGGCTTCCGCCCATCAGGCGGCCCGGTCATTTCTCTCCCTCATGGCTCGCTGCGCTTCGCTTGCTGCGCTTTACTTCGGTCGAAAAACGCCCGAGCCGCCTGATGGGCTTGCGCTACCGGTGATCCATCGTGTATTCGTCGATGACATCTTCAATTGCCGCGGCACAGACCCGGCAGAAGTAATCCGTTCGGGTAAACATCAGGCAGTTCATCTCGGACCGATAAAAACCCTCGGCTTCGTAATTTGCGCCTTCGAACGCGCCGATTGCGTCCTTGTGCTGCGACTTGCTGAACAGCTTCTCAGTGAACTCCTTCGTGTATCGGAACAATGCATTCATCTCGTCTTCCGATACGTTCGCGGCCCGCATTTCCGCGCGCCGCTTCTGCACGGCGATTGAGTGTTCTTCGAACTCCGCTTTCGGCCAGGGCGTAGGCAGCGGCGTATTCGGCGTGACAAGGTGTTTCCACTTGAGCTCAGCCGGATCGAGCAGGGCCGTCACGTTGGGCTCATAGGGTTCCACGATGCTCGCCGGCGCTTCATAAGCGACGGCGCTCGTGTAGTACTCGTCGGCGAGACCGGCGAAGTGGTGGCCGAATTCGTGGACGAAGAGGTAGGGTGCCCATTCGTTGTTGGCGGCCGCAGTGC
>Ga0209742_10001298_pt1 | contig 11539 bp, 13 predicted proteins | sample DeeMarSeWOR38_10_FD_187462 | JGI IMG/M metagenome (GOLD analysis project Ga0209742, IMG submission 187462) | Marine sediment microbial communities from White Oak River estuary, North Carolina - WOR-3-8_10 (SPAdes) (version 2) | ecosystem: Environmental > Aquatic > Marine > Intertidal zone >... | reverse complement strand
TCACTATTTCACATCATGAAGGCACGACACCTGTTGCCGTTATCCAATTGCAGGGTGCAATGAACGGGAAAAAGCTTGTCGCCGAGGCACAGAAGCTATATGAGGCCGGAACACGGAACCTCGTTTTGGACATGAGCGAACTAACCTTTATCAGCAGCGCCGGGCTTTCAGCATTACATCATGTTGCCCTGGTGTACCGCGGAGAAGGCCAACCCGACTTCAAGGAAGATCGGGCAGCTATCCAAGCCATGCGGGAGGAAGGTGGTAGTGGTTTCCAGGTCCAGGAAAATGTCAAACTATTCAACCCGAGCCAAGCCATACAAGATGTGCTCGATATCGTGGGTTTCAAGGCCTTCTTTGAGATCTTTACAGACCTTGAGGCAGCGATAGCATCCTTCCAATAATCAACCAGTTTTGACAGATTGAGAAAACGGGTAGGCCAAGGTGGTCTGCTCGTTTTGCCATACCTTCTCCTCAACAGGTATATTTCCAGTAGGTTAGCAGCGCGTCCAGGGATATGGGGGGTGATAGAAACCTGCGCTTGACACCCAGGTGGTTTTGTGTATAATTAATTCAAAGTACTCTTTAAAAAAGAGTACTCTTTACGAAAGAGTTTTCTAGGAGAATATCATGTCAACACCAATCAGTCTAAAAGATGCAGAACGAAAGGCGTTCCAATCCACATTTGCAGATGGTCTGTGGGATGTCTTCATCGGGTGTTCGTTCCCCCTGCAATTAACCATTGCGCCCTTACTCAGCCACAGGATGGGAGATTTTTGGAGTTCGGCAGTCTTTACATTTCAGAAGAAATGTTAGTATATTTGTAAGGATTTATAATGGAACTGATCTGGATAGCCTTAGCCTTCTTATGTGGTTCCCTGCCGCTATCCGTCTGGCTCGGCCGTCTCGTTCTGGGTATAGACATTCGGCAATTTGGCGATGGCAATCCGGGGGCGGCGAATGTATGGCGGGCCGGGGGTGCTAAGTGGGGGTTAACGGCCGTCTTGCTAGACTTTCTGAAAGGCGCCATTCCGGTGGCCCTGGCCAACTTTGTCTTTGGAGTTGAAGGCCTGGCAATGGCCGCCGTAGCCATCGCCCCCATTGCCGGCCACGCATTTTCCCCATTTCTTGGTTTTCATGGCGGCAAAGCTCTGTCGGTCACTTTTGGCATTTGGGCTGGGCTGACGGTGTGGCTCGTCCCTGCCATTTTGGGCATCTTCTTTGGGATCTATTTGGCGCTGCTAAGGCCCGAGGGCTGGGCGGTTATGGCCGGCATCTTTAGTTTGCTGGTCGTACTATTAATAATAGGTAATCCGCTCTGGCTAGGGGTATGGGTCGGCATGGCCCTGATTCTTGGCTGGATGCATAGGGCCGATCTGGCTCAGAGGCCACAATTGCGGTCTCGCTCCACGGAGAATGAAAAATAAGAATGGGCTGCGCTACTGTAGCCTATTCTTATTCGGATCCAGCCGGCGACCTGATCAGTTTTGTTCCTGGGATGGACTAGCTTTGGCCGGGGATAATTTGGGATTAGCCGCTCTGGCCTTTAGGGTTATCACTGTCAGCAGGACGGTGACTGCGTTTAGAGTGGCCGCCCAAAGAATGGCATTGAAAAGCTCAAGTTTTATCATCGTTTCACCTTTCTATAATGTGTGACCAGGTTAATTTTGGCTGGAAAATTTCGTCTGCCACCAGATGGTGGGCAGCTGACGGATCTTGCCCCATTTGCTGACGTGAGCCCGCCGGCTGAAGACATCATAATCATGGGCCTCGATGTCGTTTAAGATTCCCCGATAAAATGTGGCGGCCGCAGCAATGGCGAAGCGCCCTTGGGCGTTCAGCATGTTGATGCCTGACCAGGCTTCATCATAGATTTGGCGGGCTCGGGCGATCTGGAATTTCATGAATTCCCGCCAACGATCGTCGTATACGTTTTCGTTTACCCCGGCGGCAATATCCGTATCACTGAGTCCAAAAGCCGCCAATTCCTCTTGCGGTAAATAAACCCGGCCGCGTTCCCAATCTTCGGCCACATCCCGTAGGATATTGGTTAACTGCAAGGCAACTCCCAGCTTGATCGCATAACGAACGGCATCCTCACTCTCAAAACCGGTGATATGCATGCTCATGAGCCCGACCGTGGAAGCAACTCCATAACAATAGGTGGTCAACTCCTCAAAAGTCTGGTAACGATTTTGCACCATGTCACGGGCCACGCCGTCGATGAGCTGCTCGGCATAACGTTGGGGGATGCTGTACTTTGCTCGAGCATTGGCCCAGGCCACGGCAACCAGGTCCTGGCGCGGCGGCCGCCAACTCAAAGAACGCTCCCGCCAGGTTAGCAGAAGTGCCTCGGCTTCATCCCCGGATTCATCGACGATGTCGTCGGTGGTGCGGCAAAAAGCGTAAAGCGCCCGAGCGGCACGGCGCGCCTCCGGCTTCATCAATCCCGAAGCCATATGAAAGGAGCGACTATGAAAAGCCGTTAATGACTCACAATGACCGTAGGCCTGGTCCAACAAAGCGATATCTTCCCTTTGGTCTCGCTGCGCGGGAGCAACCGCTTGCCAGGCCTCATTCGCAAGGCTAAGTAGTGAGTTTTCCCAAGTGTCGTTGATGAGTGCGGTCATGTCCCTTTCTCCGATTTCAGAATATTTTTTGCGGATGTTCGCTGATAATACTAAAATAATAACAGATTGTAAATATCTTGTCAAGTATTTGTACAGTATTTAGCAAAGTTTGTTGGTTCATCGGTAAATCCTGCCCGGGAAATACGCTACGGAAAACTATCACAAGTCTGGGAAAATGAGCTATTTTATGGCGAATATCTACTTATCCGATAATTGGTTTGGTCATGACTGAATCTTCGTTCGGCAGGCCTTTTTCTCGGGTATCTGGAAGCATATTTTCTCGGTTCCCTTAGCTTGACTACCAGTGAAAACTGTGTATAATTTATGTTAAGTTTAAACACTTGTTCTACTGTTGGGCCTTTCCAACGACGCATGTTGGTCATGCCCATGTAATGGTTTGTGAAAGAGACGGTCATCATCGTTGCGCGCATCCTGATTTTCTGGGGCAAATGAGATGTCTTCTAGAACCGGCCTGACCGGACCACCAAAAACCTAACAATATCGCCCACTGGCACGGGAAGGCCGGTCTGGAGCATTTGATACGCCTCAGACCGGCCTTTTGCATTTAGACGATTTACTCGAGACGGTGGAGAAGAAATGTTAGATCAAACACCCGTTCAGAGCAAGAGCGGGCAACAATCGCCTTTTCCTTTGGCACAAACAGTGACCAGGGATGTGGCGATATGGTTCCTTGCCGGGCTAAAAGAGGCTGGCCTGCTGGGCTATGCGTTCACACCCCCGGCCGAGTGGGAGTCACTGTCAGAGGTGTCGTCTGGTGAGTTAGCCACCACGATCAGGCAACACCTTACCACAAGCGGGTGGCACCAGGTGATTGGGGCAATGCGCACCCATCAACAGCAAAGCCCCGAACTGCCATGGGATTTATCCAAGGCCGATGACTTTCTAACCGCAGTGAAAGTTGCCTTGGCCCGAGAGTACAGTTGGCCCCAAGGCAAGCCACGGAAAACTCAGCTTCAAAAAATGCAAGTCAATGGCGAAGGGTGGTCCCTCTCTCCTGTCAACCTTTATGCGAAGCTCACCGCTCACGCCCGACATGCCCAGGCAAAAGCACAACGAGAAGGCGCCCTCAGCCAGGCCGCCCTGTATACAGCCCGCATGGAGGGCAAGAAAGTTGAGCGAGACAGGGCACTTGGTCAAGTCGACAGGTTGCGCGACCAGCTGCAGTGTCAATTGCAGGTTTTCTGCCAGGAACAAAAAATACCGCTGCCGGCACCCTACTCCAAGGAAGAAGCTTATTGCCTTCACCTATTGGCCGCTTACTTTGTTTCTCTTGCCGAAGCTGAAAAGGTTATCGCGAAGCGGGCTTCGGCCTTGGCCAATCGCCAGATCGCTATAGAAGGGGAACGAGCTGAAGCTACCATAGACGCCCGGTTACTGCCCAGCTTATTGGATTCACTGGGCGAGGTTAATCCTTTGCGAGAGGGATTCCTGAGGGAGCGGATTCGCCACAAGATAGCCCTGACGGCAGGTGCGATTGTCGGCGCTTTCGTTGGCTTCTTTTGGGGCGTGGTGGAGAGTGTAAGCGAGGTGGTGATCGTCGGCGTATCCCACTATGCACCTGTTGTCGCACCGGCCTTACTGGTTGGCCTGGCCACGTTAGTGGCTCAGACGATCGCCAAGGGCGTGCCACTTACGTTGGACCTGCTGCTTCAGTACCTGATTCGCGCCCTCTGGAATGGCTGCTTAGCCTTTGGGGTAACCCTGGTCGTTTATGGTTGCTGGCAATACTTCCAAGCCCAGGACATGAGATCGACCCATTAACTCGGCAAGCGGAGAAGACAAAGGAAGAGAGCGGTGTTACTAAAGCCCCAAGACGGCTGGCGTGAGGAGGTCGCTATCTGGATCCTCTGTTTGGTATCTACGCTAGTGATCAGTATCCCCCTAATTGTCAAAGGGACGCAGGAGATACTGGCTCCTGCCGCGCGTCAGCAGGGACGGGTATGGCCCGAGTTGGCGCTATTTAATGAGGTATCAAATAAAACTCCCGGTCCATCCAATCCAGACTTAAGTCAAGCGTATCTGGACCTGGATGTGCTTGCTCGAAACTATTCTGTTGGCGAGGTGGATAACCTTCGCTGGTCCCTGGTACGGCGAACCCCAGCGGCGGCCGAGATCTATGACCAGGAGCGTGGTGTAAATTGGCCTGATTTGCGACGGCTCTCGCAAACCGGCACTATTTTGCTGCCGGCCGGCTTCCGCTGGAGCTTCAATGAAACATTCCAGCAGGGGCCTGGTTATAAGAAAGCGGGCAGCATCCTGGCTGGAGGGCATTGTGCGCTGGCCACAGTTTTTCGAGCTGCGGCCGTTCAGGCAGGCTTACCGGTCGAATCGCGTCCCCACGCCCCACCTATACCTGGTTTTTCTTCGGAGGAGTCGGTCAACATCTTCTGGGGCCGGGATGACCTGGTTGTCCATAATGCCAGCGATCAAGATCTGTATTTCGTGTGGGCGCTCACGCCAGTCGGTGTAGAGATAGCTGTGAGTCCAGTAGCAGCCCGTCAGCCTCTTCCTTCTCTGCCTGACTGGCGCGGGGCAACGGTGGCTATGGTCTACGGCCGGCCGGGACCGGGCGGATGGGGCAGCTTGGGCCAGACAACCATAGCCGACCACGCCCTTCATCTAGCCCGCACTTACGCCACACGGGTGGATCAGTGGAACGGAGAGCGGCTGGTCGTGGTCGCCGTGAATCCGAATGTGGTCATGGCTGGTCAGACGACGGGACGGGATCGATACTTGTACTATCTCATCGCTGAAGCGCGCAGGCAGGGCTACTACGTCATGCTGGATATACAAACTGGCAGTCAGATGCCATTGCCCTTGTTTTCTGGGTTGATGGATAAATTCTTGCAGGAAAACGTGTGGTTTGACTGGGATATCGAACATACGACGGGCGGCAAAGTAGAAGCACAGCGGATCAATGAGGTGGCGGCAGCTTACTTCGAACGCCGCCGGGCTCTGGGTTATGAGAGCCTGGGCATCTTCGCTTTTTACGTGTTCGATGAGAATCAGATCTCTAATCCGTCTGAGGTTCGAAGGCAATATGATGGCGGGGTGGTCATACCGATCTTTGATGGCTTTGGTGGACGTAGCCCTAATCCGGCTGCCGACAAGATCGCCAGGACCGCCCGCATCATCTCCTTGTTTGGTGAGGGGCCATATGGGATCATGGAGTTCGAGACACGCTGGGGGAGCCGGTACGATCAGCTAGAGGCTAAGGAGTACTTTGAAGCCTGTCCTGGGGCGTTAATCATGGCCAGCCAATAGGGCAATTGGTTGATTCTCTTCTGCATCTGAGCTCCGACAAAATGGATGAGGGAGACCTGTTACAGCTTGGCCAGGTGGGTAGCATAAACGGCTTATTAAAGTCCGGACGGGAACGGCACAGCTTGATGATACCTCACCCCTAATCCCTCAGAAATAGTCCGGAAACAGCTCCGTTTTTGGGAAAGCGTACGGGAATTATTGAGAGGATGGGTGCGATTTGGGGAGTTGAAAGCAAACGGCCATTCCCATCTCCACCCTCTGATTATTTGCCGCAATCCTGCCCCCTATTCGCTTCGATAATTTGAGTTTTTACCGAAATTAGCCATTTTGCTTGACAAATAGAACAAAGTGCTGTATTTTACTAAACTGTTAATTAACCGCTTAGTTAAATAAGGTAAAATCATGGTCAAAAGGAGTGATGACGATAGACTTAGCCAGACCTTTGCCGCCTTGGCAAACTCGACGCGGCGGGCGATTTTGGCGCGGTTAGCAGAAGGAGAAGCAACTGTTAACGAACTCGCAGAGCCGTTTGATTTGAGTTTGCCAGCCATTTCTAAGCACATCAAAGTATTGGAGCGTGCAGGGCTCATCACACAGGGGCAAAAAGCGCAATATCGACCTTGTACCATCGACGTAACGCCCCTAGAAGAAGTTTCCAAGTGGACAGAGCAGTACCGCCATATCTGGGAGGCACGCTTTGACCGCATGGATGACTATCTCAATCAACTTAAGAACAGGGAGAAAAACAATGAATGATAGCACCATTACTGAAGATGCAGTTGTGATTGAACGTACTTTTGAGGCAGCCGTGAACATTATCTGGCAGATGTGGACAGATCCTGAACATTTCAAGCAATGGTATGGCCCACAAGGCTTCACCGTACCCGTTGCCGACATGGATCTTCGCGTCGGTGGCAAGCGCCTGATTTGCATGGCATCACCTGATGGCAGCATGAAAATGTGGACGACGGGTGAATTCACGGAAATCGTCTCGAGTGAGCGCCTCGTTTACACTGAAAGCCCGGCCGATGAAAATGGCAATGTGGTTTCGCCATCTGCCATGGGAATGCCTGACGGGTATCCGGCGACGACAGAAGTCACCGTGTTATTGGAAGACCTTGGGGGGCGGACAAAAATGGTAATGACGCACGCCGGTGTCCCAGCAAGCTCAGGTGCAGGCGGCGGTTGGGAACAAGCCTTCGACAAGTTGGCCGACCACATCGCAACTGCCCTCAACAACAAATAATAGGGCAGGTTGGATAGCACACTCCTCAATGCATGACATCATCTCAGGGCAATCATGTGCCATTTCGCATGATTGCCCTGAAAAACCATCGCGCACAAGGAGTCAGGAATGTTCCTGCAGCATGGGCAGTTCAAAGCGAACGGCCGTTCCCTTTCCCACCCCCTCACTAACGGCAGCGATCCGTTGGCCAGCAGGTTTTGCATCACCAGCATCTGTTCTTTGTCAGGGTCATGAACGCCATCCAGAACCTGGCAATGACGATGACCCCCATGAGCCCAGCCGTGTCAGCAAAGTCAATTGGCAGAACCAGAATGGCCACGGCAAATATTGCGACGACGATCATGCTGTTGATACCAGCGATTTGTTTCCACAAGCTTTCTCTTCCAAGGCCCAAAAACACACCAAAAACAGCAGCGACAATAGCCCATGGGATGAAAAAACTCAATAGCGCTTCGGGATCAGCGATAAGGGCAAATAGTGCTGCACCGTTTTGACGATCTCTGGATCGTCATCGACCAGAATGATCGTTTTCCCAGGCATAAATGAGCCACTGGTAAGCAGGCTTAATGAGTAGGAGATACAGCCCCTTGTTCTACCCTCCCCGGCGAGAAAATTTGTGTTAGCCAGAAACCGATCCATTGATAGAATTCAATCTGTCGGATCTTTTTGAAGTCAAGTAAATTTTTCGGAGGTATCAATTGTCGAGCACTAGGCTGATTCTATTGGCTGCATTGGGGGTAATTGCTGGAGGTCTTATCGCGATTCAAAGTGTTCTAAACGCCAGCCTGGGTCAGAGAATAGGAAATCTTGGTTCGGTGCTCGTGCTGACATTTATCAGTGCAATAACCCTGATTATCCTGATTTTCTTCTTTCCCTCTACCTCTAATCTTAGTAACCTGCCAGGCATTTCAGAATGGTATCTGTATATTGGCGGCCTTCTTGGGGTGGCCATCTTGGCGGCTCCAATTTTTCTAGTTCCTAGAATCGGGACAACGTCGACTTTAATCGCCATTGTCCTTGGACAACTCACAGCTGCATTGGTGATTGATCAATTTGGACTTTTTGCTTCACCCAAGATTGGGATTAATTTCATACGAGTTATTGGAATACTGCTTGTAGTCCTCGGCGCATATCTTGTAGGAAGATAACTCGACTTTCTCCTTTGTAGAGCCAAATTCAAGAGATACCTCGCGTTTCTATGGGTTTGCGCTGTTTGTTCCAGCGCAAAGACAGCGAAGGCACCCTGACCTAAACTACTATTTGTGCCATTTGGTACAAACACTTCACGATTACCTTGTTTAGGGTTTTCCATTTTGTTTTATCGAGATGGCTCCATTTTTAGAGACTTATAGGTTCCGTAAGGAGGATAGGAAATGCAAAGATTAAGTGGTTACAAGCTCTCAGCCAAGGCGGTGGTAGGCATTTTGCTTGTCTCAGTTTTAGCGGTGCTGCTGCTCATGTCCTGCCAGGATCAAGGACAAGAGGGCAGTGCCGAAGAATCAAGCGCTCCGGCCGCAGTGTCTGGAGATGCGGCGGCGATCGCCGAGGCCAGGGGTTTGACTCCGGACGATATCACCGCCGCACTAAAAACATACACACCTACGGGCGTGCATGATGAATATATCATGTTTGCCTCGGGTGGACATGGAGGCCAGGTATACGTGATCGGTATGCCCTCCATGCGCATCATTAAGCAGATCGCCGTTTTCACGCCAGAGCCCTGGCAGGGTTATGGTTATGGCGCTGAGGGTACTATGCAAACGCTGGCGGGAGGCTTCGTCGGCGATAATGAAATCACCTGGGGTGATACCCATCACCCAGCGCTGAGTGAGACAGCCGGCGATTACGATGGCGAGTGGTTGTTCATCAACGACAAGGCTAATGCCCGCGTGGCTACCATTGATCTACGTGATTTTGAAACCAAGCAAATCGTCAAGAATCCCATTGCCCTTAGCGACCATGGTGGTACTTTTGCCACGCCGAACACCGATTGGGTGGTCGAGGGGGGACAATACGCCGCGCCATTGGGTTGGGAATATTCTTCACTGGATAATTATGCCGAGGATTACCGGGGCATGGTGACCTTTTGGAAATTCGACCGCGAAAGTGGCCGGCTGGTTCCAGAAGAGTCCTTCGCCATGGAATTACCCCCTTATTGGCAGGACCTGTGCGATGCCGGTAAAAATGTTAGCGAGGGCTGGATCTTCTGCAACTCTTTCAATACGGAGATGGCCACCGGCGGCGTCGAGGATGGGAATCCGCCTTTTGAGGCCGGCGCCTCCCAGCGAGACATGGATTATATGCATATCATCAACCTGGATAAGGCTGTGGAGGTAGCCCAGGCTGGCAACATTGTCGAGGTCCAGGGGTTCCCAGTCATTTCCTTGGATACAGCAATAGAGGAAGGATTGCTATACTTTGTGCCTGAACCGAAAAGCCCCCATGGCGTCGATATCACCCCCGGCGGGGAGTTTATGGTCGTTTCCGGTAAATTGGATCCCCATGTGACCATTTACAGCTTTGAGAAGGTCCAGGAGGCCATTGCGGCCGGGGACTGGCAAACCGACGATTATGGCGTGCCCATCCTCAACCTGGACAACGTTATGGAAGCACAGGTCGAGCTGGGCCTGGGGCCGCTTCATACCCAGTTTGACGACAAAGGCTATGCCTATACCAGCCTCTTCCTCGAGCCGTCGGTTGCTCGCTGGTCGTTGGGTGGTGACTATGCCGATCTGAATGAAGATCCGGAATGATCGCTGGTCTCAAAGGTAACCGTTCATTACAATGTGGGACACATCGCCGCGGCTGAGGGCGACACGGTCAGTCCCGACGGCAAGTACCTGGTCTCGATGAACAAGTGGGCCATCGATCGTTTCAATAACGTTGGACCGCTGCTACCGCAGAACTTCCAGCTCATCGACATCAACGAGCCGGGGGATAACCTGCAGTTACTCTACGATATGCCCATTCCCGATGGTGAACCGCACTATGCCCAGATCATCAAGGCCGACAAGCTGGATCCGTGGGAAGTTTATCCGGAAGTGGGTTGGAACCCGCACACCCAGTCTCCAGACCCGAATGCCACCCAGATTGGCGAAGAGCGTGTCGAGCGTGACGGTAATAATGTCGAAATCTTCATGACCGCCATACGTAGCCACTTCACGCCCGAACACGTGGAGATCAAGCAGGGAGATCATGTCATCTGGCATATCACCAATGTCGAGCAGACCTACGATGCCACCCATGGCTTCACCATCCCGCTCTACAATATTAATATGAGTATTGAGCCGGGTGAAACGGCCACCTTTGAGTTTGATGCCACGGAGGATGGTGTCTTCTCTTACTACTGCACGGAATTCTGTTCGGCGCTCCATTTGGAGATGACTGGCTATATGTTGATTGAACCATAAGTGCGAAGCGGAGAAACTGCGACACGGGGACACGGAAAATCCTCACCGTGTCTCTGTGTCGTCAGAATGAGCTTCGTTCTGCCTTCGCAGGATTTTGGAAAAGGGTGAATGATTGATGTCGAATGTTTGGCAAAGTATCGTCGGGCCGCGTGCCCCGGCCGATGTGGATGACGAAAAGCGTCGTGAATATCGGCTGCCGTCGATCTTCCTGGGGTTGGCGGCGCTGAGCCTGATAATCTCGATCTTTCTGCCGTATTGGAACTTAACCCTGGAGGCTCCCCAGTATCCAAAAGGCCTTCATGTCCAGACTTACGTGAATCGACTGGAAGGCGATGTTCAAGAGATCGACGGTTTGAACCATTACATCGGCATGCGTCCCCTGGAAGAAGCAGCCCAATTAGAACGCTCTTTGAGCATTATCCTCATCAGTGTAACTGCTTTGCTGGTGGTGTCGGCCATCTTCATTCACACGAAGTGGGTGGTTCTGTTGGCTTTGCCAGCCTTGTTATATCCCATCCTTTTCGTGGCCGATATGTATTTTTGGTTACGGAGCTTCGGGCAAAACCTGGATCCAACGGCCGCCTTGAGCAACTATATCGAGCCATTTGTGCCTACTTTTCTAGGCGAAGGCCTCATCGGCCAGTTCAGGACTATCTCATCTTTTGGGGCCGGTTATTACCTGGCCTGCCTGGCTTCCGTTCTCATCCTGGTGGGTTTATATTTCCATCGCCGGGCCTATAAGCCGCTGGTGGATGCGACCCAGGAGAAAGCCCAAGGCTCGGGGACCCAAGATTCTGGAAGCTCAGGAGCAACAGGCGAGGTTTGACGAGTTTGGTATGGTCGCACTGAGAAAGGGTTGGTCCATCATGCCTCGACGGTACTGTTGGCCATTATTTCCGCTGCTTTTATTGCTATTGGCCCTCGTTCCGGCCATACAGGCCCAATCCCATGGCCGGATCGTTACCCCC
>Ga0209742_10001297_pt1 | contig 11542 bp, 7 predicted proteins | sample DeeMarSeWOR38_10_FD_187462 | JGI IMG/M metagenome (GOLD analysis project Ga0209742, IMG submission 187462) | Marine sediment microbial communities from White Oak River estuary, North Carolina - WOR-3-8_10 (SPAdes) (version 2) | ecosystem: Environmental > Aquatic > Marine > Intertidal zone >... | reverse complement strand
ACGGGTACTACTGGCAAGCCGGCTTCCGCCGCAACAACAAACGCCCCCATACGGAACGGTAACAGTCCTTCTTCCCGGCGAAAGGTTCCTTCCGGAAAGAAAAACAAGGATTCATCGGCATTACGTTCTTCCAGCAGTTGCTGTGAATCCGCCACGCTTTTTTGTACATCAAATCGTTCCACAAATTTGCTGTTAATGCGCTTCAGAAATAAATGAGAAATAAATTGCGTGGCCAGTTCCGCCTTGGCAATAAAACTGAAATAGCGCGGAATCATGGCAATAACGATGGGGCCATCCATATAACTGGCATGATTGGCGACATACACGCAACTCTGTTGCGGCGCCAGCAAATGCTCCAGGCCTTTTACACTTAAACGCACGCCGGTAAAAAACGCCAGTGAACGGGTAGCCACGCGCATTACTACCCAGCGCAATTTAATACTGGGAGAAATAACCACCAAGGTCCAGGTTAGCGGCGCCAACAGCCAGAACATCGAGCGTGCGAAAATCCCATAACTTACCTCGAGCAATCGACGCCGGTAGTGCTTCAGTCTTGCGATCAGGCTTGACCATGTCAGCCGTGTCAACTGCCACCATACCGGCACTTGTGATTTCCCAATACGGCCTTCTTCATACAGCGCTTTGCTGGCCGCGCGTCGCAGTTTACCGCTGGAGGTTTTTAATACTGACCCAGGCGGCGCCAGCACAACTTCATCGGGTGGCAAACCAACCAGGTCGTCAACCGTTTCGTTGACACTGGAGCGTATCGTCTGTAAAGCCTGTTGATCCGACTCCCGGGTTTCCGCCAACACCACCAGGTTTTCAGTTCCGCTCTGGGAATCCTTGGTGCCGAATACCGCTACCCGGCCAGTGCGAATGCCGTCGATATTACCAATGGCATCTTCCAGTTCATGGGGATAAATATTGCGCCCGCCGCGGATGATGACATCCTTGGTGCGCCCGGTAAGATAAAGTTCGTCATTAGCGATATAGGCAAGGTCACCTGTCTCCAGCCAATCATCACAAAACAGCTCGCGGTTTTTTTCCGGGCTGCGGTAATAGCCACTGGTGGCCGATGGCCCGCGAAATTGCAGCCGGCCTTCATGACGGCTAAAGACTTCCTTGTTGGCATTATCCACCACACGGATTTGATGATTTGCCAGCACCCGGCCACAGGCAACGAACTCAATGGCATTAATATCGTCATCGGTCGCGGGTATAGCCTCGCCGGTTTGCATAAACACTTCCCGTTGCACCCTGTCAATCAAGGGGCCGCGGTTCAGCGGTGGGAATGCCAGACCCACGGAATTCTCCGCCAGTCCGTACACCGGCATGTACGCATCCCGGCGAAAACCATAATCCGCAAAGCGATCACAGAAACGTTTGACGGTATCCGGGCTCACCGGCTCTGCGCCATTAAACGCGGCACGCCAGGAACTCAAATCCAGATTTTCCAGCTCTTCGTCGGCGATACGGCGCACGCAGAACTCATAACCAAAATTAGGGGACGCGGATAAGGTTCCGCCGTAGCGATGAATTGCCCACAACCAGCGTTGCGGTTTGGTCAGAAACGCCAGTGGCGACATCACCACAAAACGCGCCGCGTAATACATACTACCTAGCCAGGCGCCAATCAATCCCATATCATGATACAGAGGCAGCCAGCTCACGAACACATCATCGCTGTTGGCGTTTACCACTGCACCCATGGCGCGAATATTGGCTAACAAATTCTGGTGTGTCAGTACTACGCCTTTAGGGGTGCCGGTACTGCCGGAGGTATACTGGATAAATGCTATGTCCTCTGGTTTGTTTTCGTAAGGCTGCAGCGACTTCCCGCTATCCCTTAATTCTTCCACGGTCACGATGTGCTTTATACTTTCCACTTGCGACTTTAATAAGCGCGCAATGGTTTTCGCTTCGGGTACGGTAATCAGAATTGCAGGCTGACAATTGTTAAGGATGCTGGTATGACGCCGGATGTGATCCTCCAGTTGCGAAGGCCGCGCGGGAGGATACAGGGGCACGGGAATGCAACCCGCCAGCAAGATACCAAAGAAACTATAAAAATAGCCGGTTCCCGTCGGTAACATAATCGCCACTGGATGCTGACTGCCAACGCCCAGTGACTGTAAACCTGCCGCAACCGCCTGCGCCCGCGTTAACAACTGCTGATAAGAAACAATCTCGCCCGTATCTGCATCATCATAGAGCTGGATGTGATCGCGCTCCGCGTGGCGCTCGGTATACCAATGCAAAACATCCACCAGGGTTTGCGCATCGTCCGGCGTGGCCAGCGTACCCTCTTCAGTTGGCCTGGCTTTTACCTGGGGCTTAACTACAGGCGTGACTTTTATGCGGCCTTTGGAAATGGCGGGCAACAGGTCACGCAACGTGACTGCTTCAGCAAATATGGATTCGTCGAGATCAACACCGAAGCTTTTGTTGACGCGGGAAAACAATTCCACTCGCGCCAGACTGTCAAAACCCAGATCTTTGGCAATATCGCTATCGATAGTGATATCTTCCAGCGCGCCAGGCTGGCTGCGGCTTTCGGTTGCAAGTTGCCGGGCAATAACCACCAGGGCATCAGACGTTGCCGTGCTGTTTTGGTGCTTTGGCGTGTCTTCCACTATCGTTGGCATAGCTGCTTGCAACTCCGTTTGAGTTAGAACATGGTTTGAAAATAGATGCCACCACCATCGGTGGGATCATCAATCAAATCATCAAGGTTCAGGCTAAAACTGAATACCAGCTGGCTGTTTTTATCCGCGGAATGATATTCCCAGGAACCACGCAGCTTCGCCTGCACGCCTTCATTAAGATCATCGGGATTGGCTGATGCAGAATAGATTTTGTCGCGTTCCGACCATCCCGCGTACAATCCCAGATCCCATGCCTGATGAACTGAATATTCGTGATACAGTGCGGTATATGCCTGCGCGGTCCACAATTGAAAATTATAGTCGCTGAGCTGATTCTGGTAGTCACGAAACTCTTCTGCAAAGTCATCGTATCGCAAACCAACGGTTAATTCATAATCCTGATCAACGCCGTTTACCCAATAAATTTCCGCCATTTGATAATCTATTGTCTGCACTTCACTGCTCGTCGTCTCGAACAGAGAATTCAGCTCATGCATCGTGCGCAGATTGACGCCGGCAAACTGTTGCTGATTAATATGATAGAAAACACTCAACTGGTAGTCATAGGATTCATTTTGAAAACGGCTGACCTGATCATCAAAAACAAAATCGCTGGGTGTCTGTTTTTGCAGGTCGAAATATACTTCCCAGTGTTCACCTACATCGTACAAGCCTTCCAGCATCATTCGTTCAGCAGGTTCCCTGTAATAGGATTCATCAATACCATTTTTCTCGTTATAGTAGTGATCCACCGACAACCAGGAAAAGCGTACATAGTCGCGCGGGCGACGGCCGATCGTTAGGGCAAAGCCGAGATCCGATTCCCGCTTATCAACCATCGCGGTTCCAAGAAATGACAAACCAATGTCCGCTAACTTGAATGGATAAACATCGGCAAATATCAATGGAGGATCTAGTGGCTTGCTAGTGTAGAAATCGTCCTGCTTTAAATCCAGTCCAAAATAAAACGTTTCCGAAAGTTGATGATTCAGTTTTAGATGGGTTTGCAAAAACAGGTAATCCGTCGCGGTACTACCCCCACCCATACGCCAGCCACTCAAGGTGCCAAGCCAGGCAACATCCAGCGACTTGCGAAATGCATTGGCGTTAATATCCAGAAATGTCTCATCATACAATCGCACGTCATCAATAGTTTTTTCATCATGGCTGGCAAGGGCACGCTCAGCAGAGAACATCAGCAAAGGCGTTAGTATTATCCAGTTCCACAATAGCGATTTGCGGCACATTGCTCTCAACCAGGCCCAATAATTTGACTTGATTAAATAGTAGGCTCTACTGAGCTAAGGAATGTTGTTAAAGATCAATAAATTTTGCTATTGAATAGAGAAATTTCGCCAGTTAAACGAACCTTCCCATAACCTTCGCACTCCATGAACCGGATAAAAACCAGACAGATACAGTATCGTCATAAGCGTTTTTCAGGTTACTCGCCCCCTTTCATAAGCGTGGCTTAAGACGGCCATAAACTTCACTTAAATCCTGTTGCTTAAAGTTACTGCCAATTAAACACATAAACCAGAAATACATCGAGGGCATGGATATGAATAAAGCAATACTCGCTTTAAGTGCGACTTTACTGATTCTTTCTAACACAGCATACGCCGGCATGATGAGCCGTGGCGGAATGGGCGCCGGTGGCAGCAGCTCTACGAGCCTGGGATTTGGTATGGGCGGTTCAGGTGGCTCAATAAGCAGTAGCTCAAGCAGTTCTTCCAGTTCGAGCAGTTCCAGTAGCTCATCAAGCTCAAACGATTTCGACGACAGTTCTTCAAGTTCCAGCGACTTTGACAGTAGTTCTAGCTCAAATGATATTAATGATTCGTCAAACGACAACGATTCGAGCAGTTCGTCCAGTTCAAGTAGTTCGTCCAGTTCAAGTAGCTCATCAAGCTCCAGCAGTTCTTCCAACTTTCGCAGTTTTAGCAGATTTCGTAGCACATCAGGCTCCGGCAGCGCTTCACGCTTTAATAGCACATCGCGCTTCAACAACACTTCGCGTTTTGGAACATTTAGCCGGGGTGGTAGCAGATTCGATTTCAGGTAAGAAACCTGCGCAATTAACTGGCTGATCTATTACTGAGTTTTAATAGCAAAGCCGGTAATAGCAGGAAATCCATCACCAGAGCAATGGATACAGTGAGTGCTGATAGTAATCCCATATCAGCACTCATTTTGTAGTCGGAAAATGTCAGCACTAAAAATCCTGCCACAAGGGCAAGGGTGGTTACCGCCATAGCCGGCCCTACCAGAAAAAAGGTTTGCTGTATGGCGTTTTCCGGTGAAAGGGTTTTGTTGGTGCGAAAGCGTAAATACTTCGTAATGAAATGCACGGTATCATCCACCACGATACCCAGCGTCATACTGCTCACCACGGAAAGACCCAACCCCACTTCTCCTACAAATAATCCCCATAGTCCAAACGCCATGACCGCAGGTGTCAGATTAGGTATCAGGCTTATGAACCCCATGTCGAGGCGTTTTAGTGCAAAGATCATCACTAATGAAATGGCAAACAACGCGCCAAATGCTGCAATCAGCATGTTAATAATGTTGCGCTTGGAAAGATATGCCCAGACAATGGACAAGCCGCTTCCCCTCACATGCATATATTCCGGCATATTTTTCTGCAGCCATTGTTGGACGCGTTGATCAAGTCCACGAAACACCCGTGTACCCATGTTCTTCACCGTGACGATGATGCGTGTCGCCGATTTATCAACATTGATCTGATTATTGAGGTCCAACCCCAAAGGCAGGGACATTTCATAAAGTAGTAAATATTGCGCCGCTAGCTCCCTACTTGCCGGCAAACGATACCAGGCCGCGTCATCGTTGTGCATATTCTTGTTCAGACGCTTGAAGATATCTGCCACACTGTAAACGTGCACGACTTCCGGTTGTTGGCGCAACCATTGCGCAAACTGCTCAAGGCGCTGCAAATACTCCGGATCGGCAATCGCACCCGGCCCGGCGGCCGGTAGTGAGTACTCGATAAAATCTGAACCACTTAAACGGTGTTCCAGTACATCGGTCGCGACGCGCACCGGAATATTATGACTGAAATAACGAATCCAGTTATCGTTAAGCACATTGCGTGTGATCAAAACAGCCGTGATCGCAACTGTCAAGCTTAAGGTAATAATAATGAGTTTCTGATAGCGAATCACCATACTGGACAAACGCTGAAAAAAATCATGCGCCGCAATGACTGGCGCCCGCCGCGCTTTTACCGGCAGCACCGCTATCAACGCCGGCAGAAAAAACACCGAATAGAGAAAAGCCATGATGATACCAATGGCGACAATATTACCGAGATCATTAAAGGGCGGCGAATCGGAAAAGTTCATGGTCAGGAAGCCGATCGCCGTCGTTAAGCTGGTAAGAAACACGGCCTGCAGATTAACCTGCAAGGATTCAATCAGGGCATCGTTTTTTGATTTGCCGGCATACATGAGGCGGTACATGGTTACTAATATATGTACGCTGTCCGCCACCGCCAGGGTAAGAATAATTGTTGGCGCATTGGCCGACGCGGGATTGATAGAGATACCCAGCCAGCCGGCAATCCCCATGGCCGATAACATGGACAGTAACACCACGAACATCGTAGCCACCGTCGCCACTACCGAACGCACAGCAAAACCCACCACCAGCACCAGGATCAAAAACATCAGTGGTGCCAGTAACAGCATGTCATGCCGCCCCACCTCGGAAAACGCCATGTCAAACATCACACTACCGGTGAGAAAAAATTCAATGTCAGGATACTGGTTCTGAAACTTGTCGCGTAACTGCCGGGCAAACGTTGCAATCTGTTCCACCGCCTCGCCCGCTTTTTCCGGAAAGATCACATTGACAATCACTGCCGTCGTCGCTGCATCGCTGGCCAGGAGACGCTTTACTAACAGTGGCTCTGTCAATGCGAGTTGACGTTTCTGTTCCAGCTGCGTGTTACTGAGCTGACCAGGATCGATAAAAAAATCTTCGACTATGAGTTCATCCTGGTTTGCATAAGTAAACTGAAAGTTGGTGATTGAATCGACGCGACTGGAAAATGGCATTTGCCAGGAGGCTTCGGTGAGTTCCTTGACTGCCTGCAAGGTTTGTCCTGTAAATACTTCACCTTGCTCGGGCGCTATGATGAAAATGATGGATTCATGCTTGGTGTAGGTATTTTCCAGTACTTCCAGTTCCAGCAAGCGTGGATCCTGCTCGGCAAAGAACACCCGCAGGTCACTATCAATAGTGATGAACCACATGCCGCTGGCAGTGACGCTCGCAATCAGTGCGGTTAATACAATCAACCACCAGCGTTGCCTGATAATCCAGCGCGCTAATCGGGAGTCAGCATTTTGCATGTCACCGCCAATTAATTGTCATATTTTCCAGGACGAGAAGCCCGGTCACACCACAGCGCCTGGACTATTTTCTCAGCAAGCGTAGAATGATAATAAGTATTACATAAAAAGCTCACAGCAAATAACTCGATCGGCTGCGGGGCCGAAAATCATGATCAAGCCAGACTACTACGGCGGCAGCATTGTTAACCTGATGTCCTCCATCATGCAGGGACTGGGTGACAGCGCGAATTATCACACCCCCTTAAAAGAGTTGCCCGAGGACGTACTTGCCGCGGCACAAAATGTTGTGCTATTGGTGATTGATGGCCTCGGCTTTGACTATTTAGCAAACGCAGGCAACCACAGCACCTTAAACCGCCATCTGCGCACCAAGCTAACCACCGTATTTCCTTCCACCACGGCAACTGCAATTACGACATTCATGACTGGCCTTGCGCCACAACAACATGGCCTGACCGGCTGGTTTACTTATTTTCATGAACTGGGCAGTATCCTCACCGTGCTACCGTTTCGCCCTCGCTTTGGCGGCGCCTCCCTCGGTGAACTGAACATTGACGTGCAATCACTGTATGGACACACACCTGTTTTTGATCTTATCAACCGGGATTGCTATATCGTTACCCCGGATTCCATAGCCTACTCCGATTACAGCCTGGCTCATCGCGGCAAGGCGCACATTAAACCCTATGAAACCCTGAACGAATGTTTTGATTTTACCCGCGATATTATTCACAGCAATCAACACAAGAAGTATATCTACACCTACTGGCCCATGTTTGATGGCATGGCGCATGAAAAAGGCGTTGGCAGCCAGGAGGTGGCGCAACATTTCGAAGACATCGACTCAGCTTTTACGCACTTTATTAAATCCATTGAAGGAACCAACACCCTGGTGATCGCCACCGCCGACCATGGCATTATCGATTCCGGACCGGATTACTGTATCGAGCTGGAAAATCATCCACAATTACAGGATATATTGACCATGCCGCTTAGTGGTGAACGACGGATGGCTTATTGTTATGTCGATAGCGACAGGCAGTCAGACTTTAAACACTATGTACAGGAAAACTTTAATGAACAATTACAAATCCTGGACAGCAAACAACTCATCGACCAGCACTTCTTTGGCCTCGGCACCCCACATCCGCAACTCCATCATCGCGTAGGCAACTATACCCTCGCCATGAACAGCAACATGACCATCATGGACACCGTGCCCGGCGAACGGCGCTTTTATCACATCGGCACCCACGGCGGCTTGAGTGAGCAGGAAATGTATGTGCCGTTGATTGTGGTTGAAGTCTAATGAAAATTTCCGCGGAACTGAGACGGATAAGTATAGCGAGCCTTCGGGCCGTTTTCTTTTTGGTCCTTTTCTTTTTCGGCAAAAGAAAAGGACCTCGCGCTTGGAATACTGGCTTGAAAATACAAAATTAGGTTTGGCTGAGCGAAACTATTTCCGCTCGTGTAAAAAAATCATGGTCTATTGCGACAAAATTCAAGCTCAACCTTTCACACACACCATCGGCAACAACCTTGCTACCTTCTTCGCCAGACCCGCATGATCCGCGGCGTCCACGACCGCAGATACATCTTTATAGGCCAGAGGCGCTTCTTCGGCAACGCCGCGTAATGAAGGACTGCGAATCACGATACCGCGATTCGATAGCTCATCTATTATATTGGAACCGCGCCATTGCCGCGTAGCCGCACGCCGGCTCATGGCACGACCGGCGCCATGACAGGCGGAACTGAAGGCGCGCTGTTCACTTTCTTTGGTGCCTGCCAGTATATAAGAGCAGGTTCCCATAGAACCGCCGATCAATACCGGCTGCCCGGCATCACGCAACGCTGGCGGTATTTCATGATGACCGGGACCAAAGGCCCGCGTGGCGCCTTTACGATGCACATATAATTGGCGCTTCTCGCCATCCACCATATGCGTTTCCACTTTGCAGGTATTGTGGGAAACATCATATAACAGCGACAAATGACTGCCGGGAAATACCACGCTGAAAGCTTGGCGGGTCAGGTGAGTAATAATTTGCCGATTCGCCAACGCGCAATTGATCCCGGCGCGCATAGCACCCAGATAAGACTGACCGACCGATGACTTAATAGGCGCACAGGCGAGTTCACGATCTGGCAATGCAATACCATGCTGACTGGCGCTGGTGGCCATGGAACGTAAAAATTCCGTGCCGATCTGATGCCCGAGCCCTCGTGAACCGCAATGAATGCTTACCACCACATCGCCTTCGTGCACGTTAAACACATTTGCCAGGTGTTCATCATACACCGCATCAACATATTGCACTTCGAGGTAATGGTTACCTGAGCCTAATGTTCCCATTTCGTTGCGCTGACGGTGCTTGGCGCGTTCAGATACCTGTGAAGGATCTGCGCCACTCATGCAACCATGCTCTTCGATGCGCTCCAGGTCCTGCTCCAGACCATAGCCTTGTTTCACCGCCCACTGCGCGCCACCCTTGAGCATACTATTCATTTCTGAATGCGACAGGTGAATGCGACCGGTGCTACCGACACCTGCCGGTACGGTGCGATATAACTCTTCGGCCAATGCCTCTTTTACCAATGACACATCACTGGCACGCAAACCGGTATGCAAAGTACGCACGCCGCAGGAAATATCAAAACCCACACCGCCGGCGGAAACCACACCACCTTCATCAGCATCAAACGCCGCAACGCCGCCGATAGGAAAACCGTAGCCCCAGTGCGCATCGGGCATGGCATAGGAGTACTTCACGATCCCCGGCAAGGTGGCGACATTGGTCACCTGCTCGTACACCTTATCGTCCATGGCTTCAATCAAGGGTTGATCCGCATAGATGATCGCGGGCACCCGCATCTTACCGGTGGCGGGTATTTCCCAGGTGTTTTCATCGCGTTGGGTAAACAGGTTGATATTCATATAATTGACCGTCTGGCTATATTCTTACAGCTGAACAAGCTATTAAATCCTCCCTAACCCTCCTTTTCACAAAGGAGGGAATTTTGGCCAGCCTAATAGTAAAGTGATTTATTAATTCCATGACCCGTGCATCAAATATTCTTTCCTTAAACATCAACAATCGCCTGCGCCACCCATTCGTCATCTTCGTTTTTATAAACCTTGAGCTCTGTAAACGTTGCACCCTTGATTTCCACGGCCGGCTGGTGCTTCTTCTGATTGGCGGTCTCACCACAGATTTTCGCCTGTAAATGCTGATCCTGAATTTGGACTTTGAAATCACAAAACAACATGCGGCGGGTAGCCATTGCATAGATGATTTCGTTTAACCAGTCGACAAACAGTAAATCATATTCCGGCGCGTCGCATTCGATATTGATGCATTCCTTATTTCCAATTTTATCGAGCTCGGTCACCACGCTGGACATGGCGAGCGCCGCCTGGGCAAATGCTTCCTGCAAGGTACTACCATAACCTCTTATGCCGATATCCGCTTGGTGTTCAAAGTGTTCCCATCTGGCTGTCGTCATAAGTAAAACGCTCGGTTAATGAAAACTGCCGGTTCGTACCAGCGGGACAAAGGCTACTGCCAATACATCGCGTGTAGACGTTTTTCCCTTCTGATCCTTGTGTACCAGCAACAACTCCTGTGGTCCAAACGTCGAACCCACGGGAATCACCAGATTGGCGTCCGGTTTCAACTGTTCCACGAGGGCTTCAGGAATACTCTCCGCAGCCGCCGTGACAATAATGCCATCATAGGGTGCATGTTCCAGCCAACCCTCATGACCATCACCCAGGCGACATTCGATGTTGTGATAACCCAGCCGAGTGAACTTCTCCTGCGCGGATTCCATCAACTCCGGAATGACCTCCATGGTATATACCTGTTTCACAAATGTTGACAAAATCGCCGCCTGGTAACCTGAGCCGGTACCGATTTCCAGCACCACGCTGTTTTCGTTCACATCCATCATATCGGTCATCAATGCAACGATATAGGGCTGTGAAATGGTTTGCCCATGGCCAATCGACAACGGACCATTGATGTACGCCAACAGTTGCTGATTACTGGGAACAAATTCATGACGTGGCACCGCCTTCATGGCAGCCATGACCCTGTCGTCCAGCTTGTCTTTGCCAATGTAGCGCTTCGTAAACGCCACTTCGTTTTCGATTTCACGAATCATGTTTTCCATACGATCTTTGACGCTCTGTGTCATCGGTATCAGGTTCCTTCCTGCCAGCTGGATAAATAGGAGCGTTGTTCTTCAGTCAATGTATCAATATTGATACCCATGGATTGCAGCTTTAGTTGCGCGACTTCTTTATCGATAGCATCCGGCACACTGTGTACCGTATGTTCGAGCTGTTGGCCGTGCTGTGCGAGATAGGCCACCACCAGCGCCTGGTTGGCAAAACTCATATCCATCACCGTTGCCGGATGACCTTCGGCCGCGGACAGATTTACCAGACGCCCCTCCGCTAACAGGCGTAGTTGACGTCCATCCGATAAACGATACTCGTCGACATATTCA
>Ga0209742_10001295_pt1 | contig 11546 bp, 9 predicted proteins | sample DeeMarSeWOR38_10_FD_187462 | JGI IMG/M metagenome (GOLD analysis project Ga0209742, IMG submission 187462) | Marine sediment microbial communities from White Oak River estuary, North Carolina - WOR-3-8_10 (SPAdes) (version 2) | ecosystem: Environmental > Aquatic > Marine > Intertidal zone >... | reverse complement strand
TACGGGATAGCGAGAAACTATTCGTTGCTGTGTACTTCTCTTGCGGCAAACTCAACATTGCAGGCAAAAAAAAGCGCCGGTTAATGACGGGAACCGGCGCATATCCTCCTATCCATAATAAAGAAGCAAAGTGTTGCCACAATCGCATTAGAACAACCAAGCGCTTCAAGTGATTGCATGTGCCAAGGCTCGCATCAACCGTTCAATCCAGCATGAAAGAAACCGTGGGGTCACTGGTTGTGGTTTAGTTTCATGCTGCTTACTTGGCGTCGACCAGGTCGAGAAATCCGAAATACTCATCAACGGAGTCCCACTCTATTGAGTAGCTTGATAAGTATTTCTCAAGCAAGCTGCCTTGGCGAAAGCTCTCATTTGCGGCGCTTGACTGCAAATGCATGCAAAGGCATTTATACTATAGCAACCGCCGTGCCAACTTTATTTTTTTATTATAATCAATGAGATAGATGGATTAACGGGAACGTGGTGAGATTTTTCTCTGCTAGAGTGTCGCAAGCACACGACACAATCTGGAGAATTAATATAACCAATTGTTTTTTAGTTATTTTTCAGTGTCGCTGCGATGCGACATATCCGAGGCTTGTCCGGCTTTTTGCAACAGTGCCCGGCGTCACCTGGCTAAAACTAGTCAACCGATTGATTTATATTAATTTATTTTACACAAAGCCGGGCAATCAAGTGGCTTTCTTGAACAGGTTAGGATCAATGTTGTGGCGATTCAATAGCCGATAAAATTCCGTGCGGTTACGTTTGGCTAATTTAGCCGCCTGACTGACTTTACCCGAGGTGATTTGTAGCAGATGACAAAGGTAATCTCGTTCGAAACGTAACTTGGCCTCTGAATAAGTGGGAATATCCGGCGACGGGCTTTTCAGGGCCTTTCTTACCAGCGTCGCGGGTATGACGGGCGTCGTAGATAACGCCACCACCTGCTCCACCACATTCAACAACTGGCGCACGTTACCCGGCCAGGGCGCTGATACCAGCATCTCCATCGCCTCTGGTGAGAAGGCGGTGATTTTTTTCTGCGTCTTTTCAGTAATGGTTTTCAGGAAGTGCTGCGTTAGCAAGGGTATATCCTCGCGCCGCTCACTCAACGTAGGAATTTCAATAGACACCACATTCAGACGATAATACAGGTCTTCACGAAACTCGTTCTTTTCCATGGCTTCGTCAAGATCCTTGTGGGTGGCGGAGATAACCCGCACATCCACTGCGACACTTTCGGTACTACCTACCGGCCTGACCATATTTTCCTGCAACACGCGCAAGAGTTTTGCCTGCAACGCCAGCGGCATGTCCCCAATCTCGTCCAGGAATAAGGTGCCGCCGCCCGCTGCCAGGAACAAACCTTCATGGTCTTTGGTAGCACCGGTAAAAGATCCCTTGCGGTGACCAAACAATTCAGATTCCAGCAAGGCTTCTGGAATGGCGCTACAGTTAATTGCAATAAACGGTTTCTTATGACGTGGACTGGCCTTGTGTATCGCGTTAGCAAAGAGTTCTTTACCACTTCCGCTGGCACCATTGAGAAACACGCTGACATCACTCTGCGCGATCAACTTGGCCTGGGAAAGAATATCCTCCATCACCGGACTACGGGTAATAATCGCACTGCGCCAGCTATCATCGCCCTCGCCGTCATCCTGTTTTTTACCGGACAATGTCAAGGCTTTGTTGATGTGCTCCACCAGCGCTTTACCATCAAAGGGCTTGGACAGAAAACTGAATACGCCGCGTTTGGTGGCGTCCACCGCCTCGGGGATGGTGCCATGCGCGGTGAGAATAATAACCGGCAAGGAGGGGTTGGATTCATGAATCGCGTCGAACAACGCAAGGCCATCCATACCTTCCATGCGCAGGTCAGTCACCACAATATCGGGCCGCACCACGGACATGGAAGCCAGTGCTTTTTCCGCGCTTTCCACTGCAGTAACGTTATAACCCATCGCTTCCAGGCGAATGGAAATTAACTGCAATATGCCGGGATCATCGTCGACAACAAGGACTTTGGGATTTGCCATATGCTACAACCTTCGCAACCTGACCGATTATTACTGGCTGCGTCTTTGAATCATACTCTCTTCAATGGATTTTAGTGCTTCGAGCTTCTCTTCCGCCTGTTTACGCTTGCTGATTTCCTGGCGCAACTGCTCTTCCAGTTGATTATAACGCTGATGCTCCGCAACCTGCGAATCGATAATTGCCAGCATAAATTCCGCATACTCCTTGAATGCCGGCACCGAATCATCGTTGCTGTTCATAATATCGGTAAACATCTGTTTTGCTTGATTAAGATCATGAAAATCCGTGCCAGGTTTCAACAATAACATGGCGCGCTTCAAACCACTGCGGTCATTGGGACGAATAAAATAAGCATCATTAATACGCTTAAATTCTTCCGACAGTTGATCCTTAGATAATCCGTTAATAAAACGGGAATAACGCAACATTGCCAGCAGTGAATCATTGGCCGAAACCAGCGGCGTTTCGATGGACGCTGCAGTATTGACGCTGGCAGCCTGCGCGGACTGGCTTTTGTCCTGGCCCTGCTGCCCTTCAGAATCCTGTTCACCTGTTGCCGTTGCAGCGCAGCCGCTAACCGATATAGCAATCACTGCGAAATAAATGGCTGAAATTCTGACCTTGTTAAAATACCTGTAACCGGTCTTCATCAACAATGGGTGCCTCCTCATTATACGATTGTAGCGGCAGCCTCAATGACAAATGGGCGCCTGAGGGCTGATTATCGGTCACTTCAATATGACCACCATGGGCCTGGATAAACTCTTTCACAATCGACAGTCCCACGCCGGTCCCTTTAATGTGTCCGGTTGCCTTTGCTTCTCCCTGGAAAAATGCATCAAATACCCGGTGTTTTTCTGCATCACTTATTCCGGGCCCGTCATCAATAATATCGACTCGTGCGTCTAACCCCACTTGTTGCACTGCGATAGCAAGTCGACCATTGGCTGGGGAATATTTAACTGCGTTCGACATCAGGTTGTCTATGACGACACGCAACATTTCTTTGTCCCCATTCACTACGATAGGTTCAAGTTTTGTCTTGAGATGCAGCTTTTTAGCCATAATGGCAAGTTTTTGATCATTTAAAACGCGACGCACCAGTTTATCAAGACTAACCTGTTCGTTATGCAGCTTGGTCATCTTGGTGTGCGCAATACTGAAGTTCAACAGATCTTCAATTAATTGTTGTAGTTTGCTTGTGTTGGATACCAGAATTTCCACCACTTGTCGCTGCCGCTGATTTAAATTACCAACCACGCCATCATCCAGCAAATCAGCACCTTCACGTATCGCTGTCAATGGTGTTTTTAATTCGTGCGAAACATGGCGTACGAATTTCGCCTTTTCTTCTTCTACTTCCGCCAGGCGCATGCGCAACCAGTCAAGGCGCTGACCCAGGTATTGTAAATCCTCCGGACCGGTCACATAAACCGGTTCATTGAATTCCCCACTACCCAATGTCTTGATGGCATAGTCGATTTGCCGTATCGGTCGGGACAGAATAATGGAAAATGTGATGACAATAATGATAATAGTGGGAATCAAAGTCAAACCCACCCAGACAAACTGATTTTGCGCAGTGGCCGCCATATCATGCAATACCTGCACTTCGGTATCGATCACCCGGTTACTACCCGCCAGAACCTTGCGAGCCAGATCCGATGCGACACCGAATTTTTCCACTGCGTTTTTCGCCGCCGGGCTGTTATAGCGTTGTCTGGTGAGTGTGCGATAAACGGAATTTTCTATCTTGATCAATCCCTGCAACTGATCGTGCATGGATTTGTCCAGCTGAAATTCCAGCAAGCTGTCCGCGGCTCTGGCAAATAGTTCGTGATTTTCCTGAAAACTTTTTAATAACGCCGCATCCCCCAGAATCTGGTACTGTCGACCGGCCCGTTCCAGCCGAGTAAGAATTTCCACCAGGGTACGGCTGGTCTGTGTGGCCTTGGCCGCCTGGTACACCGCCTGCTGACTTTGTTTGGCCACCTGGTCCATATATACCGCCGCATAGCCCACTGCCACCAGCAACGGCAACACAGCAAAACAAAACCCGATCAAGAGTAACTTGCGGAACGATTTTGGTTGGGGAAAAATCATAATATTTTCTGAGGGTTACTTCACTTCCGCGAATCTTGCGCTATGGTTGCCGGCACTCGCCAGGGTGCAGTTATCGTCCTGTAGGTCCTGTAGAAAATATCGACCAAAATATCCGGAACTTGTTAAGCAGACGGGTAATGTCGATACGACTGTTAACAACCATTTCCAGCAGTTATCCAGGAATATTTACCCCGACGACTTATACCTGAAAAATGGTGCCAGGAGAAATAAACTTGCGCCCGCATTATCGTTCTGCGCTACGACATTTTACGCAATTAATGCTGCCCCGATGCTACATTCGATTGCTGTACCGTAGAGTCGGCATGCAGCACGTGACAAGGCAGGCTCTATCTCCCTGATTTATAAACTATTGAACCTGTACGCGCAAGCAGCGTGATTTACCCGTATTCAGCTTTATTTTCAGCGCCAGCAGCCGATAAGTTCTCAAATAAAGAGTGAAATTCTAATTTAAAAATATGGGCTTAGAATCCAGTAAGCAGTTAAGACACCAGCCGGATATCGATGAATATCACTCGCGTAGTAAATTCGTCGCCGTGGGTTTTATTACGATATTGGCCGTACTGGTCGTAATTCTGGTGCTCTGGGTGAATAACACCTCCTCCAGCAGTACGCGCCTTGAGAATATCGTCGAACGCCAGAATCAGACCCGCCTGCTGGCAAACATGCTTTATGCGGTTCAACAACGCTCTCTTTCGCTGCATCGCATGCTGGATCTGGATGATATCTTTGACCAGGATGATTATTACATTCTGTTCCGCCAGCATGGCGAAATGTATCTGAAGAACCGCGAAAAGTTACTGGCAACTCATCTCACCGAGCGGGAACGGGAAACCCTGGCAGCGGCCGACAAACTGGCCACCTACGGTGGTATCACGCAGCAGCGCGTTGCAGATCTTATTGCCCAGGGACAACGCTCTGCTGCCCACGAGTTACTAATCGAAGATGTGTTTCCCAATCAGAATACACTGATCGAAAAACTGCGCAGTATTTTTGATTCGCAGCGCGACGTAGTGGAATCTGAGTTATATTCAGCAACCGACGAACATCATGCCACTTACTGGTTTATATTCTCCCTGGGCAGCGTCGCTTTAGTACTGGGCATATTTACCATTTTTGTGGTAAGAAGAACGGCGCAATCGGACGCGCAATTATTCGATCAAAGCCAGTGGATTCGCGCCCTCTACGAAATTTCTTCCATGTCCGGTCTTTCCCCTGACGAACAGATCAACGAGACCCTGAAGCTGGGTTGCCAACTGTTAAACATGGAGATCGGTAAAGTATGTCACGTGGACAAAACCAAAAACATGAATTATTTCCTGAATGTGGTAGCCCCGGAAGATTATTCGGTAAAAGCCGGTCAGGAAATCCCCCTGGAAAAAACCTTTTGCAGCTTCACTGTCAATGCCGACGATGTGATTGCGATTCCCAATGTACAGGTATCCAAGCATGCCAGTTATCCCTGTTATGAATTCTCACAGGTGGAATCCTATATCGCGTTACCGTTACACGTAAATCAGCTCAGTTACGGCACAGTCAACTATGCGAGCACCCGTCCCCGCGAAGCTTTCACAGACAATGACATCGAGTTGTTGCGCCTCATTACGAACTGGATCAGCGTCACACTGGAACGCAAGATCTCGCAGCAGATCGCTGTTGCCAAGGAGACTGCGGAAGCCGCCAGCAAAACCAAGAGCAGCTTCCTGGCAAACATGAGTCACGAACTGCGCACACCATTGAATGCCATACTGGGTTATAACGAGCTGCTACGCGAAGAAGTCATTGATGATGGCAATACCAAGTACCTCGACGACATCAGTAAAGTGGACATAGCAGGGAAGCACCTGTTGTCTCTCATCAACGACGTGCTCGACTTGTCAAAAATCGAAGCCGGGAAGATGGAAGTCTACCTGGAGCAGTTTGCCCTGAAACCCCTGGTTGAGGAAATCTATGGCACGGTATTGCCGCTGATGGAAAAAAACCAGAACATATTGCAGCTCGAATATGATGACAGCATTAATTTCGTCAATGCCGACCTGACCAAGGTGCGCCAGATTCTGTTTAATCTGCTGAGTAATGCTGGCAAGTTTACCGAAGACGGTACTATCAAACTGATTGTTGCATCGGAACAAAAGAACACGGAAACCTGGATCAGGTTTGTCATTAAGGATACCGGCATCGGCATGAACCGGGAACAACTCAACAGGCTGTTTGTGTCTTTCTCACAAGCCGACTCAAGCACACAACGTAAATACGGCGGCACCGGGCTTGGGCTTTCCATCACTTACCGGCTCTGCCAGTTGCTCGGTGGCTCAATCAATGTCGACAGCGTGCCGGGTGTTGGCTCCACATTCACCGTCCTGCTGCCTACCACCATCTCTGTCAAACCGTCTACGGATCTCGACGCCAAAGCGGTAAACAGCTAGCCCTTCTTTCCCTATCCGGAAAAGCATACAATACCTGCTCTCCTAGTACGTACTAAAGAGTTAAACCAGAGTCATCCCAGGGAATTGTAAATATCATGCAACAGGTAATGGAAATCAAAAACCTGGTGAAAAAGTTTGGCAGTTTTACCGCTGTCAACGGTATTGACATGACTTTGCATGAAGGTGTCTGCCTGGGTTTACTGGGTCCTAACGGTGCCGGCAAAACTACTACTATCGAAATTCTGGAAGGGATTGCCGAGCCTACCAGCGGTTCTATTTTATTTAATGGTCACGCCATCGACAAAAGCTTCAGGGAAACCGCAGGTATCATGTTTCAATCCACGGCACTGCAGGAGTTTATTACCGTGCAGGAGACGCTGGAATTGTTTGGCAAGTTTTATCAACGTACGCTACCGCTTGCCGAACTAGCGGACAAATGTGCGTTAGGTGACTTTATGAGCAAGGACACCCGCCAGTTGTCAGGTGGTCAGCGACAGCGTTTATTACTGGCTATTGCCCTGGTTAACGACCCTGCCATTCTCTTTCTGGATGAACCAACCACCGGACTGGATCCCCAGTCACGACGTAATTTCTGGCAATTGATTCGAGACATCAAGCAGCAAAATAAAACCATTCTGCTGACCACGCATTACATGGAAGAGGCTTATGAACTCTGTGATGAAATTGCCATCATGGACCATGGTGATATCATTGCCCGCGGTACTCCAAAACAATTACTGGCGGAACATTTTAACAGCATGATCCTGCAACTTCCGGCGGCGGATATTGATGTTAACCAGCTTCCCCTGCCATTCAATTATTTGCAACATAATGACGAAATTGAAATTGAATCACAGGATATCAATGCAACACTACAGGTACTGCTGGCGCATCACATTAATCTGGAAAATCTTAAAATACGCAACCACACACTCGACGACCTGTTTCTGAAACTGACGGGACACGAGTTGCGCGCATGAGTATCAGACGTTTCCTTGCCGTATTAAAAGCCAGAAACTACGAGTTCATCCGGGATAAATCGGCGCTGGGCTGGAACTTCCTGTTTCCCATTCTGATTGTCATGGGCTTTGCCTTTGCTTTTTCTGACAACACTCTTGATACATTTAAAGTCGGGATCTACGGTGACCAAGACCAGGCAACAAGCGAGCATCCGTTTTTCACATCCCGGCATATCAAATTCGTGACGGTTGATGACCTGAAGAGCTCCATCGTTAAAGTGGAACGCCACCAGCTGGACATGCTGTTTGATCTCAACCAGCATCGCTACTGGATTAACAACCAGTCGCCCAATGGCTATATCCTTGAACGGGTGTTACTGGGATCACAACTGATTAATGGCGAGCAGCCAGCGAGCTCTGTCGCTGACATGGTGCAGTTTGCGAAAACCCAGGTAAGCGGCAAAGAAATCCGCTACGTTGACTGGCTTCTGCCCGGTGTGCTGGCTATGAACATCATGTTCAGCGCATTGTTCGGTGTGGGTTATGTCATTGTGCGGTATCGAAAGAATGGGGTGCTCAAACGGCTAAAAGCCACCCCGCTAAGCGCCGGTGAGTTTCTTTTAGCCCAGGTGATTTCCAGACTCGGCCTGGTGATGGTAATCACAATCATTGTATTTATCGGCACATCGTTGTTACTGGATGTACCCATGTATGGTTCCTATTTTAACCTGTTGTTAATCTTTGTGCTGGGATCAATCAGCGTGATCAGCATTGGGCTGTTAATCGCTGCACGCACTGCCAGTGAAGAATTTGCGGGTGGGATTTTGAATCTAATCAGCTGGCCAATGATGTTTTTATCCGGAGTATGGTTTTCACTCGAAGGCATCCACCCGTGGTTCCAGAAACTCGCATTAATTTTCCCGCTCACTCATTTGATTAGCGGCGCACGCGCCATTATGCTGGATGGCGCCGGTTTTCTGGAAATTCTTCCTTATCTCGCATCACTGACAATCATGAGCCTGGTGCTACTCGCCATAGGCGCATTGACATTTCGCTGGGAATAACCCGCAATAGCTGTGGCTGTCAAACACCACGTAAGCACGTCAGGCTATCAATCTTCGGCTGGCAGCATTTCAAAATCGGATTTGCCAACCCCGCAGTCGGGGCACTCCCAGTCATCAGGCACATCTTCCCAACGGGTACCGGGTTCTATGCCTTCTTCGGGCAAACCCTCCGCCTCATCATAAATAAACCCACATACCTGGCACTGCCATTTTCTCATTTAAACATCCTCGCTTGAACTGAATACTTTGCCTGCTCTACTGACTGTGTATCAGAAAATTAACTATCGAAAAAATTAAACCCGCTCATAATAAAGCGAAAAAACATCATTGAAAACACCCCACGTTCTTCAAATTCCTGCAAAGCCTGCGATGATTTAAGCGCAATTTTCGATATCCAGTTAATTGATATTGCGCTCGTTGTGTCGAGTTTCAAGGATGGATTTCCTGCTATCCGACATTCCCGCATAAATGCGACTATTTGGGCGCTGATACATAGCGCCGCGCCGGAAAGCGCTTCGACAACATCGAGATCATGGTGGTTCAATGCGACACCCGGCGGTTGAATTATGACACCTTGCCAAGAACATCGTACAATGCCAGTGATAAAAAATGCGCCGGGTATCGGCAGTCATACTTTTAACAATCCACTATGGACTTAACAACGATGATGAGAATACCGACAATCACGCAATACCTGTTCGGATTCGCGATAGCATTATGTGTATTTGGGCTGGTTTATATCGGTGAATACCTCGAGCTTCTGAGTATAAGCACCATCAATCCGCTACCAATATTCCTTGCAGGATTACTGCTCGGTCATTTGATCGGCGCGCTGGTCACAACCAGGTCTCAGGCCGGCGCAGAAATAATTCCGCCAGTTCAAGACACAGTACAAACCATTTACGTTGGCAACTTGCCATTTAAAACCAACCGCAATCAATTGCGCGCCTTGTTTGAACCCTTTGGCCAGGTTCATTCGGCACGTATCGTGATCGACAAGGCGACGCGAAAGCCGCGTGGTTATGGATTTGTAGAGATGGATAGCAGCAATGCGAGCAAGGCTATCAACAAACTGAATGGCACCATTTTTGACGGACGCAATATCAAGGTCAACGAAGCCAGTCAACGCAACTCGGCGACTTCCTGATAATTTGGCAAAGTCATAAGATATATTGTTTGTGCGCTTCGCTTACAGCATACCGCCAATCTCCCCCATAGGATAAGCGGGAGAAGACGCGATAAAGAACAGTCGGCCCTTGCCAATATCATTAAATTCTTCGTCGGTAAATTCCGTACCCAGCGGTAACTGCCAATAGTCACCTTGCGACTCGAGCGTAAAAAGCAGCCGACCACGCTCCGTTCTGTTGGCATTGTTGGCACGGAACAAAATGACATTACCAGGCGATATGCCTGACACTCGCACAATAGCTTGTGTCACTCCATCATAGGCATTGATGGTAACAAATGCCTTGCCACTTGCCGGAGAGCTGACCTGGGGCGCAAGGTTCTGGCCGGACAAACTGGTGACACGAACTACATAATACGGCAAATATAATTGCCCCCTGATGGCACCTTGCGGGTAATCGGCACTCATCACCTGCACATAAAGTTGCGCATCCTCCAGCCGCTGTAAAGTTTCAGAATCTAAAACTGTATTAGCTGGGATAGACCAGACGCGACTGTCAGCGCTATCTGGTTCATAACGCACAATCTCTTCACCTTCCGTGCCTGCGAGACCAACATGCATGCTGACCTGCGTAGGCGATACGTCTGTCAATAAACGTATATTGCCCTGCACTTCGCCGGTAAAAAAATCCGCCGACAGATAGCTCATAGCGGACACGCTATTGTCAGTATCATTAAAGTTAACCAATTGATCTGAACTCAAAGGATTAACTAATAGCTCCTGATCCCACTGCAACAATTGACCACGCAATTCACCATTGCGGTGGCTAGTTGTGGTGACTAATACATGCATACCACTACGCAGTAATAACTCCATATCAGCATTTCCCAGCACAGAGTTATCAGGCAGGTGCCAAATACTGGGATCAAGAGTATCTGGAGACAAATCCAGTACCACAGCGCCATTGCGTCCACCAAAACCTCTACGTAGCTGCACTTGCTCCACCGCAGCGCTTCCCTGTTGCTGAATTGAAACCTGGCCCGTAATGGTGTTGTTACCAAGGTTTACTATCAACCGGGCTTCACCTTCACTATCGCTGGTAACCGGCACTGGAGAGACAACCTGATCTGCGGACAGCAACGCAACCATTTCGACGCTGGGCCCACTAAGCGTATTGAGGTCAGACAAATCATTGCCACAGCCACTAATACTCCATAGCAGTAATGCCAAAAGAGCATACTGGCCACGATAAGACCTGCGATATAAAAATGGATAGGACTCCCGTACCATGCCTAGCAATTGCGGTTTCTGTCGTTATGTTATTGTAGTTGGCAGGTGACACAAACCTTGCGTGTTTGTGCAGCTACCCCGATGTTGGTTTTGTTATTGGAATCGGTATGTTAACACGATAAAAGTGAATTTTGACAGTGGGCGCGCCAGTGGAACCGTTATCGCCGGATCGATAAAAAACTAATGACGGGGCATAAAAAAACCGGCTATTTTCCTTACAATTCAGGAAGCTAACCGGTTATTAATTCGCGACGGAGAGTGTTAGAGGAAGATTTTTTCCAGCTGATCCATGTCATTGGTCACGCGCCAGGTGCCACCACCGGAGACCACACGAGCCTGCCAGTTTTCGATACGGGACATGTACTCCTTAGGATCAATATTGTCACTGCGTAATTTCGTCACATTGATCGCCACCACATCGAAACCTTTCAGCTCAAAGGCGATGTCACGCTTGTAACCTTCTTCCAGCTCCTCTTTCATGTCCGAGAAGATCAGAATGGTTTTTTTCCCCGTGCCT
>Ga0209742_10001293_pt1 | contig 11552 bp, 9 predicted proteins | sample DeeMarSeWOR38_10_FD_187462 | JGI IMG/M metagenome (GOLD analysis project Ga0209742, IMG submission 187462) | Marine sediment microbial communities from White Oak River estuary, North Carolina - WOR-3-8_10 (SPAdes) (version 2) | ecosystem: Environmental > Aquatic > Marine > Intertidal zone >... | reverse complement strand
GGTTTCATCATGTTGCTGGCATCCATCGCCCCCTGGGCAGCTCCCGCGCCTACGACGGTATGTAACTCGTCGATGAATAGTATGATCTCGCCTTGAGCTCGTTGTATTTCCTCCATGGCCGCTTTTAATCGTTCCTCAAATTCGCCCCGGAACCGGCTGCCGGCGATCATCGCTCCCAAATCAAGGGATACAACGCGCTTGTTTAGCAGATTTTCTGGGACGTCGTTCTCGTTGATCTTCTGGGCCAGGCCTTCGACGATGGCTGTTTTTCCTACTCCAGCGTCGCCGATCAAAACTGGATTGTTTTTGGTACGGCGGCTGAGTACCTGGATCACGCGCAAGATTTCTTGATCCCGGCCGATAACTGGATCTAGCTTGCCCTCGACGGCCAGTTGGGTCAAATCGCGGCTGAATTTTTCCAACGTACGATACCGGCTTTCCGCCTGCCGGTCAGTCACCCTTTGGCCACCGCGCAGGCTTTTGATGCCTTCCAGCACCCGCTCTCGGGAAACGGCGAATTCTTGCAAGATACGTGCCGACGGCGTGTTTCGCTCGCTCAGAATCGCCAAAAAAATGTGTTCGGTCGAAATGAACTCATCTTTTAGGCGATTAGCCTCGCCTTGAGCTAACTCAAGGACCGTACGGATACGGGGGGTATAAAATATCTGGCCAACCCCACCGCCATAAACGGCTACTTTAGGGCTTGACTTGAGCTCCTCATCCACCCTCGATTGCATTGCTGCAACGTCAACGTTAAGATGGTCCAAGAGTTGAGGCACCGCACCGTCATTCTGCTCTAGCAAGGCCAGAAAAAGGTGTTCGGTGTCAACCTGGGTATGGCCATAACGTTGAACGATCTCGTAAGCACGAGCGGCCGCATCTTGGGCTCGCTCGGTAAATCTATCAAATCGCATCTTATAAACCTCTTCAATGATATACTTGTATGTTGCCAGTATATCCGATGACAGTATGATTCCTATTAGATCTTGCCCTCACCAGACGCGAATCCCTTCCCCTTCGAAGCCATCTCCCCAGGCCATTATCCTGTGAGGTGTGATCTCCACTAGTCGCCAGTCAGCGTCTTCGTCGTAGCGAAAATCCCATTCATATTTGTTGAAAAAATACTCGCCCAATTTATCACTGGTCTTACGATCGGTTGCATGGGCTTCACCCTCCAAGATAACCACACTTTCGGTGTCGGGTAGGGCAAGGGCCACGGCCTGGTTAAAACGCAAGTTTGTAAACTTCTGGGTATCGGTACCGGTGGCGATATAGACTCGGTCGTTCAGCCACACATACCATACCGGCGTCATGTGCGGGCGCCCATCTCTACGGACCGTCACAATCCAAATGGTCATCTCCCGTCCCAGGCGGGCTTCCAGGGTGCGCCATCGCGCCAGGTTACGTTTCATTCATTAAGGATTATACTATCTTCCCCTTAATGATCGATAAGGGGGTAGTTACCAATGACAAGTGTCTTGGGCTATTGCCGAGTCCCGGGCTCTAAGAGCCCATTAGAAACACCTGCAGATGGCCGGTTTTATCCCAATAACTCTTCAGAATGGGAAAGGAATAACCCAATAATCGTTCAGATAAAACAGTCAATTTATCCGGGTTACCCGTTGTATAAGCGATGACCCTTCCGGGGACTGATGCACTTCCTAGCAAATCACGTTGCTTAAGGAGTCGCTCTACCTGCCGGGCTACTGCCGGGGCCGGATCGATGATGGCCACGTCAGGGCCGGCTACCTGACGAATAAGAGATAGAACAAAGGGATAATGGGTACAGCCGAGGATGAGGGTATCAATGCCAGACGCTAACATGGGATCAATGGCTTTGTGTAATATTCGCTCGGTTTTGGATCCGCTAAGATGGCCAGCCTCGATCTGTTCGACCAATCCCTGGCATGGATCTTCGAAAGATATTACTCCCTGGGCATAGCGAGCCAATAGGTTAGCATAACGAAGGCTACCGAAGGTTCCCTCGGTGGCTAAAATACCAATCTTGCCTTTTTGGCTGTAGACTGCGCCAGGTTTAACGGCCGGTTCCATGCCTACAAAAGGAGTATCAGGAAAATTCGTCCTTAGATAAGTCAGCGCAGCGGCCGAAGCCGTATTACAGGCTACGACGATGAGTTTACTGCCTTGATTTATCAAAAAACGAGTGATTTCTGCGCTGAACTGAAGTATCTCTGTCGCCGGGCGGGGACCATAGGGCACATGAGCCTGATCGGCAAAGTATATGAGATATTCATGAGGTAGAAGGGCTTTAATGTGGCGAAGAACCGACAAGCCTCCCACGCCTGAATCCAGGATGCCGATTCCTTGTTTTTGTTCGGGAGTCACACCTGCAATTATATAATCATGTCTGGGGCTGGCGAGTGGCTGCTTTTACAAATCCTTTAAAAAGACCCAGCATCGCGGGATCATCGCCTATTAGATTCTCTGGATGCCATTGAACGCCAATGGCGAATGGGTGGCCCGGCACTTCGGCTGCTTCGATGATCCCGTCTGGGGCCGTTGCTGTCACCTTAAGTTCGTTTGCGACATCACGGATCGCCTGGTGGTGAATGCTATTCACCCAGCTCATGGTTTTACCCATACTCCGGGCAACACCTGAATCTTCGGACAAGGTTACTGTGTGTGACAGGTGATTGCGGGGCATCTTATCCGGCTGGTCATGATCGATACTGTCCGGCACAAGACTTAAGATATCTTCCCATAAGGTTCCCCCCAGGGCTACGTTCATAACTTGAATACCGCGACAGATGGCAAAAATCGGCTTGCTTTGGCTTACGGCGGCTCGGGTCATAAAGATCTCGGTCCGATCTCTGGTTGGATCAATTCCCCACATCCTTACTACCTTCTTGTGACCATTGTAAATTTTTGGTTCTACATCCCCGCCGCCAGGCAACAGTATACCATCAACACGATCAAAAATTGCCTGCATATCTTCGTCACTTAATCCTAATGGGATTAGAAGAGGAATACCGCCTGCGGCGGTGATAGCTTCGGTGTAGGATGGCATCAGGCCATAAACGTCGATGGGGCGTCTTTGGCGGACTCGCTTTCGGTAGGTTGTGCAACCAATTATTGGCTGTATTGATAGCATCATGATAGTAAGTTTACAGGTACCTGGAATAGAATTAAATACAAAAAAGGTGAAAGCGTTCGCTTTCACCCCAAAATACGTGCCTTAGGAGACCAGCTCCAAGCCTATCGTAGTTTTTGCCAGGCGGATCCTTCAAAATGTAACAAAGTTAAACAAATCGCTTCTCGCGAAGCCGAGCAGATTTACCCGTGCGCTTACGCAGGAAGTACAGTTGTGCCCGGCGGACGTGGGCATGCCGGTGCACCTCTATTTTCTCGATTCGGGGTGAACGAAGCATAAAAGTTCGTTCAACACCTATACCGTTAGAAGCGATACGGCGCACGGTAAAACTCTCTTGATTGCCGGATTTTCTCATACGAATCACAGTGCCTCGTACAAGCTGGATCCGATCACGTTTACCTTCGACGATTCGCAGATGTACGGTCACACTATCTCCCGGCCGTAGTTCGGGCAAATTTTCATTAGGTTGCCGGTCAAATGAGTTCAGCAATAAGTCAGACATGGTGCGTTCTCCAGCTGGTTATCTTCCACCATAAATATAGCCCGCCAAGCGGGCTAGAGGATGAACTATATCATGAACAATGCTATCTGACAACAAACATTTACTCATTTTTATCGTGGATTACAGGTAATAAAAGAGAGTCCGATGAGTCGGTCTGTAATCGTCCATTGGTCTGAGCGTCGTATAGGCCAACACGCAAAAATAATCTTTCCAATGGTTCATTGGCTGGTCTAGTTAATTGATGTTGATCTACCACGTATTCTCCAGTTGCCCAGCCTGAAGTAGGACGGCTCCAATCTGCTGGTTCGGCGTCTGACTGGCTCAATATCTGGCCATCTTCATCCACCAAATGGACGAATACCCGGTAGCTGGTGGGCATCTCTTTTAGCCCTTGCCAGATGAGGTTGATCGTTAACGGAGATTGAGGATCGGAGATATCGGCATCAATCGAGTAGCCTGCCAGCTCGATCAAGCCTTCGAAATCTGCCCGGACCGCTGTATCGAAGACAGGTTCCAAAAATATGCGTTCCGGTGCATCGACCCTGAGGTCGCCGAGAGGAATATCTTCCAGATGAAAGCGATAATCACCATCATTGAGGTTGGCTGCCAGCCGAAGCAAATGTTGGCCCCGAACCCGTTCGCCAACTCGCCAATCGGCTACCGGATAATCCGATCGAACCGGGGGGATCATCCAGCTTTGAGCGATATTGCCGTCTTTGTCTCGAAGGGTGAGCTCGAGGTTTCTAGCTGGGGATGACAGATCGGTTGGCTTCTCCCAGAATAAAGTCAACAGCATTTGCTGCCCGGGAGATGACATCTGGCGATCCTGATTATAACCCAGCAAGTTTATCCCTTTCACGGCTTCTTGTAGCGTGTTTTGAGGCTCGAACTCGGCTGCTGTTTTTGGTAATTCCACCATGATTTGGCCGATAACGGCCGTGGGACCCACGATAGCTCCTTCTGGCCCTATAATAGTAATCGGTTGCAAGTCTTCCCGGTCGAAAAGAGTCAAGACAATATCGTAGATGCCTGGCGGCGTGCCTGGTAAGACTTGCACTTCACGACTGTCCCAAGCCCACTGACCTGGCAACCAGAAGGTTGTGGGGCTGGTATCTTCGTAAGTGCGAGGTCTAGCTGTCTCTTTCTCAGTCCAGGTCAGGCCTTCGGGACCATTCAGCCAGACGTTCGATTGATATTCCGCCATTGGTGGCGCTATCGCTCGCCAGGCTAAATCGATATCAAAAGTCCCGCCAGCTTCGACATGTTCCTGGCTTAGATTGTGTCCTTCCAGTCTGAGCTCGGCCGCCGCTAAATCCAATGGATAAGTCACCGGCGGCGGCGAAACGCGCCGCAATGGGGTATCAAACCGATCGACTATAAAAAGTTTAAAGGCCAGGAATGAGATGGCGACCAATAAGAACAGCCAGAAAATGTTACCAATCCAGCTACTTGTCTTCTTTTTAGTCTCTACAAGGCCGGTATGCCCCACTACTCCTGGGCTGGTAACTGTCCTCTTTTGCCGTTGGTATAGCACGATAATAGTAATGATCACCCCAATAAAAGCCAACGCTGATATTGCCATCGTCGCCGTGCGTGAAGTTGTGCTTTGCCAGCCAATATCAATCGTATGTGTGCCGGCCGGAACAGGAAATGTGACTAATCCTTCTGGAACAGAGGGTAAGATCGGTACACGCTGGTTATCTATGGTTGCCACCCAACCAGGAAAGGCAAAGGTCAGATAACGAGCGTTGAATGGTTCGGGGCTACTGAGCACTACCGTGGCTCCAGTTGGCGAGTATTTTATGTCGATAATTTTGGCGTTCGATGGCAAGACTGAATCGTCGAATCGTTGGGGCGTCTTTCCTGCGGTATAGTCTTCTTCCAAAGGAGAACCTTCCGGCCGCCTTTGAACCGTAACTGGAAAGTAGCTACCGGTTGGATCAACACCGACCATCCCCGTGTTTCTTTCGTAAAAGTGAACGTCGTTAATAGTCGGGAAAGGCTTCGATTGGCAAATCGATGGGTACAATTGGGGCAGTGTGGCCAAGGAAATCAACATGATAGCAAGGATGGGTAGGAGCACGAGAATAGGACGTACTCGCGAAAATCGTGGAAAAGCTTGAGCACTATAGGCAAAAGGAGCTCCAGCTAAAAAGGCAATGGGCAGAGCAGCCCGGCCGACAAATCGCCAGGGAAATTGCACAAACCTGATCAGGGGCAGGCGTTCCCACAGAGGCAACGTCACGTTCAAGGTCATCAGTAGAAAAGCGGTTGCTGCTAAAGCCATAAAGAAGATGTGCCCCCGCCGTTCCCGGGATCTATTCCACAACGCACTCACCAGACCTAGCAGAGCAAGGCCGGCCGGCACCAGGCCTAGACGCAGAAGGAATGGTGGGTTGAGCAGGGTGGGATCTTCAGGTGAAGCCGGTGCGAATATTTCATCTATTGTGGTGAAATTAAAACGAAAATTATTATTTCGATTGTTGACTGACTGATTTATCGTGATCTCATCTAACTCCAGCAGGGCAGGGCCGATGTAAAAGGCGCTCAAGCCTAGACCCAATACCAGGATAAGCAGCCACCGGGTGAGTAAAGGTCGCCATTTAAGTTGCCGCACCTTGCCGGCCAGGAAGAGATAAATGACCAGGAAAGGCACGAACAAAAGGGTTGAGATATTATGGCTAAGAGCCAATAATGCGATACCACCGGTACTGGCCAAAAAAGTGCCTATACTGCCCGAAATGATGAAACGCCGTCCTATCCAACAAATAAAGGGAAACAAGGCCAGGGCCATGGTTTCCGGCTGGATGCCACGGATGAAGACATTTGTTAACAGATAAGGGGCGGACATATATGCCACGGCCGACACAATGCCGGCTTTCACGTCAAATACATCGCGCACCCATAAGAACATAAACCATCCAGCGGCAAGTATGCACAGCGCGAAGAAGATATTAATGGCCGCCGGCAAAGGTATGCCGAGAAGATAGGGGATCAACCCAAAATAGAGCGGCGGGGCTTCGCGGTATAAGAAGAAAGGATAGCCGTAGCCAAAGGCAACGTCGGGAAACCAGCGCGAGAAAATTGAGCCGCTTTCCCAGGCATAGCGCAAGGCAGCTAGGCGGTAATAAAGTAAATGGCCGTCGTCGGTGCAAGGACCGCTGGTCCAGCGCAATAACGGTGTGACCAACATCGCGCCGAATGAGGTAATCAAAAGCAAGTAGGCCGGGGTCTCCCACCAACGACCGGTATTACCGGGGCTTGATGATAAGCTCATAAGGGTGTCAACTTATTGGCCCAGCATTCTAAGGTGGTGCACCCAATTTCCCCTCTCTTGCATTGTCGAGTAAGTTAGCGGCAAGCCAACCACCTGCAGAGAACCTAGTGCCTTTTACAGATAGCCAAGACTTCGAAGCCGTTCCTCAACCAGGGCTGACTCCTCGTCACTCAATGTTTGGCTATCGACAACCTCGATTTCACCAATTGGATCATCACGATAGGTTATCTCAATTGGATCGCGGAAGATCTCAACCAAGACCTGGCCATCCATGATGCGAGGAACCGGCTCGTCAAGTAGCTGCAGGATGGTTGGGGCGAGATCGAGGATGCTGGCTTCAGGGAGGCAGGTCCCTTTTTGGATGGCCGGTCCCTGAGCGATGAAGATGCCTTCCCGCCGGTGACAGCCAGAATCGCCCCTTATCTGATTGGTGATAACCCGGCTATCCGTCGCAAAAAGCGGAAAGGCAATCATATTGTAATCGTCGATGATCAAGTGGAGGTCCGGGCCAAATTGTGCATAGGGTCCGTGGTAAGTATCCTCGCGAACGATTATCTGCCTAATAAGTAGTCGGCCGTCATCATCCTGTAATTCTTGCAAGGCGTCGATGACCATCTGCCGGGTGCGTTCATAATCATTACCTTGGACGATACCGTAAGGTTCACGCCCCACCACATTTATGTAAACCTGTCCAACGTGACCCATGCTGTAAGCAATAGTCTGACTCCAATCCACATTGCCAAAACTCAGGAATTTGCTGACAATTTCGTTGCGGGTATTTTTAGAGACGCGGGCGGCTAGGTTCTGCATACCAATCCGCTCCAATACTCGGTAGAAGCCGGCTGGAGTCATCCCGTGGCGAAAAGCACGAGCCTTCAACTGGGTGAACGGCTTACGGTTCAGCTTCAACAAGCCTTTTTCTAGCAAGAATACATTAAGATTGACCATTTTACGTAATGGACCGAACCCATGATCGGACATGACGATCACCGATGCATCGTCAGCAAGTTGGGCCAACATCCGGCCGATATATTCATCTACCAGCTTGTAACCGTCGCGGATAGCGAATTCAAAAGGCGTCGGCTCGTACCGTTCATGGGAATGATCCATGAAACGCCAGAGGGCATGCATCATGATGTCGAGGGCGATGAAATGCATCATTAGCACATCCCACTCTTCGCTTTTCATCAGGTGTAAGCCCCAATTCCCATGAGCCTTAATTAACCCATATATATCGTCGATGTACTCAGCTTCATTGCCTGGTTTGTATTGGATATTTGGAGCAACCCGATATTCACCGAGATTTGATTTGTAACGGCCTATTAAGTCGGCCGGGTAACAAATCTGGCCCCCTTTTGGGCTGAGAATGCCGGTAATCATAAAGCCATTGATGGGTTGGGGCGGGTAAGTAACGGGCACGTTCAAAACGCCAACCCGATAACCGGCCGCAGAAAGGCGTTGCCACAAAGTCGGTTGCCGGATCTTTGTGGCATTCACCAGGTTAAAATCTGCACCGGAAGGTTGGATGAAATCGAAGACGCCGTGTTTACCTGGATTACAGCCCGTCATAAACGTTGGCCAGGCGGGACTGGTAACCGGAGGAAGGGTTGAGGCCAGATTGCCGTATACTCCGTTGGACATTAAGCGAGCCAGATTCGGCAAATACCCAGCATCGACCCAGGGATGGATCAGGTCAAATGTTGCCCCGTCTATCCCAATAATGAGTAATTTCATCAAATACCTGTTGCGATCTGTGATAAATACCGGCCGGTCATGAGCCATTCTGATTTATTCATGGCCCGTGGCCTTTTTTTATTGCTTCCCTAGCCATGAAAGGCGGATGGCCGGCACTTTTCCCGGATATAATATATGGGTTTATTTTGGCTTTCGTAATAAGTGCGGACGATCAACTCGGCCAATAAGCCCATCACCAGGAATTGGACGCCAAGGATGACCAGTAATACGGAAAGCATCAGCAGCGGGCGATCTCCAATTCTAACACTGCGAAATCCTTCTAAACCACCTTGAATCCCGGCCCAAATCTTGATGGCAGCCAGGTATAGGCCAAAAAAAATGCCTATACTAGCAGATATGATGCCAACACCGCCAAATAGGTGCATCGGCCGAGCGCTATAACGACTCAGAAACAGGATCGTCATTAGGTCCAGTACAACTCGAAAGGTACGAGAAATTCCATACTTAGACTGGCCGGCCGTTCTAGCCCGGTGACTGACAGGCACCTCGGCCATCTTAAAACCGGCTGCACTGGCCAGTTCGGGGATAAATCGGTGCATCTCGCCGTATAAGTGCATGTCGCGGGCCACTTCTACATTATAAGCGCGAAGCGAACACCCCCGATCATGAAGTTTCACACCAGTCGCCCGGGCTATTAAACGATTCGCAAAATAGGAAGGCACTTTTCGCAATAAAAAACCATCCTGGCGTTCCTGGCGCCAGCCATTGACCACGTCGTAACCTTCGTTAAGTTTGGTTAATAAGAGAGGAATGTCAGCCGGATCATTCTGGCGATCAGCATCTATTGTAACGATGACTTGACCTTGAGCGAAATCGAAGCCGGCCGCAAAAGCGGCTGTCTGACCAAAATTTCGGCGGAAACGAATTGCCCCTACCTGGGGATATTCACGGTGCAACTGTTCCATCAACTCGTAACTACCGTCTTTGCTGCCATCATCTATGAAGATAACCTCATAATTAAATGGCTCATTGTCCAGAGTCGTTACAATCTCTTGAATCAACGGTCGTAGGTTTTCTACTTCGTTTAGAACAGGGATAATAAGCGTCAGATCAACCGATATGGGTTCAGACATTTGTGGCGAAGGTGCTTCAGTCTTCGTTTGCATCAAAGTCATGATAAAGTTCGATTCTATCACGCACCTATTAGCTGACAAGCGCCTTAAATCTTTGCCACTTCTGGAGCCGAGATCCCTATGGTAACATTCTTTCGATGAAAATATCCGTCATTGCCACCGTAAAGAATGAAGGAACGGTTATCAGGCCTTTGTTTGATTCGCTCAAAAAACAAACACGCCAACCGGACGAGATCGTCATTTGTGATGGCGGCTCAAGCGATAATACCGTCGAAGTCATGAATGAATATCGCCAATATTTGCCACTAAAGATCATCATAGCGCCTGGTTCCAACATCAGCCAGGGTCGCAACAAGGCTATCAAGCATGCTGCGGGTCCGATTATCACCTCAACAGATGCAGGTGTGGTATTGTCCTCAGATTGGGTAGCTGAATTGGTTCGGCCAATAGAAGAAGATGGTGCACAGGTTGTTAGTGGTTGGTTCGAACCAAGTCCCCAGACTTATTTTGAATTCGTGTTGGGGGCCACTGTACTCCCGACTCTCGAGGAAATAGATCCTGAAAAATTCCTCCCTTCCAGCCGTTCCGTCGCTTTTACCAAGAGCGCCTGGCAGGCCGTTGGGGGTTATCCAGAGTGGTTGGATTATAGCGAAGATTTGATATTTGATTTGGCGTTGCGAAGAAACTACGGTTCATTTGCCCGGTTGTTAGGTCGGTATGTCAGGGATTTGCGAATCATGAGCCTCGAGGAGGCTGTTAGGAAAATCACCCACAACGCGGCTAATATCCTGGGCATAAAGGATCGAGGCCTGATAAAGGAGGGGATGTGTGCTGATATAACCGTCTTTGACCCGAATATTGTTGATGCTGTAGGTGACTATGCTGAACCGCGCAGATATCCGAAGGGTATTCATTATGTTATCGTGAATGGGAAATTTGCTGTAGATAGGGGAGAACACACTGGAGTCCTTGCAGGTAGGTTTCTAAGACACGAGGTCTAAATTTATCGAAAACGAATTGAGATTTTCGCGTGCGTGAACCTGTCATCAAAGATGGTCTCAATCTCCTGCGCGCGCGGCGTATAATCGTGCGCGCATTCTCGATAACAAAAAGAAACATATTCAAAATATACACAAATATTTTTTATTAGATTAAACACTATATAAACCATGTTTAAAAAAATTGAAGATTTCGCAAAAGAAAAAATGAAAGGAGAAAAAGTAACAGGTATAGACCATGCAATAAGAGTTTGGAGAGGGTGCCAAATATTAGCACAAGGAAAGGATATAGATATGGATGTATTACATTCGGCATCTTTGCTGCATGATATATCATGTCCTATTAAAGGTAGGAAAAATCATCATGAAGATAGTGCAAGAATGGCAGAGATTTTTTTAAGAGAGATAAAATTTCCAGAAGAAAAAATATCTTCTGTACTACACTGTATAATGGCTCACAGCAGATATGGTGGGCCTGAACCTCAAACTCCTGAGGCTGAGATCCTCTATGATTCAGATGTTTTAGACTTTATTGGAGCAATAGGACTGGTAAGGGGTGTAACAAGGGGGTTTGAATGGGGGTACACAGGAGACGTTTTCGAAGCCCCTGATATCATTACTAGGATGAAAAATATGGTAATAAAAAGGCCTCTCTATACAGAAAAGGCAAGAGAGATCGCTCAAAGCAGATATAATTTTATAGATATTTTTATTGCACGTCTGCGAAAATATTTTGAGCCGGATCCATCAAACCCGGCTTACTTTAAAAGCATTCGTGGGGCAGGTTATTCGTTTTTAGGGGACTGAAGTTTATTACTTACTATATAAACAGTGG
>Ga0209742_10001292_pt1 | contig 11572 bp, 8 predicted proteins | sample DeeMarSeWOR38_10_FD_187462 | JGI IMG/M metagenome (GOLD analysis project Ga0209742, IMG submission 187462) | Marine sediment microbial communities from White Oak River estuary, North Carolina - WOR-3-8_10 (SPAdes) (version 2) | ecosystem: Environmental > Aquatic > Marine > Intertidal zone >... | reverse complement strand
AACGAGTTTCTTCCATTTCTCTCCTTTGAGTGTTGCAAACCGGTAGAGCAATATCCGCTCAGGCGATCGGAAAAAACCTCCTGCGGGAAATTATCCAAAAATTGCTTGAGAGATCGCTAAATTGAACCTTTTTCCTTGTAGTCATCTTTCCGGTTGAAGCCGATAATTCTTACTTGAATAATTGTTGCGCCATATCTAAGCCGCGCTGCACGATCTCAACCAGTCCTACTACAGCAGCACCTGTACCGGCTGCTTTACCCAGCAAGCTCTGGATGCCTTGCAGCTTTGATTCGATCACCAGCAAGCTGGGCTGCGAGTCATTTGCTTCCATTTCTGTACTGGAAATATCGCCTTCGATCAACTTTTGAACTTTTTCGTCTAGCCCAGCGGCAGCCAGCTCATCGCGCATTTGGGACAGCAAAGTCGTGAACTGTTCTAGGGTAGCGCCCTGGGAAATGGTCGTTTTTGTGGTGATCGTCTGGTCTCGCCCTACGAAATCACCACCCCCGGTGGATACGCTGCCACCCACGAACGCCCCTCCACCGGTATCGACGCGCTGCTCGCCGATCACGCTGCCGCCGATTTCGATCACATTGCCCTGACCGAAATTCACCCCACCGGTTTGAATGATCTGCTGGTACATGCGCTGGCTCTTCTCAAGTGTTATTGGGCGTACAGCCATTTCATCCGATAACTCGACTTTCTCTTCCGCCAGGCTTAGGTTGGTCTCTTGCGCGCCCTTATAGAGCGCAACGGCGAAGGGTCCACTCCCCTTGAGCACAGTCAACTCGGGTTCCTGAGCCTTCTGGTAGCTTTCCTGGACGGTCTCTTTTACCGCTTCAAAAGCGGATGTATACAGATCGTAGGCGCTGATGAACCCACCACGAGGCAGGATCCCTTTTCCGCGCAAGCCATCTACGACCGCCTGGGTGAAGATCGACAAGTCACCCTTGCCAATGTAGGAGAGTTGTTCCTCTTTACAAGCAGTGATGATGATCCGCCCGCTGCCGGTGGAGAGCAAGGCGTCTTTGGCCGTGTCAGGCAGGATTTTCGATCCCAATGCCTGGTCTACGCTCAGGGTTGGTGAGATCTCTGCTGAGTGACAGGCGTTGAAGATCACCAGCACCCGTTTGGCGGGAATATTCGCCAGGCGTTCTACTAACGCCGATTGGCTGACGCCGGTCCCAGCCTGCACCTTGCTGCCGCTGATGCGTGCATCGTAGCCAACCAGGTAATACTCACCATCGGTCCCATAATCTCCATGCCCGCAGTAGAATATCGTGACTGTATCCTCTGGTTTTACTCGCCCGGACAATTCAGCCAACTCACCCAGGATCCCTTCCCGGGTGGCAGATCGATCGTGTAAGACCTTGACCTGGTTCTGGGGATAACCGCAGTAGTCCTCATTGGTGAGGATTTCAGCGACAGCCTTGGCATCCTCGACGCTTATCGGTACGTCTAGATGCGGGGCGTAGGTATGGCTGCCGACCCCGATTAATAACGCATGACCACCACCGAACGGCATGATCGTCCTCCTGTTTTAGTGTGAGCCCCCGCAAGATTCGACCTTCAAAATTGCTTCCCTTGCTCAGTCACAAAGACATCTGGTGGGAAATCAGCTAGATTATTTGCTGTATTGGATAACTGGATTGTAGTTATTTTCTGCTTAGGCTTATATTATTAAATAATTACTCACATTTGTCAAATTCAATCTATGTCTTGCGAACCTCAAATAACGCTATATCTGTCATGATTGAAGACCTGGTTACTAGGGATCAGAGAACCATCATGCATTTATAAGCCACCCTTAAGTACTGGTTGACCCACCGCGAAAAATCTTCTATAATGTGAACGAAACTAATATTATATATAATCGGTCTAATATATCGCAATTATTATCCCTGAATGCTTCAATATGTGCACGGATTTATCATCTGCAAATTGAGTATTGGTTATTTTGTTCCCAAATCACGAATCAGGAGAGTGTCAGCATACTATTTTTTCCGGTTTCGATCACTCAATGATATACTTAATCTTATTGCCATAAGAAGGGGGTTATTAAGTGGGGAGAACATCAAGATCAACCCGATCATCAATCGAATAAAGTTATCAAATCTTTTAAAGAATGCATCTTGCACATGATTAAACCAGGATATATCCATCCGATTAAATGAATCCAGGTTTCAATTAGCTGAATTTATCGGTCACCTAATCGATCAAAGAAAGGAGGTACTGTGAAAGTTCTATCCCCTTTATAGTCAGTAGCCTATCGTATTGAGAATCCGGCGATCAGAAGCGAAGAAGATTGCAGAAGAAGCACCCTGGATCAGATCGATAATCTCCACCATCGATCAAGATAAAAGGATCAAGAATATCTAGCAATATAGCAATATATCAAACGAGAAAGGAGATAATCATGGCACAGAGGAAAAAAACTTCAAGAAAGAAGGTCACGAAGACCTCGGAAGGTTCTCCCTATGCACGAGAAATGAACTTGGAACGCGAATTGATAATAATCGCCAAACCCGATGTTGAATTGCGCGCCACCAGGACTGAAGTAAAGTCCGCCGTGGGTGCCGATGTCAGCTTCTTTGCAGCAATGGTAGAGCCTGAAGAGATCTCGATGGCTCCTTTATTTGGTGCCAGCGAAGAGCGACTCAAGCGCGAAGCAGAAAAGCTGACCCCCACCGAAAGAGCTGAATTGCCAGACATTTCTGTCTTTTATCGGGTTCAGGCTCCAGATGAACAGTTGGACGATCTGGCCGAAAAATTGATGGAGCAAGATACAGTTGAAGCAGCCTATGTAAAACCGCCCGCTGAACCCGCTGTGGCCTCAACATCCGAGGAAGAGTTTGCCGAGCTGGTTAATGAAATGCTTCCCATGGCGGAAGAAGCGCCATCTGCAACACCTGATTTCAGCGACAGACAGATATACCTCAACGCCGCCCCAGAGGGCATTGATGCGCGCTATGCCTGGACGGTACCGGGTGGTCGAGGCGAAGGTGTTCAGATAATTGACATTGAAGGAGCTTGGCGGTTTACCCATGAGGATCTCACGCAGAACCAAGGCGGTGTAGTCGGTGCTCAATCCTCCAGCTTATCATGGCGCAATCATGGCACGGCAGTCGTTGGTGAATTTGGCGGCGATCAGAACGATGTTGGCACGTTGGGTATCAGTCCAGATGCTCAAGTACGTGGTTTCTCAATTTTTGATGGAGATGGTTCTGCTGGCACCCTTCGCAGAGCAGCTGATGCGCTCTCAGCAGGAGACATCATCCTTATTGAACTCCATCGACCAGGTCCTAGAGCAACCGGAATTGGTCAATTCGGTTATATCGCCATTGAGTGGTGGCCGGATGACTATGCCGCCATCCGCTATGCCACGAACAAGGGCATCATCGTGGTCGAAGCAGCCGGTAATGGATTTCAAGACCTTGATGACCCCATCTATGACACTCGTCCTGTTGGTTTTCCCGCGACTTGGGTAAATCCTTTCAACCCAGCAAACCCCAGTTCAATGGCTGTGATCGTCGGAGCAGGCGCACCGCCTCCCGGAACTCACGGTAGAGATCATGGTCCTGATCGCTCCCGGTTAAACTTTTCAAATTACGGCCGCCGAGTCGACAGCCAGGGTTGGGGCCGCGAGGTGACAACCACCGGATATGGAGATTTACAGGGTGGCAGCAACGAAGACCTTTGGTATACAGACATGTTCAGTGGCACTTCCAGTGCCTCCCCGATTGTCGTTGGGGCTCTGGCCTGCACTCAGGGTGTCCTGCGCGCACAGGGTGGGACACTGCTTACCCCGGCCACCGCGATTCAGGTTCTCCGCACAACTGGCTCTCCCCAGCAAGATCATCCCGACCGACCAAGTACCCAACGCATTGGCACCCGCCCAGATTTGCGCCAGCTTCTTCCTGGTGTGGCAAAGCTTTGGCATCACAATTTGACCCTCAAGTACATATATGTGCACCACACTTCGGAAGCAGCATGGGTATTCATCGATACCCTCGGATGGCGCCGCATTAAAACCGGCTCAGTCGACGGCGTCACCAATATGCTGAATGCTTGTTCTGTTGCGGTAGCTAACAGCCGCAATGTTCATGTCTACGTGGATGGAACCTATCTCTATCGACTTTATCTGCTATAAGCAGGTTTTTGATAATTCGATCGTGCTTGCCGATTTTACGAGTGCGATATATGAAAAAATTAGGATGGTTTCCCGGTCGAACTTAAGGGAAACCATCCTGAGGAGGAATTAACAATGGCTAACCAAGTAAGGATCACAATAACAATTGATACCGAAGGCAAGGCTTCCATCGCGTTTGATACATCAGAGACAGCGAGTGCCGAACTAATGCCGCCCCTTGATCCCAATGCTCTGGAAGCCCAGACAGCCAGAACTGCTAGCGAGAAAGACGAAGCCCCTGAGCCAGCCTGGCCAACTGATCAGTTGATTTCATCAGCCCCAGAGGTGGATATCGCTCCCAGATTCTATGGGACGGATGAGGTACCTTCCATATCACGACCAGCGACTGAGGTGATTCCGGGTCCTTCAATGTTGGAGGAATTTACTCCTGGATCAGAAATTGCCATTGTATATCCCCAAATGGAAGAATCGGAGATCATGATGGCGCCAGCATCCACTGGTGAATATCCTGAGCCCCCTCATCTGATCGATCCAGCAATTACAGCATCTACTTCTGATGATGTCCCTGGGCCAATGTCAGTGGAAGAATTGTCAAACTTAGCCAAAGATCTTGAACCTCAGTAAGGATAATTAGGGAGCAGTAACAAAGGGAACTTTATTGCACCTTATACCATCTCAATTGCATGATTGTCACTTTAGATTTTGATCCGGAATAAAGAGAATTGATGTCTTTACCAGAATCTTTCCGCGGAAGGATCTTCATTGTATGTATAATTCTTTTGATGGTTAGCTGCGCATCAGCAGAAGACGCAAATGGTTACCCGCCACCACTTAACACAGGGCCAATAGAGGAGCTAGAAACAATGGTTGTTACTGTCCAGGTTAAGCCAGATGTAGCCAGAGTTTTACAAAATCAATCAGAACCAACTCCAGTATCAGAGGAATTATTAGCCGTCTTGGAGGAATTGGATATCATCTTGGTGCCGATCCACCCTGATACTGAAGATCCGCTTTTGATCATTTTCTTTACGGTGGAGGTAGCAGACTCCAGTACCGCCGAGAAGGTGATTAATCGACTTCTTGAATCCGAAGCAGTCGAAGCAGCTTATCTAAAACCTCCTGCTGAGCCCGCTGGAATCCCTTAGGTCCTCGAAAGATTCCAAATTGGTATCTCGGGAGAAAAAATTGGTGCAATTTGTCTCCCATTATCTGCCAGTCCCAAAAGCTGTTGACTAGGATCAAATAATTAATATAATATTTATAGCAGTAATCAGGGGGTGTTTGTACTTCAGGTAGCAATAACAATTTAGCAGACTTCGCAGAAAACAATCTGGCTATCGTGGGATTGGTTCACACCGATCTCTCTAAAAAGATATATAAGTGCACACCAGTATCGTTTAAATAACAGAAAACCATCACAATTTCTGACTAAGTAATTACGAAAGCAATGATTTTCTAAACAGGAGGTGACAGATGAAGATCGCATTGGCACTTTCAGGTGGTGGATTTCGAGCAACTGTTTTCCACCTCGGTGTCCTGGCCCGGCTGGCTGAACAAGATTTGCTAGAAAAAGTAACCTTCCTCTCTACGGTTTCCGGTGGCAGCCTGTGCATCGGGCTTGTGCATGCCAAAAACGATTTCAGCTGGCCAACCAGCGATGAATACATCCAGAAAGTCCTGCCTGCAGCTCGCACCATCTTAACCACCTATGACCTGCAGAAATCGATGATTTTCCGCATTTTGGGGACTTTCTGGACTATCCTGGAGACTAGAGCGGATGACCTCTCCGATTTGATGCGCAGGAATTGGGGCATTACCGCCAATCTAGAAGATCTCCCTGAAAATCCACGATGGATGATCAACGCCACCTGTTACGAAACCGGTAAGAACTGGCGCTTCGAGCGCTTCCGCATGGGCGACTACTTGTTCGGGTACACCTATGATACCCATGAATATTCCCTCAGCGATGCTATGGCCGCTTCGGCTGGTTTCCCTGGCTTGATCGGTCCCATGGTGATCAAATCAGGTCAATATTCCTGGTTCAAATATTTGGAAGGTTCGGAACGAGAATTGGCGATCGAAGTTCCCGAAACCCAATTGCAAAGAGAAACCGAACCAACCCAGCCAGCGTTCTCCGAGGCGCATTTGTGGGATGGCGGTGCCTATGACAACCATGGCCTGGAAGGTCTCTACGATTTCAACACCGGCTGGCGGAAAAACATCGAGTTTTTGATCGTCAGCGATGCCACCGGACGCTCCAAACCGGAAGCCTACCAATGGGGACCGAAGGCTTTACTGCGCCTGGCTACCGGAGTCATGATGGACCAAATCCGTTCGCTCAGGACGCGCTCCGTCCTGGAGCGCATGGTCGTTCATGAAGATAAAGGCTCCTTCTTGCGCACCGGCAACACCTGCGAATACGTTCTCTCCAGAGCTGATAAGGAGGACGAGATACCCGCTTTGTGCCCAGATTGCTTGAGCAAGGAGGAGGCCATCTCTGCCGCGGAGATGGAGACCACCATCAAACAATTATCAGCTGCAGAGTTCGAAAGGCTCTTCCGTCACGGGTTTGAAGTCGCCGATTACACAATGTATGCTTATCATCCCCGAGAGTTCCCCTATATCGGGTATAAACATACTCGCTGGGGGAGTACATAATCCAGATGGATTGCATCTCGAAGGAGGAATAAAATGCCGAAAGTTTCAGGTACAGTCTACCGCTACAAGAGTAATGAACGCATACCTTATGCCTCGGTAAAAGCGTGGAAGAAAGGTGTTGGCGCGCAATATGATCAGACAGATGACGACGGCGATTTCAACTTTGATGATCTTGAAGTGGGTGAATGGAACCTGGTCGCCTTTCACGAGAGCAGCTTCCCCCGCAAACTCGATCCGCTCGAGATCAAAGAAGATATCTCGAAATTCAAGATCGAATTATTCCGTCTCTCCGGTACCGAAGATAAGAATATGGGGAAATGGTTTTTCATCAGTTTGATCATCGCTTTCCTCGTCTTGATCATCCTCTACATAATGCTACATCTGGTGTTTCCACATTCGGGTTTTCTATGGCTAGAAGACCCTTGGCGCTTTCTCGAAATCTTCTTTTGGGGATTGGCTGGTGTTCTGGTTAACAAGATCATCACCACCGGCTGGTACCTGCGTTCGCAAAGATTTTACAGAGAAGGATTGGTTATGCATATCGCCCATCTCGTTACGACCCCTCTGCTTGTCCTGGTGGCGGTGTTAATTCTCTCACTGGTGACCCTTTCATTCACCCTCGCCACTAACAACGAAGTGACCTTAGATCTCTCTGAACCCAGTATCATGATCGCCTTCTCGTTCATCATCGGCACCGCTCCCTGGCCGCTGTGGAACTTCATTGAAGATTCAGCCAGGCGCTTTACCGGGCAGCAGGAAGATGATTGAACCCATGATTCCGCTCCAACTTCGATTTTTCTGATAACAAATTTTGACTCAGGATATCATTCTCTTGATAAAAAATGGAGGTAAATGATGGCTGAAAAACCGCAAAAACCTTGGGGGCGTAAAACGAGCGAACTACCCGGGTATGTGATGGATAGCCTCTACCAGGTCTCCCATTTCCTGGGCAAGCGAGCTCGCGAGCGGGTGGGCTTGATGATGGATATTCCTGTATTCATCAAGGATCCTTTGGTGGCACTTGATACCCCCCTGCTGGGCGTACAGGAGATCTCTGTGCGCCTGGAAGTCGGGATGGGCGACGGGCCGACCAGCTCCCGCGTCGCCGTGGTGGATTACAACGCTAACACGCAAATCCTGACCGAACCCATCGTGTGGGATGCGGATCAGGGCTGGTTTCACCTCCCACCTGGTGAATCGTCTGCGAATGGCGGCAAACCGGACCAGGTGGAATGGCTGCCGGATGCACCAAAGGATATTTCCCGGGTGAGAGACCCAGAAAGATACCGGGAAGATTACGAGCAATTTATCGAGAAAACGATCAGGAACCCTCATTTTCACCAGCTGAATGTCTGGGCGGTCGTGCAGCGCGTGCTGGAGTTTTATGAAGAGCCGCAGGCGCTGGGCAGACCGGTGCCCTGGGGATTCGACGGAAACCGCTTGATCGTCGTACCGCATGCCGGCTACGGCGAGAACGCTTTTTACGACCAAAACAGCAAATCACTGCAGTTTTACTACTTCGGCGACCAGGAGGATCCTGGATTTACCTGTCTTTCGTTCGACATCATCGCCCACGAGACCGGGCACGCCATCCTGGATGGCATCCGGCCGCTCTATAACCAGACCTCCTCCGTGCAGACCGCCGCCTTTCACGAGTTCATTGGCGATCTTACCGCCATCACCTTGGCCCTGTTCAACCGCGATATCCGCCAGTTCGTCAGCCGGACAACCGAAGGTCGCCTGGAAGAAGCGAACGTCCTGGCAGATATCGCTCCTGAGTTCGGTGAAGAAGTCAAGGGGCGTCCCTACCTGCGTACTGCCTTCAATAAAGAGACGATGGTTACCGTCCAGGACAGCTTGAGTCCCCATAACGTATCACAGGTGCTGACCGGTGCCATGTTTGACATCCTGACCAGCATCGCTTCCAAGCACCTTGAGAAGAACCTTTTAACAGAAGTAGAAGAGGATGAAACGATCACATCAGAACCGTCTCGCAAAGTGACACCCGCCCAGGCTTTGTGGTGGGCCGCAGATCGCTTCCGGCGGGTTGCATTGCAGCCCCTCGATCTCTGTCCGCCCTGCGATATCCAGTTCATCGATTACGCCAAAGCAGTGATTCGCAACGATATTCTAACCAACCCGGTCGACGAACAGGGCTACCGGCAAGCCATGCTGGATATTTTCCATCAACGTGGACTGTGCACCTGTGCCTATGAGCCTGGCAAGGATCTTCCTGTGGAATGCCTGTTCAATGAAATCATGATGATCGAGAGGATGGATTTTGTCTATCATGATATCGCTCGAGTCTCTCGCTCCCGCACCGCTGCTTATTATTTCCTGAGCGACAATCGCAAAATCCTGCGCATCCCAACCCACCAGGATCTGCGCGTGGTGGATTTATATGACAACAGCAAATATGGCGCTGCAGCCGAACGGCTGCCCCGTGAGATCGTTCTGGAATACCTGTGGGGGGAAGAAGTTGAGCTGGTGAACGATCCTGAGCAGGATTTATCGTTCGGTCGCTGGAACGGTAAAACCTACAACCTGGATTGCGGGGGAACCCTGGTCTTCGATGGTCGCGGAAACTTGTTATCATGGTTTCGCAAGCCAGGAACGGAGCACATTACCGAGGAAGAAGAGCAGAGGATCTTGGATAAGGAGAATCCGACCAAGCTGGAGAAAGGACAGCTCGCCGACCTGGAAGAGGGGCGCAGGCGTAAAACTGCATTAAAAAAGTACCTGGCCGCCCTGATCCGCCGCGGATTGGTAGGCGAACCACCAAAAGGGGCTCGCTTTAGCGATGGATTACAACCGGTGGTAGCAATGGAAGAGGGCGGGGTTGTGCGTTTCGAAACCACGCCCCATTTACGCAAGAGCGACTTTGATACGGAGGCAGAAGGATGGACGGTAAATTATTAGTCCGCATGTACAATGTTGGTCTCGGTGATTGCATCTACCTCAAGGTGCCCGATCAGAACAAAGATGTGCATATCCTGATCGACTGCGGTAATAAGTTTAGCGATCTGGATCTGCTAGGGCAGCATATTGGCGAGCTGCAAGAAGAGCTTCCCGATGCTGGTGGGGGGAAAAAGCGCCTGGACCTGCTGGTGGTGACCCACCCGCACGAAGACCATCATAAGGGTTTTGAGGAAGAATATTTCAAGGACTTCAAAATCGAGCGCCTCTGGCTCAGCCCTGCTTACGACCGCGAGAATCAAAATGCCCAGGGATTTCACGCCTTGCAGGGAGCTGCCCAGCGCGCTTTAGAGAGCCTTTCTGGGATGGCGCTGGGTGAGGATCTGAAAGAAGAGGTCGCCGAACTTCTCAGCCTGAGCAAGTCTGAAGCGATCGAGATGTTGACCACCACCCTGCCCGAGGCTAATGGCATCGAGCCGCTGTATGCCTCCGCCGATACCCCCCAGGACCAGCTGGCTATCTTTGAAGATCCGGCTATCCGCCTCAAAGTGCTTGGACCGATGAACGATATTGACCATTACTACCTGGGTGGGGATGGCCTGCAGATATCCACTACTGGATTGGATTCCCAGGGTCTGGCAGATGAATATGCTGCCCTCTTTCAGCCACCTGAAAACATCGAGCTCCAATTCCCCCAGAACATCGGCTCCCAAGACTTCAAGCTGCTGCGTGACCGGGTTAATCCCTATGCTTTGGCTGCAGCCGAGATCGCCGGACATGCCACCAACAATCTGAGCGTGGTGCTGCTTCTCGAATGGCACGGGCGGCGCCTGCTCTTCCCTGGTGATGCCGAATGGAAAAAAGCCTTCAAAGGACAATTCAAAGTCGGGCGCACGAACGGCAGCTGGAACGTGATGTGGCAAGAGCGCAAGGAAGAACTCTCCCAGCCGCTGGATTTCCTCAAGATCGGACATCACGGTAGTGAGAACGCCACTCCCTGGACCGCAAAAGATCATCCCATCAACGATATCCTGGATGCCCTGCTTCCGCTTCCCCAGGCTGGTCAACCACCAACCGCGCAGGCGGTCGCCTCCACCGAGCGCACCTCGCGCTGGCCTTCCATCCCCGACCCGGCACTGATGGAGGAGATTGGTAAACGGGTTGCTAACGCTAGAACGGAGTATAAGGAAGATCCTAAACGTAAGCATGTACCCTCGGGTAAACCTCAACCGCCGCGCACCGACCTGGAAGCGCAGCTCACCGGGACGCCTAACGAGCCGGTGCCGTACATTGAAATTGAGTTTTCACCGGTGTGAGCCGCATATGAATAATAGGGTATGAATTGTTCGTAGAAATAGAGAAACACTTGATTTGAACAGACACGATAACCTCGTCATCGCCACCGCCGGTCTCAGGGTAATTCCCCCCGATTGGATCGCCCCTACCCAGCTCAGCCCGCTCATATTCGAGGATCCCGGGCTGGTCTGGCTGGAATACCATGGTGCGGCGCACGGCTTCCAGCCGGACGAAGCCCCCTACGAATTCGGCGATTTCATCGGCGAAAAGGCACGACAGTTCGAGGATAAGTGGCTGCAGGAGATGGCTCCCAACGCGGAGCGGGTCTGCAGCACCTCCGCCGAGGTCCGTGATCCTGAGAAAGTCCACCAGACATTTGAACTGATGCGCCGCGGCGCGCCGGTCATCGCCCAACCGTCCTTGTGGTGGGCGCCGGAGCGCATCTATGGCGTACCCGACCTGATCGTGCACAGCGCTTGGCTTCATGAGAAGTTCCCCGCTCTGCTGACTGAGGGTGAAGCCTGGATGCCCGCCCCCCATCTGGAACACCCT
>Ga0209742_10001290_pt1 | contig 11593 bp, 13 predicted proteins | sample DeeMarSeWOR38_10_FD_187462 | JGI IMG/M metagenome (GOLD analysis project Ga0209742, IMG submission 187462) | Marine sediment microbial communities from White Oak River estuary, North Carolina - WOR-3-8_10 (SPAdes) (version 2) | ecosystem: Environmental > Aquatic > Marine > Intertidal zone >... | reverse complement strand
CGCCTTGTTGCCGAGAAGATCATTTGCCCAATTTAGTATGAAGGCCCTAATTTTGCGAGCTACAGTTCCCATAATTCGAAATTAACTGTGCCGAGGAGACGATCATGGCAAAGAAAGAAAGTAAAGCAAAACAGAGAGTTAATGAGTTCACCGAGCAGCTGGACAACGTATTCCTGGCAGGTCTGGGTGCGTTCGCCAACGCCCAGAAAATGGGTACCGAAACGTTCGAATCGCTCGTAAAGGACGGCGAGAAATTCCGTAAGGAAGCCTCCAAGAAGACCGAAAAGCTCATTGACGAGGTGCAGGATTCAGTCCGCGAGATGCGGGACGATGCCGAGACGAGGGCCGAAGGCCTGCTCGACCGTGTCCGCGACCGTTCGAAGCTCACGAAGCTGCAGAGCGCTTTCGACAAGCGCGTTGCTGACGCGATGGACCGTATGAACGTCCCGAGCAAGAACGACATCGACAAGATCAACAGGAAGCTGGACAAGATCCTGAAGGCGATCGAGCCGAAGGCGAAAAAGCCGGCGGTGAAGAAAGCCCCCGCCAGGAAAGCGACGGCGACGAAAGCTCTCGCCGCAAAGCCGGCCGGCACGACTGAGACGAAGGCCGCCTGATAGCAGTATGCTGGCCACTCACTCCCTGTAGTGAGTGGCCAGTTCTTCCAGGTGACTCGCTGCCTCCGGGGTGGCGAACGGCTGCAGCAGGCTTAACACTGATCGCGCCACGCTGACCGCGGCTTCGTCGGGGTCTTGCTGCAAGCCGGTCAATTCGTCGTAACGCTCCGACATCAGCGCGATGACCGAAAGATTCCGCGCGATGCTCCTCGCTGTTTCCATATCCACGTTTAGCAGCCCATCTCGCGCCAGGCCGATCACGTAAATCTCGAACATCGCATTGAGGCCGCGGGCGAAATGCCGCAGGACCCTGGCCACCTTCGGATATTCATCGGCGAGCACTTCCGTGTCCGTCAGCATGAACCGGTAAGCCCCCTTCAACTCCAGCAGGTGATGCAGGAACCACCAGAAGTCATCGAGTGACACGTTATCGGATTCCGGCGGATGCAGCACCTTGCGTGCATCCGCCTGGAACTCCGCCGTGAGCGCATCGACTATTTCCGACTTCCGGCGGAAGTGGTAATGCAGGTTACCCGGACTGATGTCGATCTCGTCCGCGATTTCGTTGATCGTGGTCCTTGGCACCCCGTGTTCGTTGAACAGCAGCAGACTGGCGACAAGAATACGGTGCCGGGTATCACGGGCCATGGTCAGCTTTCCATGCCCGACACATTTTCGGCTACCCAGTCCGCATAGGGCCCGTAAGCCTGCGTGATATCGAACGCAACGATGGCAGGCAGATCGTAGGAGTGTAGCTCGAGGATAGCGGCCTCGACGTCCGGGTAACGTTCAGCGGTGGTCTTCAGTAGAAGCCGGAACTCTTCGTCATCCTGAACCGTCCCCTGCCAGGTGTAATAGCTCTGAATCGATGAGATCTGTGCGCAGGCAACGAGCTTGCGCTCCACCAGAGCCGCCGCCAGCGAACGCGCCTCATCGAGGCTATCCGTAGTCGTCATTATGCCAATGGTGCTCATGGGTTCACGGATGATACCCGACAATAAAGCCGACGTGGTTTAGCTGGCGAGGGCGAGGCGGCGGCATTCGGCTTCCCGGCCGCGCACGACGCGTTCGCCCTTCATGGCACCGTGCGTCTCGGTTACCACCGTGCACTGTGATTCACGGTGTTCATCATCGTAGAAGTAGATGACCACCCAGTCATGCGTTCGCCCCAGGTCATGAGCGCGCGCGGTATTGGAGAACAATGCCGTGAAATGCCACCCCTCACGCTCCGCATGAAGGATCGGCAGCCACGCCTTGCCCTCGGGATTGAAGCGCCGTGGCGCTATTTTCGGCAGGTCGCCCGCTTCAGCCTTGCTCCGGTACTCGGCATCGACTTCGAGTAACAGCCGAACCTCGGGCGCGGGTCCATGCCCGCGACGTCGCGCCTGACCGCGTCCGAGCGCAGCCGCTACACCGGCGCGGATCGCCGCTGCGCGCCGTTCGCCGATGCCCGGCACCTCCAGCAGCGAACCGTCATGCGCGGCAGTTTCGAGCGCCTCGAGCGTGTCGATGTGCAGCCTGTCATGAATATCGCGGGCCAGCCGTGGCCCGACGCCTGGCAGCGACTGGAACAAGGTTTCCGGCGAGGCTTCGCCACGCAGGCGATCGAGCTGCGAAAGCCGGCCGGTCCTGGCTATTTCGTCGATGGCGGCGGCGAGGCCCTTGCCGATTCCCGGCAGCTTCACCAGGCCATCGATTCCCTCTTCCGCCAGTAGCTCGCGCACGTCGTCCTGCAGTGATTCCAGCACGTTCGCGGCGCGAACGTAGGCATTGATACGAAACGGATTGGCCGCCTGGTGCCGCAGGATTTCGGCGCATTCACGAAAGATTTCTGCGGCCTGCGTATTGAGAACTTTGTCGACCACTGCCGGACTCTCGAGGAGTTGGCTGCCACTACCGGATCATCGAAACACGATTAGCGGGGAATCGGTATTCGGGCTTTCCGTAGCAGGGGCAGTCTGCGCTGCCGGTCCATTCACGCCGCGGCGTTAACCATCCTCGCTTCGCTGACAATGCCGGCCTCGGCAGGCAGGCGGTGCAACAGGTAGATTGGCCGCCCCTGGGCCTCGCCCTCATCGACCCCCTTGCGGACATCGACGGCGACGCTCGGCATGATACGAGCCTCGGTTCCTGCCCAACGAGTTTCCACCGGCCAGTGCACGTGACCGCAGAGCAACCCCGCCACCTGCGGATGCCGACCGACGATATCGGCGAGCGCGGTGGCCTCCTCCGGCCGTCGATAGCCACCGACGTAATGGTCACCTACGTCGAACGGCGGATGGTGTATGAAGAGCAGCGTCGGTCGTTCCGGCTGCTCGCCTAACACGTCGTCGAGCCAGGCCTGGCGCCTTGCACAGAATCTTCCCTTCCGCTCACCCTTAGACGTAGAGTCGAGGGCCACCAGGCGTACCGAGTGTTCCTCGACCGTGTAGTGAAGAAAGTCACCGCTGTCGGGCAACTCCGGGTGGTCGCTGAAAGCGGTCCGCAGGGTCTTCTTGTCGTCGCGGTTCCCGGGCACCAGGTACAGCGGCGCCTCGAGCGGTGCCAGCAGCTCACGAAGCAGCGCATATTCCTCCGGTGAGCCGTGTTGCGTCGTATCCCCGGTGAAGATCACCGCATCGGGCCGCTGCTGGTTGATATCGGCCACACAGCGCCGCAAGCAGTCAGCCCGCAGACTCGCTGCGGGCTGATCAGACTCCTTTGGCAGGATATGGGTGTCGCTGATCTGGGCGATTAGCAATAGCGGCCCTTAGTCGACGATGTGGTACACGGGCGCATTCTCCAGATCCCATCTATTCGACGCGCGGTCATAGCGGGACACCGTGAAGCAATGCCAGTTGTTGCCATCGAGCTTCATAAGAATATTCGATTTTTCTAATTTTTAATACGTATCCGGTATCCGTGTCAATCAGAAGCCTGACGGGCAAGCCCGTCGTAGTATTCCCTCAGCACGTCGACGACCTCGGTGCGACTGAACTCGGGCGGGATCGGCTCGCCCTTTGCGAACATCTCCCTGAGCCGCGTACCCGAAATCGCCAGCCTGTCGTCGGCCTCGTGTGGGCAGGTCTTGCCGGTCGCCATACCGCCACAGGTATAGCAATAAAAAGTGATATCGATCTTCAGCGGCTCGGTCTTCAGCGCGCCTTCCGCCAGGGTATCGAAGATGTGGTGTGCGTCGAAGGGACCGTAGTAGTCGCCGACGCCGGCATGGTCGCGACCGACGATCTGGTGCGAGCAACCGAAATTCTGTCGCAAGACCGCGTGCAGGAGCGCCTCGCGCGGACCCGCGTAGCGCATTTCTATCGGGTAGCCCGCCTGCAGGATGGTGCCGTGCACAAAATAGTTGTTGACCAGGGCGTCGATAGCCTGCACCCGCACTTCGGCCGGAATATCGCCGGGCTTCAGGGCGCCGAGAACCTGGTGGATCAGGACGCCGTCGCAGATCTCGATCGCGATTTTCGCGAGGTGCTCGTGGCTGCGATGCATCGGGTTGCGGGTCTGGAACGCGGCCACCTTCGACCAGCCCCGCTCCTGGAACAGCGCGCGCGTCTCCGCAGGGCGATGATAGAAACCGGCGTAGGTCTCGGGAAAATGCCCCTCGGAGAGCGTGCGCACGGGGCCGCCGAGATTGACCGGGCCCTGCTGCATGACCTTGTCCACGCCCGGGTGAGCCGTATCGGTCGTGCGGAACACGTGTGAACACTCGAACTCCCGATCGATGCCGTATTTCTCCTCGACGGTCAGGATCCCCAGCAGTTCGCCGCTGTCCCCGTCCGTGAGCGCCACGTCTTCGCCGATGCCGATGCCGTCGCCCAGCTCCTGTGAGCAGGACAGCGTGATCGGGATCGGCCAGAAGATGCCGCTGGCGAGCGTCATGTGCTCGCAGCAGCCGCGCCAGTCCGCCTCGCCCATGAAGCCGTCGAGCGGCGTGTACGCGCCCATGCCGAGCATGAACAGGTCCGAGACCTCACGACTCGACAGGGGGACCTGCGTCAGCCTCTCGGCCCTTTTTGCTTCCTCCGCCCTCTCGGTCTCGGGCAACAGAAGCGGCTTCAGTGAATCAGATCCATGCGGCGGAACCAGGTTCGACATCAAAATGTCCTCTTCATAGAAATATCGATAGAGCGTCGTGTCCCACGGATGATTATCGAATCAGCGCGACACCACCCATCGCGAACAACGCAAGAAAAACGGTCTGGGCCAGCATCACGCCAACGGGCGCAGGCCCGACCTCGGTCAGCGACTTGAGCGAGGTCTTCACCCCGAGCGCCGCTACGGCCGTGAGCAGGCACCAGCTCGACACCGGCGTCAAAACAGTATGCGCCTGCGCAGGAACCCATCCAAGACTGTTTACGATTACGAGCACGACGAAGGCCACGAGAAACCACGGCAACAGGGGTCCCCCCGGCGCATCCGGGGATCGCCGACGGTGCATGACCAGGGAGATAACAACGACGACAGGTACGAGGCAGGCTACGCGAATGAGTTTCACGACTGTGGACAGTTCGCCTGTCTCATCGGAAATTATATAGCCCGCACCGACCACCTGTGCGACGTCATGAATGGTCACGCCGAGAAAAACGCCGGCGGTAACGTCGTCGTATTGGAGGTAGGAAACCAGTACCGGGTAGGCGACCATGGCGACCGTACTGAGCGCAGTCACACCGGCAACGGTCAGGATCGTATTCCGTTCATGATCCTTGTGCGTCGGCAACACGGATGCGATCGCTAACGCGGCGGACGCACCGCAGATTGCCACTGCACCGGCCGAGAGGATGGACTGATCATTCTTCAGGCCGCCGATACGCCCGATCAACATACCGACGAGAATTGTTGCTACGACGGCAGCCACGATCAGGGCGAGCGCCTGCCATCCGAGCTCCATGACCTCGGTCGTTGTAATCCGTATGCCGAGTAACGCGACGCCGAATCGCAGGATATGGCGGCTCGCAAATCGAATGCCGCGCGCAAAGCGTTCGTCCTCGGTCAGGAAGTTGAAGGCCATCCCGAATAACAGGGCATACAGCATTGCGGGACCACCAAGGTGGTCACTGACGAATCTTACGGCAAGCGCGATGGTCGCACTGAGCAGCAGGCCGGGCATCGCGTCCCGCAGGGTATCGGTCATCGATTTCATTCGAGGTCAGCAGCTATGAATGCGCAATGTCCGTTCCGAATCGGAGGACGCGAGACGTTATCATGCCAGTGACACAGGCAAATAAAAACTGAAAGCAGCGCGACGACGCTTTCAGTAAATAAGAATCATTTGCAGGTCTTACGGCGTTGCTGGCAATTCCGACATCAATGTTTCCGCGATCAGGCTGTAACCCGAAACGTTCGCGTGGATGTCCGGCCCGACCGGTGGGGGATCACACATGTAGGTGAACGCACAGATATTCGCCACATTTACCGGCAACATACTGTTGGGTGGCGGTAAGGACGACGACACCATCGTCACGAAGTCATCGGACTCGAATGCTGCGTAGACGTCGGCCATCGTCATTCCCGCGGTCGCATAAGTGTTCGCCAAGGCGTCGTTGAATACGACTGCCGCCTGCGCCGACTCTGTGGCGAGTACCTGACCGTCCGCACCGTCCAGCCACGATGACAGGTAGGGATTGTAGTAGTTCATTCCAACCAGGGCCGTGCTCGCATCGGCAGCATCGTTCAACGTCGCGAGCACCGAGGCCAGGTCGGTTGAAATGCCCGTTGACACGGCGTTGACGCAATCGAAATCCACCGCGTCCGTTATGCAGTCTGCATTGCGAAAGTCATTCGCACCGATGTCGATCGTAAGCAGGATCACCTTGCCGGTATTGTCGCCAAGAAAGGCGACCGCGGCATCGAGCTGGGAGCCCGCGAGGTACGGACAGCTGCCGCCATTGATCATGTCATCCAGCGTTTCGCCGGGACAGCCGAACTTCACCAGCCGGAGTTCGCGATTCGCTCCTCCCGCTTCGAAATCCGTCCTTACCAGGTCGAAAAGCTGATCCGGGTAACCGTCATTCGAGATCAGCAGCACGCCAGCGCTGTTCGGCCGTACACCGACCGACAGGGATGTGCCAAGTGAAACATAGTAATAGACGTCCGCATCATTGCCGATGTCGTCGATCGCGTCGATCGCATCGTTGGCCGAATCGCATCCGGCAATCGCCAGTATTGCCGCGACCAGCGCAGGGTAGCGCATCATTCGCCGCAAAGGTTCGAGTGTTCTCATGTCATAAGCTCCGATCGACAACTATTCCATACTAAGAAGCGCAGGACTGAGACGTGGCTCTCCGTTACCGCGACAAGACCTCATTTTACACAGTCCGAATCGAGCAACTCGATCCAGTGCCTGACCGGCACGTCCGATTCAGATCCGAGATGCAGCTGGCAGCCAATGTTCGCGGTCACTATCTGTTCCGGCTTCCCGACTGACAGCGCCGCCAGCTTGCGATCGAGTAGTCGCCGGCTGATCTCCGGCTGCAGCAGCGAATACGTGCCCGCGGAACCGCAGCAGAGATGTTTCTCCCGGGTTTCAACCAGCGGAATGCCACACTTTTCGAGGATGCGCTCCACGGAACCGTCCCGCTTCTGTCCATGCATCAGAGTGCACGGGCAATGCACGGCCGTGGTTTTGTTGCCCGCCGAGTCGCGAAGCACGCCGAGGTCCTCTGCTTCGATCACCTCGGACAGGTCCTTGGCCAGGTCACTCACGCGCCGGGCCTTGGCCGAGTACTCCGGATCGTCCTCCAGCACGTCGCCGTAATCGCCGATCATGACCCCGCATGCCGATGCGGTCGACACGATCGCTTCTGCGCCCGCATCGATATACGGCCACCAGGCGTCGATGTTTCGCCGCATGAAGCCGAGCCCTTCCTCACGTGCGGCCAGGTGATAGCTGAGGGCGCCGCAGCAGCCGGCCGACCCCACTTCGATCAGCTCGATACCAAGGCGCTGCAATACCCGCCGCGCCGCATCGTTCGTCCTCGGCGTCGCCGCCCCCTGCACGCAACCTTTCAGGACGATCATCTTTCGCGGCAACGATGACCGCTCGCCGGCTGCCGCGGGCAACTCTTGCCTGGGCGGGACATGACGCCGCAATCGCGTTGGCAGGAACCACCGCACGAGTCGGCCGAATCCCAGCAGGATCCGGACGCGATCCGGATACGGGAAGACCTTTCTGGCGAACAGGCGCTGGACCCTCTCGACGAACGGGCGTTGCGTCTTCTCTTCGATGATTTCGCGCCCGATGTCGGCCAGCCTGCCGTATCCGACGCCTGACGGGCATGTCGTCTCGCAGGCGCGGCATGTCAGGCAGCGGTCGAGGTGCAGGCGCGTCGCGTCGCCGGCCTGCCCACTCTCGAGCAAATGCTTGACCAGGTAGATCCGGCCACGCGGACCATCCCTTTCATCGAAGAACTCCTGGTAGGTCGGGCAGGTAGCGTTGCAGAAACCACAGTGAACGCAGCTCTTTATGATCTCGGCAGCCTCACGTGCGAGCGGGTTGCCGTGGAAATCGCTGTGCAGTTTCAGATACACGCTTGCGTCCTACATCCAGGAGTACAGGCGGCCCGGGTTGAAGACGCCGGCCGGATCCAGCGCCCGCTTCAATCGCAGCAGCATCTTTCGATACGCGTCGCTGCGTTCCGGGAACACGTCGGCGCCCTGCTCCGCACCACGCAATTGCCAGATCTCGATGCCCTCCTCTCCCGCCTGCCGAACCAGCGTGTCCCGATCACAAGAGGCTGCCAGCCACCTTCGCGCGCCACGCCAGTCGATGAGCCAGTTCTCATCCGGCATGAAATGGTCATGAGTGGATCGAAGCGAGACGCACCACAGGTCGTCTGCTTCTGTAAAGAAAGGAAGCTCCATCTCCCGCAACCGGGACCAGAAGCCGTCCTCATCCGGCAGGATATCCCCGTCAATTTCATCGGCTGCGGCAGCGATTACGGAGGCCGGCCCCGCGAGCCGAACATGCAGCTCGCCAGCATTCCAGCATGCACCGGATACCGGCAAGGGAGTGCTACAGATCCGGTTCATGGCCTGCAGAGCATCGCCCGCGCCGATCGTCCGGCGGACCGTAATCGTTGCCTCGGGTTTCGGTATGACCTTGAGCGTCACCTCGGTCAGGATCCCGAGCGTGCCCATAGCGCCAGCCTGCAGCCTGGACACGTCGTATCCGGCCACGTTTTTCATGACCTGGCCGCCGAATCGCAGATGCTCGGCTTTGCCGTTGATCATTCTTACGCCGAGTACTTGGTCGCGAATCGAGCCGTACCACGGCCGCGACGGCCCCGACAGGTTACAGGCGAGCGTCCCGCCGACGGTTGCGTTGCCGGCAAACTCCGGCGGCTCGCCTGCAAGCACCTGGTTTTCCTCTGCGAGTATCTGCCGCAGTTCCGAAATTGTCGTTCCCGAGCGCACGGTAATCACCAGCTCGGAAGGCTGATAATCGACGACGCCGGACCAGGCACTCATCGCGAGCTGATCACCTTGCTGTTCGCGCCCGAAATCGCGTTTGCTGTTGCCGCCAGCGATGCACAGCGGCCGCTCGGCGTCGACGGCGGCCCGAACCCGGTCCTGCAGATCAGCGATCGCCGTCATGTCGACCGATACTCCTGGCAGCGCTTGAGCGTCGGGACGCCCTTGCCGGGATTCAGAAGCGCATCGGGATCGAGAGCATCCTTGATCGCATTCAACTGGGCGAGCTCGGCATCGCTGAACTGGTCCAGCATCTGCGCCAGCTTTTCGACGCCGACACCATGCTCTCCGGTGATGCACCCGCCCACGCTGACACATAGCCTGAGAATCTCGGCGCCGAACGCCTCGGCCTTTTCCAGTTCACCGGGCTGGCTTTCGTCGAAAAGAATCAGTGGATGCAGGTTGCCGTCGCCGGCATGAAAAACGTTGGCAACGCGCAGCCCGTACTCGCCTGAAAGCCGGCTTATTTCACCCAGGACGCGTGACAGACTCCGTCGCGGGATAGTGCCGTCCATGCAGTAATAGTCCGGCGAGATGCGCCCGACGGCCGGAAATGCCGATTTCCTTCCCTTCCAGAAGAGCAGGCGCTCGGCCTCGTTTTGCGACACCCGAATCGATCGCGCACTGTAACGCTGGAACACGCCTGTAACATGCTCGACACCGTAACGGACATCTTCTTCGGTGCCATCGAGTTCGCAGAGGAGCAAGGCTTTTGCATCCGTGTCATAGCCTGCACCGACATAGTCCTCGGCGGCGCGGATGGCATGGCTATCCATCATCTCGAAACCCGCCGGGATGATACCTTCCGCGATGACGGCGCTCACGGCGTCGCCGGCGTGCTCGAGTTCGTCGAACGACGCCAGGATCACCTGGCAATGCGATGGCACCGGCAGCAGCCTGACCGTGACCTCCGTTACGACGCCCAGCATGCCTTCGGAGCCGACCATGAGCGCCACCAGGTCGGGGCCGGCGCTGGCCAGGCCCTCGCCACCGACAGTGACGACCTCCCCTTCGACAGTCACTACGGTCAGCTGCACCACGTTGTGCACGGTGAGTCCGTATTTCAGGCAATGCACACCGCCTGCATTCTCCGCAACGTTGCCACCGATCGAACAGGCGATCTGCGACGACGGATCCGGCGCGTAGAACAATCCGTGCGGGGCACTGGCCTCGCTGATCGAGAGGTTTGTTACACCCGGTTGTACCCGGGCCAGCCCCGCGTCCGGATCGATTTCGAGGATTCTTGACAGGCGCGACAGCGACAGCAGTACGCCATCCGGATTTGGCAGCGCCCCACCGGAGAGGCCCGTGCCAGCACCACGCACCACGACGGGAACCTTGTCCCGGTAGCACAAGCGAACGATCTGCCGGACTTCTTCGGTCGACGACGGCATCACGACGAGGCCGGGCATCTGCTTGTAGACCGAGAGGCCGTCACACTCGAATGGTCGCTTGGACTCGGCAGCAGATACGACGTATTGCTCCCCGATGAATTCGCGGAGCCTTGCCGCCAGGGCTGCTGTGTCCGTAGTGCCTGTCTTTCCGGTCGGGTTCACGTGGTCGACCTCCGCTACGGCGCCAACCGTATCCGGCCCGACAATGTGGTGGCGTCGAGGTTCGTCCCATCCTCTACCTGCACGACACCCGCCGAGACATTGCCTCGGAGCCGTGCCGTCCGACGGACCGTCACGATATCCGTACTCTCGCCCGTTATCGTACCGTCGAACGCACCCTCGATAACCAGGTCCTCTCCGACGATTAGTTCACCCTTCATCGCGACGGTGGCGCCGATTATCGACGGCAAAGGCCGCAGAGAACCGGCCACGCTATCCGGCGCGTCGTTCTCACGCAGCGGATCGTCGGTGACGGAATCTGGAACCGTCACCGTATCTTATCCGGCTGATTCGGCCCGCTTGGACGACTCTGCCACGGAGAGGCTTGCCGGCTTGGGAGCCGCCTTTGCTTTCTGGCTCATTTCGATCTTGCCGGTGAATTGCGCTCCGTCCTCCATGACGATGCGACTGCAGCGAATATTGCCCTTTACGTCGGCGGACTTGGCGAGTTTCACGATGTCCTGGCCGTGGATGTCGCCCTCTACTTTGCCGTAAATCTCTACCGTGCGAGCGTCGATATTGGCCTTGACCCGGCCCTCTTTACCGACCGTGAGGTTCTTGTCCTGGTGGGCAATCGTGCCCTCGATCTCGCCCTCGATGATCAGGTCCTCGTTAGCGGACAGCTCGCCCTTGAACTTGAGCGTCGGCCCGATTACAGAGGTCTTGCGCCGCCGTACGTCCGAGCTGGTCGGTGCGGCCGGTTCGGAACGCTCGTACGCCGGATAGTCTTCTTTCTTCTTGCTGAACATGATTCTGTTACCTCGCTCTTGCCTGCCCCGATAGCATAACGCTTCTGCCGACGCTTACCTACAGTCATCTACCGCTCCGCGTCGGCAAAGCTGGCTGCCTGGTCTTTCGGTGCCAACGCCGTCCTCGGCTGCCAGGCTATCGGCGGGG
>Ga0209742_10001289_pt1 | contig 11596 bp, 9 predicted proteins | sample DeeMarSeWOR38_10_FD_187462 | JGI IMG/M metagenome (GOLD analysis project Ga0209742, IMG submission 187462) | Marine sediment microbial communities from White Oak River estuary, North Carolina - WOR-3-8_10 (SPAdes) (version 2) | ecosystem: Environmental > Aquatic > Marine > Intertidal zone >... | reverse complement strand
AACGACTGCACCCAGGGTACCGGCGGTGACCCGCCGGTGACCGACGCTTACCCCCCCTGGTGCCGGCCGGTACTTGCCAGTTCTAGATTGATGAGCGAAGATTTCGCCGGATTCCACAACATCGGTCGGCACTTCCCCGACTTTCTCAGGAACTAACTGATCGCGAGACAGCGTTTCGGCGGCAACCTTTTGCCTGACGAACACGATCACGCACGGAACGTCGGTTTGTTGGCCACCTACTATTTTGTAGCCTGCGCCCACGGCCACCACATTAGGCTTGCGCATAAGCTCCTGCTTATATTGATTCTTAGCAGCCTTAGCTTCCTCCATGATATACCTCCTGCGATTTTAATCCTTATCTTCGTAGGTGAAATTCTCTGGAAAGGTAACCGATGACTTCCACCAGGCGGCGGTTGTCTCAGCATCGGCCGTAGCAAAGTCCAGGGGATTCCAGAGTAAGCCCCAATGAAAACAAGCCAGATCGATGGGCAGTGACCAGGCGACATGGCCCAAACGATCATCTGGCGATGTCCGTCCATTAAACGGCATTTCCGTGGCCATTGTGTGAGGAAAATCATCATCTATGATGTCTTCCTCAATCAAGGACTTGAACGTCACCGTTGGCGTAGCAATTCCTCCCCCCCGTCCTTGCAATACACCTCTTGAGCGTTCGAATACGGTCACATCATGCCCGGCTCTGGACATCAAAATGGCGGCCGAGCAACCGGCGATTGATCCGCCCACGATTCCAACCTTCAATGACTTTGACATATTCCCTCCTGTGTTTAGGATTTATTTTGAGTATGCGAACGGCAAATGATCTGGTTTGTGAGTGTTAGGCTTCTGGTTTTACTTCAGAGGTTATGTAATCGATCGTAATTTCTTCTAACGCCTCTAGTAGTCCGGCCGACTCCCAGGCTAACATACCCCCTTTAACGATCTCAATTTGGTACTCGCCATTCATCAGCTTTTGTGCTGCCCGACGACTCCGCCTACCACTTCGGCAAACGAAAACTACACGTTTCTCACCATGAGGCTTCAATTCAAAGTCGCCAGATAGGATCTGCGGCAGAGGAACCAGTTCTGCGCCGGGAATATGCCCTTGACGATACTCCCGTGGCTCGCGCACGTCGACGACCTTTACCGCCTTATCACCACTTTTCACGTCCAACCAAACAGCTTCTGGCTCGACCTCGTGGACCACTGTACTCTTGTACTCGTCTTCAAAGACCTCTATGTATTTAGGATGTAACGGCTTGGGTAAATTCTGGCATTCCTTAAACACTCTAACTGGACATTCGTAGATGCACACGGCTGGGTCCAACTCGTGGTGGAACAGGTGACTGATCGCCGTGTCTTCAAGTAAAAAATTCTGCCGACCCAGCAAGTTGCAGAAGCCGGTTGAATTCATTAATTTGTCCACCTTGTGACCCACGCGTACCAGGAAGACATCACCGCCTCCTTCTCGGTACATGTGCACAATGCCCTCCAATAAATGTATACCGCTGAAATCACAGTGGTTGACGTTGTGCATGCGAATTAGCAGATAACGTTGTTCAGGGTGCATCTCCCGGTGCTGACGGACTGCCTCCTCGACGTGGTTTACAGCTCCAAAGTAAAGGCTGCCTAGGATATTGATAATCCCCAATTGCGGGCACACCGGTCGAGTTGGTTGATATGCGAAATGTTTAAAACCCTCGTCAGGTAGTACTTGCTGAACGCGGGGCGTGCTGGTGCGCATAATATACAGGGCAAAGGAAAGCATGATGCCGATAAAAACAGCAATGGCTAACTCTAGGAATAGGGTGGCAAACAAGGTCACCAGCATAATAATGGCATCGCCGCGCGCGCCCTGCCAGATCCGGGCTATTTCGGCGCGGTTGATCATGCCGATTGAAACGACGATAAGCACCCCGGCCAAGGCCGTGCGCGGTAAGTAAGCAGCCATTGGGGCCAGGAAGAACATGGAGATGAGTACAAAAACACCCGAGGAGGCGGCCGCTATCGGGCTCCGTCCGCCCGCATTGTAGTTGACGGCCGATCGGGTAAACGAGCCGGAGCAAGCATAACCAGAAAACATACCTGTCGCAATATTGGCTAAACCTTGGCCAACAAATTCCTGGTTGCTATCCAATTGTTGGCCTGTTTGGGTGGCAATGGAACGGGATATAGCCATTGTCTCTACTAAGCCAATAATGCCCACGGCAAGCGCACCGGCAAACAAATTTGGGATGGCAGGCAAGTCGAACTGGCTGAAGTCTGACAGGGGAGGAAGGCCTTTTGGTAACTCGCCGATAACGACAACACCCTTCTCGTTTAAGCTGAAAGCAAAAACCAACGCCGAAGCCGCAATCATAGCGATTAACGCCGCCGGTATTTTGGGGTTAATTTTCTTCAAGACAAGGATTATCACGATGGTACCTATGCCCAGCACGGCCGTCTCGCGCTGTACTTCTGGCAGTTCTTTCACCATCTCAATGAGCATTTCAATCAGGCCATGAGCCGATACCTGTATACCAAGCAGCGGAGCTAATTGACGGACGGCAATCAGTACACCGGCACCGGCCGAAAAACCAATCACCACAGAGTGGGACACAAAAGTCAACAACATACCCAGCCGGGCTAATCCCATGATCAGTTGTAAAACACCAGCCATTAAGGCCAGCAAACCGGCCGCAAAAATGTACTCTGGGTTTCCAGGCGTGTAACCGATGATTAATGTAGATAACACCAGGAGTGAGACAGCATTGGTCGGACCCGTGTGCGCCTGATTCGACGATCCCCAAAACGCGCCTACTACGGCTCCCACAATTGCGGTGTATATGCCCATTTGTGGGGGTAATTCGGCAATCAGAGCGTAGGCGATGGATTGGGGTAGAAGGATGACCGCGATCGTTAGCCCGGCGAGCAAATCCGGCCGTAATTGATTGCGATCATAACCTGAAATGATGCGAAGTGGACGCGATAGGTAATTAGGCAGAACCGCTTTAGGCCACCCCAAAACAGCCTGATTACGTAACGCTGTAAACATGCATCAACCACCCGATTTTATAAAGGCACACCAGGATCAGCGATCCGTCAAGAACGCATCCTTGTTCATAAGGATGTTTAGGTTCGGATAACTATCTCCTCAGCCAATGTACGTCATTCTAGTGACTTTGTGACTTTGGAATCGCGACCATTATAGCATTGTTGCTCGACAAAGGAAGGGTAAATGAGAGATGGGTCACGGGGTAATCGGCTACTGATTTCTGCAATTCACTCCTCAACTGAAAATCGGGGCTCTAAAATTGAAAGGCGACATCCCCCATCACCAAATCCATACACCGTAACCAGAATTTAGTATAATATTCCCAGAAGACGAAATTGCAGCCCCAATGCGGCGCCGGATCGGACATGTAAGCCAGTGTCCGGCCGCGGCCGAACTGTCCCAAGGCTACTAACGGGTCGCCGGTTTCCTTCACCCGTAATAGAACTGGATGATCTTGCCGGGGCAGGGTCTTGTTGTAACCCAATATTGGTGGAAACGAATCGAAGTCAATATCGTTGAAACTATCGCCGCCATACGCCGGCGCGGCCGTAAAACCTTCGGTGCTTTCGACCAGGTCCTCGAAGTCTAGGCACTGGACCGGCAGAACTTCTCTCAGCCTGGTCCGGTTCCAGCCCCCTTTGCCCATCTCGCCCGTGAAGGACAGCCAGCCGCCCAAAAAAATCGCTCCCATACCCGCCTGGATGGCCTCTACTGTCAACCGTACCCGGTCTGGGAAGGTTAACACCTGTTTTCCGAATTCCTTGCGGTCGAAAAAGCCGGGCGCCAGCTGGAAGATCTTGGCCTCCACGTCGCTGAAGACAAGGACGTCATAATTGGCCAGCACCTTTTCATACTCCCCAGGCCCCATCTTGTAAAAATCCCACGTGGCCACTGAAGACACCTGGTGCTCGCCCCCGGATTCCAGGGCTTCCTTCAGCCAATGGCCGTAGTTGTATAGCTCCAATCCCTTATGGGCGTAATTAAACGGCGACTCGGCAAAAACCGGCCCGGTCATCACTGCCCAGTCGCCAACGTAATAAACTTTCGCCATGATTACCCCTATATTGTATCAGCGATCACTATTCAGCCATCAGCAGATGGCCGCGAAGATGAGTACCAGGAAGAATTATAACCCGGAACGGCCGATGTGAAGCCAGCAAGTGCCATGATGATCGTAAGAGCGGTCTATTGCGTATGTCTTTTTCCTGCCCGAAAACCAGGAAAATACCTTATAATGGATATTAGAACGTATCCGCTCGTCTTAAACAAAGGAGTACTGTGAAAATGAAAAGTCACGAGGTCAATTACAAGATTTTCGGCGATGATCTTCAGTTTGTAGAGATAGATTTAGATCCTAATGAGACGGTGATTGGCGAAGCTGGGGCTATGGTTTACATGGAGGATGGAGTTGATTTTGAGACGAAGATGGGCGACGGCTCTGATCCGGACCGAGGTTGGTTAAGCTCGCTAGGCGGCGCGGCGAAGCGAGTCCTTTCTGGCGAATCTGTCTTTTTGACCCACTTTACCAATCGCAGTCAAGGTTTAAACCGAGTCGCCTTTGGGGCGGCTTATCCGGGAAAGATCTTAGGTATCGATTTGGATGAAGTTGGCGGCCAACTAATAGCTCAGAAGGATGCCTTTCTCTGCGCCGCCCTGGGCACTGAGGTATCCATTGAATTTAACAAGAAGATAGGCAGTGGCCTCTTTGGCGGCGAGGGATTTGTCTTGCAAAAATTGAAGGGCGACGGGCTGGTCTTTGTTCACGCTGGAGGCACGATTGTCGAGAAGCGATTAAACGGCGAACGGCTTCGAGTTGACACCGGCTGTGTTGTCGCCTTTGAATCCCAGATCGACTATGACATCCAGACCGTCAGCAGCATCAAATCCGCGTTATTTGGCGGCGAAGGCATCTTCTTGACAACTTTACAGGGTACAGGTCGTGTCTGGTTGCAGTCATTGCCTTTCTCGCGTCTTGCCGACCGGGTATTGGAATTTGCGCCATCGATAGGTGGTGCTCAATCGGATGAGATGTCTATGATCAAGGGGGCCATGGATCTCCTGCAACGGTAGCTGATTACATCGTTTAGCGAAAAGTGCTCGGGCTCAGAAGATCCTGAGCACTGCCGAATAAATCCGGGAAATGGCTGCAGCCTCAGGTCTAATTAGCCTGGGAAATAAGCGGACTATGGAGATTGAAACACACACTCATTGTACCGTCTGTGGCCAACCCCACTCACTGATGGCCGAAGTCTTGGGCCTCTGCCCTGATTGCGCCCGCAGTGAAGCTGGGGTTCCGCAAGCCCGCACTGTACACGGCCGTTCGCGGCGGTTGTTCGCATTGCCGGAGGCTCCGCCGCGGGCAGCAGAAGGAGTGCAATGTGTATTGTGCGGTTGTGAATGCGTCATTGGGGAAGGGGAGCATGGTTTCTGCGGTTTACGGACCGTCCAGGATGGCAAACTGCGACACATCGCTGGGACACCAAAACGTGGCGTTTTGCACTGGTATCGTGATCCTGTGCCGACGAACTGTGTTGCCGCCCCGGTTTGTGCCGCTAGTAAGGGTGATACCAGGCGATCATCTCGCCTCTGGCACAATTTATCTGTCTTCTATTACAGTTGCACATTAGACTGTCTATTCTGCCAAAACTGGCACTTTCGCACGGTAGATGCCGAGCATAGCGATGGCATGAGTGCCCAGGCTTTGGCCGATTGTGCCGACCCCTATACCTTCTGCGTCTGTTACTTTGGCGGCGATCCGGCTTCGCAAATGCCGCATGCCCTGGCTTCGGCCAAGATTCTGGCGGAGCGAGGTGTTGTGATCTGTTGGGAAACGGCCGGTACCGTCAACCCGCGCTTGATGGACCGGGCTGTGCAACTATCACTGGAAAGTGACGGCTGCGTCAAGTTTGATCTGAAGGCTCACACCGAATCGCTGCACATCGCCCTCACTGGCTGGAGCAACCAGCAGACACTGGCAAACTTCACACGGGCGGTCAGGCGATTCCGCGAGCGCCCCGACCTGCCCCTGGTGGTTGCTAGTACCTTGCTGGTGCCGGGCTATGTGGATGCGGAAGAGGTGGGACATATTGCCGCCTTCATTGCCCGGCATGACCCCGACATTCCCTACGTGTTACTTGGCTTCGCCCCCCACTACCTGATGCCTGACCTGCCACGAACATCCCAGCAGCATGCGGAAGCGGCTTGCCGGGCGGCGCAGGACGCCGGCCTGCGCCACGTCCGCATTGGCAACCGGCATCTATTGGGACATGATTATTGAGGCCGTGCAGCGAGAAGTCCGGGAGGAAGGCGATAGTTAACTTGAAGCGGACGGGGTACCCCGCTACCTACCCCTTATCTCTATCTCCCCTAAGAAAACCTGCCCGTCATTCTTCCCGGTCAGTAGCCGGTCGCCTGTCACTGGCGAATACCAGCCGGCCGTAACCAGGTAGGTCCCCGGCGGCGCATTATCTGGTATGTCCAACGCGTGATTCAAAGCGAATATGTCACCCTCGCCCCAATATTCGGGAGCCACGTCAAGCTTATCCCAGCCGGCGACCCACTCTCCTTGGTCGTTCAGCAAATGGACGAAGACGATGAGAGGTTCTGTCGCGACTTGGTCGGCTTGCCAGACGGTGGTGAGATGGATCGTTTCGCCTGACAGGTAGGAGTTTTCCAGCCCACTTTTGCCGCGAATCGTGACCAGGCCACCAAACTGCTCGGGTTCGCTGGCGGTCGTCGAAGCGAGTAGTTGTTTAGTAGCTTGATCTGGGTCCTGCAGGACGCGAACTGAAAAGTTGGATAATTGGCCGGCGTCGAGATTAGCTGCGTTTTGTGCCTGGTCTTCGGCGAGCAGTGGTTCCCAGCCATCATTCATCGGCGCGTCGTCCCGGAAGTAATAAGTCACGGGTTCGTCCGTAGCTGGAATGATCAGGCTATTGGTTCCATTGAACCAGCGGGGCCTCATCTGCCTGGATAAGAGCAGGTCCATCTGTAAAAGGTCCCAGGGGTCGAAATAGTTAACGCCAGGGGCAGATATGGCGATGTTCTCGATTTCAGGATTGGCCTCCAGGTATTTGGCCAACTCGAGCGTGTCTGGTCCATGAAGTACCTGGGTCTCTGGGCGTTGGGTCCATATGCCGAAGTAAGCGTAAATGTCGGCCGCGAAATAGAGTAGAGCCAACACCACGACCGCCCCCATGATAAGGTTGCGCCCCTTATTCCAGCGCCGTGCGGCCCAATTGGCGCCACCTACCAGGGCCAGGGCCGGAAACACATAGACCACGGGCAGAATGTTGATGGTACGGCTAAAGCCGGGATTCGTGCTACTGACCATCCCGGGAACGAGGCCGCCCATCAGCAAAAGCAAGACAAGCGCATAAGCCGGCCGGCGCCAGTGCCAGATGGCCAGCGCCAGGCCGAGGAAGAACAGGATGGCCACCGGGAGAGGGAAGAAGGGCCGGTCGGCGATATTGTAATACCATTCGGAGTCGCCCTTAAGAATAAACATGGTCAGCGTTTTGCGGGCACCAACCACTAGTGGCAATAATTCTCCCTCGTCGAAGGCGCCGATTAACCCGGAGAGTTGCTGGTAGCGCTGCTCGGCGTCTGGATTTGCCCGTAGATAAAGGAACATGGGCCCCGAGAGGAGAACCGCCAATCCAAAGTACAGCAACAAGCCCCACCAACAGTTTTGCAGCCTACCCCGGTGAAAGATAGCCAGGTAGATCAGGAAGGCCAGCAGCACAAAAGGCAGCACCCTGGCGGCCGGATAGGTCAATAAAGCCAGTCCCAGGGTTACGCCGCCTACGGCGAACCACAATGTCGGCCGCCCTCTACCCGGATCATCCGACTCCGGATCGATGGCCCGCCACATAGCATAGACCGTCAGCGCCGTAAAGAGGGGTAGGGCGATCACCCTCAACGCCAGCCGGGCAAAGAGCAACGGCACAAAGGTTGTCGCCAGGGCAGCCATGGTTAACAAGGCCACCCTGCTACCGAATAGCCGCCGGGTCAGTACCCAGCCAGCTATCACGCCCAAGATACCGAATAGGGCGGCCGTTAATCGAAAAGTAACTGCACTTCTACCGACCAACAGCCACACTATAGCCGCCACATGTTGGAACAGTGGCTCGTGCCCCCCCCCGCTGGTGAAATAGATGGTTGGTCCCTCGCGCAAAACCTGGTCAACTCCAGTGGCGTTCACCAGTTCGTCGTAACGTAAACCAGGTGGGAACGAGCGTAGCGCGACGATTCGCAGAATTATCGCTACCAACAGGATGCCGGCGACCAGGACTATTTCTAGCCATCGCGGCATCTGGAAGGCATCTGATTCAGGAAGTGTGGGCGTTTCCAAAATAGGTTCGTGAGACCGCAATCTTATTGCTTTGAAGGCTCTAGTCGGATGAGGCGGCAACTTGCCGACCGCTGGACTGTCGTCCAGCTAGAGCTCTTTATGAACTTGTGAAATGTGCCACCAAGTGTTAGATAATCGGCCAAAGTATAGCTTAAGTGTTTCACTGTTTGAAATAGTGAGTCGTTCAAAACTTATGGCACACCGAATCCTGATGCTTGACGTATAATTCCCTAACAAGTTGGCATTAACGACCTTGGGCAATGCATCACCAGCTATCAGACCCTCATGAAACCTTCTGAATATGACACCATGTTCGCCGTTGAAGAGCGACATTGGTGGTACGTGGGTATGCAACGGATTACGATCGTACTCATGGAGGAACTCTATCCAGCGCAGCACGACTTGCACATTTTGGATGCCGGCTGCGGCACCGGTGCGGCGATGCACTACCTGGGTCGTTTTGGCCAGGTGACCGGTTGCGATTTCTCGGCGCTGGCTTTAAGCTACTGCCAGCAACGTGGTCTCACGAGGCTGAGCGAGGCGTCGGTGATGTGCCTGCCCTTTGCCGCCAATAGCTTCGATCTGGTCACCTCGTTCGACGTGCTCTATCATCGCGCTGTCGAGGCCGAGCTGGTCGCGTTGCGCGATTTCTGGCGTGTGCTCAAGCCGGGCGGGCGCGTGCTGCTGCGTTTGCCGGCCTACAATTGGTTACGAAGCCATCATGACGAGGTCATCCACACCGGGCGACGCTTCAGCGCTCGTGGGGTGGGCCACATGCTTGCAGCTAGTCAATTCACGGTGGAAAAGCTATCATATGCCAACACGATCCTGTTTCCGTTAGCCGCGGTCAAACGACTGGCCGAGCGCATTTTGCCAAAGGAAGGCGAGCACTCTGATGTACATGAAAATCCCGATTGGCAAGATGATTGGCTGGCCCGCCTTCTCGGCGCTGAAGCGGGTTGGCTCAGGAAGCACAATTTGCCGTTCGGCTTGTCGGTTGTGGCCGTCGGCCGCAAGGAGCAATGATTTTGAGTGGTGAGAAACTAAGCATCTCGGCCTTTTTTCCGGCTTATAACGATGCCGGCACAATTGCCAGCATGGTGGTGACGATCTTGCTTACACTGCGAGAACTATCCGATGACTACGAAGTGCTGGTCATTAACGACGGCAGCCAGGACTATACGCCGCAGGTGCTCGATGAACTGGCGCGCATCTATCCCGACGAAGTACGCATCATTCACCATCCTAAGAACCGCGGCTACGGGGGCGCGCTACGCTCTGGCTTCGCCCACGCTACCAAGGAATGGATCTTCTACACGGATGGCGACGCCCAGTATGACCCCCGCGAGCTAAAGAACCTGGTTGCGTTGGTCAGCGACGATATGGACTTCATCAATGGCTGGAAAATCGAGCGAAACGACCCGCTCCACCGTATTGTCATCGGCCGGATTTACCAATATGTCATCAAGTTCCTGTTCTCACTGGAATTGAGGGATGTGGACTGTGACTTCCGCCTGATGCGCCGGTCAGTGTTTGACCGGGTGAAGCTTACCTCTGATAGTGGCGTGATTTGTGTAGAAATGATGAGAAAGGTTCAGGACAACGGTTTTACACTGGGCGAGACCCCCGTGCACCATTTCCATCGCGCTTACGGTAAGTCCCAGTTCTTCAACTTCCGTCGCTTATTCCGGGTGGCGAAAGACCTTCTGAAGCTTTGGTGGCGCCTGGTGGTCAAAAAGGAGGACCAGGCCACGACTGAAGCCCTGCAAGCAGAAAAACAGAATTCAAAACTGACCCAAGGGGATTCGGCCGTCGGTTGACGAGGACATCCCTTAGCCCCTAACAGAAGCATACCCTGGCCAACACATGCCCAATAGCCAACCTGCACCTCTTAGCACCTATAAACAAAAGAACGTCCTGATTACCGGTGGTCTGGGCTTCATTGGTTCCAACCTGGCCCATCATTTAGTCAGATTGGGAGCCAAAGTGTTGCTGGTTGATTCTCTGATTCGAAAATACGGCGGTAATTTGTTCAACGTGACTGGCATTGAGGACCAGGTTCGGGTCAATATCGCCGATGTGCGTGACGAACATGGCCTGCGATACCTTGTTCAAGGCCAGGAGATCATCTTCAACCTGGCCGGACAGGTCAGCCACACCGATAGCATAGAAGATCCCTTCACCGACCTGGAGATCAACGCCCGCAGCCAGCTTTCCTTATTAGAGGCCTGCCGGCACGGCAATCCCAGGGCAAAGATCGTCTTTGCCAGCACCCGGCAGATATATGGCAAGCCTGAATATCTGCCAGTTGACGAACAGCACCCGTTACGGCCGGTAGATGTGAACGGAGTCAACAAACTGGCGGGCGAATGGTATCATATTCTCTATCACAATATCCACGACCTGAAGACGGTCTCTCTCCGGTTAACCAACACCTATGGCCCTCGAATGCGCGTGAAGGACGCTCGCCAAACCTTTACCGGCTGGTGGTTGCGGCAAATCGTCGAAGGCCGGCCGTTCCAGGTGTATGGTGACGGTCACCAGATGCGTGACTTCAACTATGTCGACGATGTGGTAAATGCCCTGTTGCTGGCCGGCTGCCAGGACGACGCCAACGGGAAAATCTTTAACCTGGGCGGGCGGCGATCCATTCGATTGATCGATTTTGCAGAATTGCTGATCGAGATCAATGGGGGTGGGAGTTATGAGTTGGTACCCTTTCCGGAAGATCGTAAGCGGATAGACATTGGCGACTATCACGGAGATTACCACAGAATCAAGCATGAATTGGGCTGGGAACCAAAGATAAATCTACGGGAGGGCTTGACCCGCACGTTGGCCTACTATCGCCAGCATCTACGACATTATGTCTAGTTGGTTTCGATGGCGATTCACCGCCGAGTCGCAGAGGACGCAGAGGATTTTAAAAACGAGTGGTCCTATCTTTGGCACTTTCAGAACCATTTTACAGTGCGTGCCAGTTAACACCTCAGGCAAATCTGTCGATGAAGATCCCCTTTCTTGATCTCAAGGCCGAATATTTACACCTGAAACCTGAAATCGAGGAGGCAGTAAGGCAAGTCCTGGAAAGCGGGTTTTACATTTTAGGCCAGGAAGTAGTCCAGTTTGAGAGGGAGTTCGCCGAATACCTGGGGGTAAGACACGTTACCGGCGTGGCCTCAGGCACAGATGCTTTGCTGCTTGCTTTGCGC
>Ga0209742_10001286_pt1 | contig 11603 bp, 8 predicted proteins | sample DeeMarSeWOR38_10_FD_187462 | JGI IMG/M metagenome (GOLD analysis project Ga0209742, IMG submission 187462) | Marine sediment microbial communities from White Oak River estuary, North Carolina - WOR-3-8_10 (SPAdes) (version 2) | ecosystem: Environmental > Aquatic > Marine > Intertidal zone >... | reverse complement strand
CGATTCAAAATGCTCACATACTTACGTGTATGCTCCGCTTTCGAATCGGTTTGCGCCTTGCCCTGAACCCTGATCCACATTTTTGAGATGGGTTCTAGTTATTCGTTATTGGTTATTTGTTATTCGCCTGCGGCAAATTTATTGATGGCTCCATTTTTTCCAATAACGAATACCGTATAACAAATAACAGAAACGTTAATAAACCAATTAGTTATGACGATTGAACCGTATTAAATTTAATAAACAATAAATGGGATGAACTAAAGATGGAAGGTACCATACATACGCTGCAGGAATATATGTTTCACACGGAAAGCATCACCTACATTTTAATCGTCGGCGCGCTTTTGGCAATCACCTTTTTCTGGCTGTTTCTAAGTCAGCGAGACGACGATGAATAAAGGAGTCAGGCATGTATGAGTTTTTAACCGGACCGATGGTCTGGATATCATTTGGAATTTTTATTGTTGGCCTGGTTATCCGGGGTGTGCGCTACGTCAGGGGCCTTGATTGGAAACTAGATCGGGTTACTTACAGCGAAAATGTATCCTATGGAATCAAAGGGGCTTTGCGGTCCATTTTATTCTGGATTTTTCCTTATGGAACCCGAAGCTGGCGCAAAAATCCCTGGTTTACCCTCTGGGTTTTTGTGATGCATTTCGGTTTGCTTTTGACACCGATTTTTCTGCTGGGTCACAATATTTTGTTGAAAGAAAAATGGGGTTTCAGTCTCTGGGCGCTGCCCGAAGCCGTGGCAGATGGCTTTACGGTCATTGTTATCGTTTCGGTGGTTTTTTTAATATTGCGCCGCATCGCGCTTCCCGAAGTTAGAATTATTACGAGCTTGTATGACTATCTGCTGCTGCTGATTGCGGCGTCACCTTTTGTTACCGGTTTTTTGGCCTATCACCGAGTGCCGGATTATTATCCGTTGTTGATTGCCCATATTATCTGCGGGCATATCTTTATCATTGCCATACCGCTAACCAAGCTTTCGCATTTCCTGCTTTTCTTTATGACCCGGGCCCAGCTCGGCATGGACTACGGTATTAAACGCGGCGGCATGAAAGGTAAGGGGATGGCGTGGTAAAATTTCGCTTCGCGAAATTTTAATTTTAACTAAACCCAATTGCTGTTATATTTGGAGTTGAAACCGGTCGAATAAATGAACACATCATCTGGAGGGATTCAGAGTCATGCCAGAAGGAACACTTTGCAATAAAAAGCCCGTTAATACCAAAGAGCAGCTCCAGGCCCTGCTGGCCGATAAAAGCGGCAAACAATACTATGAAGAAATGAATGAACTTGAGGTGGACCGCAAGGCGCTGTGGGGAACAATTCAAAAAAGCTTGAAATCACGCACAAAAACCTGGTTGGAAATTTGTTCTCACTGTGGCTTATGTGCCGAAAGCTGCTTTTACTATCTTGCCAACAGCCGGGATCCCAAGCAGGTGCCTTCCTATAAAATTCAAAAAACTCTGGGTGAAATTATCCGGCGCAAGGGAGACGTGGACAATGCTTTTATGCAGATGAGCATGGATTGGGCTTATTCGAAGTGTACCTGCTGCACACGCTGCGGTGTTTATTGTCCCTTTGGAATTGATACCGGTGTCATGTTCAGCTATCTGCGCGGCCTGCTTTACGGGCAGGGTTTTGTTCCCTGGGAAATGAAGATCGGCGCCGGTATGCACCGAATTTTCCGGGCTCAGATGGATATTACCTCCGAAGACTGGATCGATACCTGTGAGTGGATGGCGGAAGAATACGAGGAGGATTGGCCCGGCCTGGAAATTCCGGTGGACAAAAAAGATGCGGACATTATTTACACGGTCAATGCCCGGGAACCCAAGCATTACCCCGAGGATATTGCCGAAGCCGCCATCCTGTTTCATGTCGCCGGTGAAAACTGGACGGTCCCCAGTGAGGGCTGGGAGGAAACCAGTCTGGCGATGTTTGCCGGTGATTGGGAAGCCGCCAAGCTTCAAGTCGAAACAGTGTATGATGCCATGGAACGCTTAAAGCCCAGGCGCATGGTCGTTACCGAATGCGGGCATGCTTATCGCGCCACAGTAATCGAAGGGCCTTACTGGGCCGGTCTTAAATCAGGTAAAACACCGATTGAAAGTCTGCACTATGTTGAATGGGTGGCCGAGGCCTTGCGCAGCGGCAAACTAAAAATTGATCCGGCCAAGAAAATCAAAGAGCCGGTGACCTACCAGGATTCCTGCAACTACATCCGTAACGGCGGTCTTGCAGATGTGGCCAGAGAAATTATGAGTTACATTGCCGAGGACTTCCGGGAAATGACGCCAAACCGCGAGCATAATTTTTGCTGTGGCGGTGGCGGCGGATTGAACGGAATCGGCCGTTATCGGGAGCAGCGCAACATCGGCATGAAAGTCAAGCGGGATCAGATACTGGCAACCGGAGCCAAGTTGGTCATCGCCCCCTGCCACAACTGCTGGGATGCCATCCGTGATCTAGAAGAAATCTATAAAATCGGAATTCGTTGGTCATTCTTGAAACCGCTTTTAATCAATATGATCGAGGTCCCGGAACACCTTAAACCACCGGAGGAAGCCGAAGAATAATAACGTTTAAAATTATTACCACGAAGTTCACGAAGCGCACGAAGAAAAGAATTTAATAACGGTCGTATCCATCTTCTTGTAGCTTCGCGTTCTTCGTGGTGAGTGAAAAAATAAAAGCGATTGAATGAATACGACCTCGAGTAGTGAGTCAGAAAGTCGCATTGTCCCCTAGTTACAAATCCCGCTTTTACAGGCGGGATTTTCATTTAGTGCTTCCGCGCCTAAATACCTTGACAGTTTGCATGCCGGCTGATACTTAATCCCCTTTAATCATCAAAGACGAAACACCGCATGTTTCACAGGAGCATGACTTGATGGTTGGTTTTGCTTTTCAGGAAATGTTTCCGCTGAAAGATGATCCGAGCGAATATCGCCTGCTGACTGCGGATCATGTTTTTCCGGTCGACCTTGAAGGTACCCGGCTTTTGCGGGTGGCGCCCGAAGGTCTGACACTCCTGGCCGAACAGGCTTTTCGTGATATATCGCATTTTTTACGCGCCTCACATCTGAAGCAGCTGACTGCGATAATCGATGATCCCGATAGTTCTGCCAACGACAAAGCGGTGGCACTGGAGCTTTTAAAAAATGCGGTGATTGCCGCCGAAGGCGAATTTCCCATGTGCCAGGATACCGGGACCGCCATTGTTATCGGGAAAAAGGGGCAAAGCATCTGGACCGGGTATTCGGATGAGGAAGCGCTGTCGAAGGGCATTTTTAATGCCTACACCCAAGGAAACCTGCGTTATTCGCAGAATGCGCCCCTGACCGTATATGAGGAAATAAATACCGGCTCCAATCTGCCGGCTCAGATTGAACTCTACGCGGTGCAGGGTGATGAATATCATTTTTTGTTTTTGGCAAAAGGTGGCGGTTCTGCCAATAAGACCTATCTTTTTCAGGAAACCAAAGCGGTTCTTACACCGGAGCGGCTTTTAGATTTCATGAAAAACAAAATGAAGTCGCTCGGTACCGCAGCCTGCCCGCCTTATCACCTGGCTTTTGTTATCGGGGGGACTTCGGCCGAATTCAACCTGAAAACGGTCAAACTGGCCTCTGCCAGGTATCTGGATGGCCTGCCGACCCATGGTGGTGAAAACGGACATGCCTTTCGGGACCTTGAACTGGAAGCCCGGGCCCTCAAAATATCAGAAGAGCTGGGCATCGGTGCTCAGTTCGGCGGGAAATATTTCTGTCTCGATGTGCGGGTGATCCGCCTGCCCCGTCACGGCGCCTCGTGTCCCATCGGTGTGGGGGTCAGCTGCAATGCCGATCGCAATATTAAAGCCAAGATTACTTCGCAGGGAATTTTTTTAGAACAGCTGGAAACGGATCCGGCCAAATATTTGCCGCAGATCGATGTCACCGTAGGCGATGCGGTGAGCATCGATTTAAACCAACCCATGGATCGGATTCTGGCGCAGCTGGAACCGCATCCGGTCGCAACACCGCTGCTGCTGAACGGAAAGATTGTGGTCGCCAGAGACATTGCCCATGCCAGAATAAAGGACCGCCTGGATCGCGGTGAGCCGCTGCCGGATTATTTTAAAGAACATATCATCTATTACGCCGGGCCGGCCAAGACCCCGCCCGGGTATGCGTCGGGTTCGTTCGGACCGACCACCGCCGGTCGCATGGATCCATATGTACCGATCTTTCAAGCACAGGGGGGATCGATGATCATGCTGGCCAAGGGCAACCGATCACGGGCAGTGACCGAATCCTGTAGGAAGTACGGCGGTTTCTATCTGGGTTCCATCGGCGGTCCGGCAGCCAGGCTCGGCAAGGAATGCATTACCGGCGTTGAGATCATTGAATACGAAGAACTTGGCATGGAAGCCGTTTTTATGATAACCGTAAAGGACTTTCCGGCCTTTATTATCGTCGATGATAAGGGCAATGATTTTTTTGAAAAGCTTTTGAATTAAAAGGAGTGTTTTATGGCAACCAATAATATGAAAACCATGGATGGGAACACCGCAGCCGCCCATGTCGCCTACGCCATGAGCGATGTGGCCACCCTTTATCCGATTACGCCGTCTTCGCCGATGGGTGAAATTGCGGATGAATGGGCCGCCGAAGGCCGCAAAAATATTTTCGGTCAGACCATGATTGTTCGCCAGCTGCAATCCGAAGCCGGAGCTGCCGCTTCGGTGCACGGTTCACTGGCGGCCGGTGCATTGACCACAACGTTTACCGCATCCCAGGGACTGCTATTGATGATCCCCAATATGTATAAAATGTCCGGTGAGCTTCTGCCGGGGGTGTTGCATGTTTCCGCCAGGGCCATTGCCGCCCACGCCTTATCCATTTTTGGTGATCATCAGGATGTCATGGCCGTGCGCCAGACCGGCTTTGCCATGCTGGCATCGGCTTCCGTCCAGGAAGTTATGGATCTGGGTCTAACCGCCCACCTGTCGGCGATTGAAAGCAGTATTCCGTTTGTCCACTTCTTTGACGGCTTCCGCACCTCACATGAAATCCAAAAAATCGCCGTCATTAAATATGAAGATATGGCCCGGCTGACAAACTTCGAGGCTGTGGCCGGATTCCGGGCTCGCGGCGCCAATCCGGAACGGCCTGAATTGCGGGGAACCGCACAGAATCCGGATATTTATTTCCAGGGCCGTGAAGCCTGCAATTCCTATTACCTCAAAGTACCCGGCATCGTCAGTGATTACATGAAAAAAGTCGGTGATTTGACCGGAAGACAATACCGGCTTTTTGACTATGTCGGAGATCCTGAAGCAGACCGAATCATCATCTCCATGGGCTCCTCATGTGAAACCATCGAGGAGGTCATCAATTATCTTTCTGCCCAGGGCGAAAAAGTGGGCCTTGTCAAAGTTCGCTTGCTGCGCCCGTTTTCGAGCGAACACTTTTTTGCCGCCATTCCCCGCAGCGCCAAAACCATTACGGTGCTTGACCGAACCAAAGAACCGGGTGCGATGGGTGAACCCCTGTACCAGGACGTTTGTACGGCTTTTATGGAACGCGGCCAAACACCTAAAATTGCAGGCGGCCGCTATGGTCTGGGCTCAAAGGAATTTAATCCGGCCATGGTTCTGGCGGTTTACGAGAATATGAAATCAAACAAACCCAAGAACCACTTCACGGTGGGAATTTCCGACGATGTCACGCACACGTCTCTGGAGGTCGGTGAGTCGCTGGATGTCACCCCCAAAGGGACCGTCCAGTGTAAGTTCTGGGGTATCGGCGCGGATGGAACCGTGGGTGCCAACAAAAGTGCCATAAAGATCATCGGCGACAATACCGAGATGTACGCCCAGGCATATTTTTCCTATGATTCCAAAAAATCCGGCGGCGTAACCATTTCCCACTTAAGGTTCGGCCACAATCCGATTCAATCCACCTATCTGATTGACACCGCCGACTACATTGCCTGTCACAAATCCAACTACGTGGACATCTATGATGTGCTGGAAGGCATCAAAGAAGGCGGGACCTTTGTCCTCAATTCGCCCTGGTCGCCCGATGAAATGGAAGAAAAACTTCCGGCCGGCATGCGCCGCACCATCGCCCGCAAAAAGCTCAAATTTTACACGATCGATGCTGAAAAAATAGCCGGCCAGGTCGGTCTGGGCGGCCGCATCAACATGATCATGCAGACGGCCTTTTTCAAACTGGCCAACGTCATTCCCGTGGATGACGCCATCGCCTACCTCAAAGATCAAATTAAAAAAATGTTCGGCAAAAAGAGCCAGAAGATCGTCGATATGAACTTTGCAGCAGTGGACCAGACACTGGAAAATCTGGTGAAAGTCGAATATCCGGAATCCTGGGCGGAAGCCACCGGCAAATCCGCGGCTGAAAAAGACGCACCGGATTTCGTCAAAAATGTGATGCGCCCCATTTTGGCCCAGCAGGGGGACAAACTTCCGGTCAGCGCTTTTCAACCGGACGGCATTTTTCCGGTAGACACTTCCAAGTATGAAAAGCGGGGGGTGGCCATCAATGTGCCGGAATGGATTATGGAGAACTGCATCCAGTGTAACCAGTGCGCCATGGTCTGCCCGCATGCCAGCATTCGCCCGGTGCTGTTGACCGAGGAAGAACTGGGCAAGGCGCCTGACGGTTTTGAGGCCAAAAAGGCCGTGGGCAAGGAACTTAAAGAATACTATTTCCGAATTCAGGTAGACACCCTTGACTGTATGGGCTGCGGCAACTGTGCCGACATCTGTCCATCAAAGAAGAAGGCGCTGGTGATGAAACCCCTGGATACCCAGATGCCGCTGCAGGTGCCCTTTCACGAATTCAGTGTGGAATTGCCGGTGCGTGACGATGTGGTCGATCGCACCACGGTCAAAGGCAGCCAGTTTTGCCAGCCACTGCTGGAATTTTCGGGGGCATGTGCCGGCTGCGGTGAGACGCCTTACGCCAAGCTGTTGACCCAGTTGTTTGGCGAGCGCATGGTCATCGGCAATGCCACCGGCTGCAGTTCGATCTGGGGCGGCTCGGCTCCGGCGATTCCTTATTGCGTTAACAAAGACGGTTTTGGTCCCACCTGGGGCAATTCGCTGTTTGAAGATCCGGCCGAGTTTACCTACGGGATGTTTCTGGGTGCCCTGCAGCAGCGCTATAAGGTGGCGGACTTGATGCGCGAAGCGCTAAATAGCGATATTTCCGCGGAAATTAAAGATGCCATGCAGGGCTGGCTGGAGAGCTTCAAAGACCCTGAGGGCTCCAGGAAATACGGTGATAAGCTCAAAGCGCTGCTGAGCCGCAAAGCCGGCAACAAGCTTCTGGCGGAAATCGCCGGTTACGCCAAACTGTTCACCAAAAAATCCTACTGGGTGTTTGCCGGCGACGGGGCGGCCTATGATATCGGTTTCGGCGGTATTGACCATGTACTGGCGACCGGAGAAGACATCAATATTCTGGTCATGGATACGGAAGTCTACTCCAACACCGGGGGCCAGTCCTCAAAGGCAACGCCGACCGGATCGGTTGCCAAGTTTGCGGCTTCAGGCAAAAAAACACCCAAAAAGGACATGGGCCAGATGATGATGTCTTACGGCTATGTGTATGTGGCCAGCGTGGCCATGGGCGCCAGCAAACAGCAGATGATGAAGGCCATTCTGGAAGCTGAAAGCTATGATGGGCCATCCATCATTCTGGCGTATTCGCCGTGTATCAATCAGGGGATCCTGGCCGGCATGGGCAAAAGCCAGGAAGAAGAAAAACTGGCTGTTCAGTCCGGCTACTGGCCGATGTATCGCTACAATCCGATGCTCAAAGCGCAAGGGCAAAATCCGTTTATCCTGGATTCCAAAAAGCCGGACGGCAGTTTGCGCAAATTTTTGGAAGGCGAGATCCGGTTTGCGTCCCTGAAGCGAACTTTCCCGGAGGAGGCCGATAAGCTGCACGCCGAACTGGAGAAGCAATTCAATGCCCGCTATGAAGATCTGGCCTTGATGGCCGACCCAACCAGCGTGTGCAAAGAACCCGAATCTGAAGAACCGGCACCCGCTAAGTAGAAATGGTTTCAAAATTCCAGATCAGGTTTCCCGCTTAGCGGGACAACGCAGCCATTGAGCCTCAGATGGGGCTTTGAAACCACTTCTAATAACACCACAGAGAATACGAAGGCCCACGAAGACTACTTTTAAATTATATTGTACCTCTCTTCGTGTTTTTCGTGAGCTTCGTGGTAAAAGTTAACGGCGCCCATTTAAAGGCCGTTTGAGAAATCAAACGGCCTTTGTTGCTCTTATGATTTGGGAAATTGGCTGGTTTACAAACGCCCCCGGGAGTAGCATCTTAGGTTTTTATATTAAATCGGTATATGCCAGAGGCGCCCTCAAAAGCTTTTAAGATTCAGCGGGAAAGTTCACGTTTTTATGCATACGATTCTCTCTTTAAGGACCCGTTCCATGCGAAACATTTTAATCGCCTGCCTTCTATTTTTGACAGCAATCCCGGCGATGGCGGACAGGGAGCAGCCCATAGAAGCACTGCAGAAAGGGGTCGAAGAGGGGCTCCGAATTCTAAAAGACCCTGAATTTAATCATGCGCATCGAAAGATGGCCCAGCAGAAAAAGCTGCGAATCATATTAGAACAGATGTTTGATTTCCGGGAATTTTCCAGGCGGGTACTGGCAACAAACTGGAAAAATTTTAGTGCTTCGCAACGGGAAGAGTTCGTTCGTATTTTTACCGAATTTTTGGGCAAATTTTATATGGGCAAATTGCAGGAAAAATACAAAGATGAAACCCTCATTTATGCAGGGCAGGCTTTGCAAACGCCCAACCGTGCCCTGGTGAATGTCCAGGTCGTCTGGAAGGGTCAAAAAATTCCGGTAGATTTGCGCATGATCAGGCGCAAAGGATTGTGGAAGGTTTACGATATCGAGGCTGTCGGGATCAGCGCGGTGAGAAACTACCGGGCCCAATTTAATTCGATCCTCAGCAAAGAAACACCGGCTCAGGTCATTGAAAGATTGAAAGCAAAAACCAAACAGCTTGAAAAAAATAATCAGAACAGGTAATAAACAGATGTCATTGTTTGCATTTAAAGAGGCTTATCAAGCCGGAGGCACGCCCGAAGCATGAATGAAACTCACCTCCATTCCCGATGGCCATGGATCAAACACCGGTTTACTTTTCTGCTGGCGATGATCTTTCTTTTGCTGGTCGTTTCACCTTTTCTGGAGGGCTTGACTCGCCTCCAGTTTTTGTTCAATACCTTCCTTTCGGGCGTCCTGATTTCAGGTGTTTACGCCCTCAGCCAAAAAATCAGAAATTTAGCGATCGCTGCGCTGCTGGCGGTACCGATGCTCATTTCGCTATGGGCCAAATATTTTGTACAAAGCGATTTAATATTTCTAATCGGGCGAATCTGCGGGGTCTTTTTTATTGTTTTTACGATATTTCATATTTTACGACACATATTCCAGGAAAAACAAGTTACTCGAGATACGATCGCCGGTGCGGCTGCGGTTTATATGCTATTCGCCCTGATGTGGGCATTCATGTTTGACGTGCTGGAACTCCTCCAGCCGGGCTCTTTTGCGATATCGGAGACGCAGGTGCTGGGACAACAGCGAAATATTTTTCTTTATTATAGCTTTGTCACCATCACCACCCTGGGTTATGGTGATATTATACCTGTTACGAATATCGCTACCTCTTTGGCCGCCATCGAAGCAGTTGCCGGTCAACTCTACCTGGTGGTTCTGGTTGCCTGGCTTGTCGGTATGTATGTATCAAGAAAATCCATGTCGCAGTAAACGCCTTTCTCAAATTTTGACCGCGGCCTATGATAAAATTCGGAAGAATTAAGCAGCATGTAAAATGCAAAGGATGATGAAAATGAAAAAAGCATGGATCATATTATTGCTCCTGGCTTTTTCGACAATCGCAATGGGTGACGAGTGTGTCGAAGGCGATTGCGTCAACGGTTACGGGACCATGGTTTTTAGCACCGGTCAAAAGTTTATCGGCAATTTCAAGGACGGCCTGCGTCACGGAGATGGGGTTTTTATCCTGCCCGGCGGCCGAAAACTCGTCGGCGTGTGGGAAGAAAACGAAATCGTTGAAGGCACCTATACCATGCCGGACGGCACCCGATATGTCGGCCAGTGGAAGTATCGCGAACGTAACGGCCAGGGTGAATTGACCTACCCGGACGGTCGCAGGTATGTCGGTGAGTTTAAAAGCGACCAGCGCCACGGAAAGGGCACGCTGTTTTACCCGGACGGCCGAAAGTACGAGGGCGATTTTACATTCGGGGAGCGAACCGGGCAGGGGACCATGACCTATCCCGACGGCCGGACATACACTGGAGAATTCAAAGACGGCGAATGGTCCGGGCAGGGGACCCTCATCTATCCGGACGGCAAAAAAGTCAGCGGCGAATTTAAAGCCGGGGAGTTTGTGGGCGCTCAATGACTTTAGAATTTATAGTAACTGTCAAAAATACGTTCCGGTCGACTGAGTGAATCTTTCAAGAGTCATTGCGAGCGAAGCGAAGCAATCGCTTCAGTTTCGCAAAAGATTGCTTCGTTGCAAAGCTCCTCGCAATGACGGTTTATCGGAATATATTTCTGACAACCGCTATAGAATTTGGATTTTGGATTGCTGATAAAACAAAGCGGGACGATTTGCCCGGGCATGGGTTCGGTCAAAACATCCCGCTTTTTCCCGAAGACAAAAAACCGATAACCAGTAACGAATAACATCCGGCTTTTGTAAAAAGCCGGATTATGGCAGCCGGTTCAGCCAGTCCGTTTGCAGAAACCATTTTTCTTTAAATTCCTGCAGCAAACCGGTTTCTTCGGCCATTCCCATAAAATTTTCCACCCAGTTGACCAGTAACGGATCACCTGCCGGCACCCCCACACCGATCGGTTCATAGGTCAGGGTCGTCACCACCGATAACAATCCCTGGTTCGGGTAGCGGAAAACAGACACCACGCAAATCGGATAATCCGCCACCATGGCATGCACCTTGTCTTCGAGCACCATCTTGACGGCCTCGTCATAGTCACTGGCGGTGACCAGGACCGCACTCGGCATGGCTTTTTCGACAAATGCCTGGCTGGTGGAGCCGTTAAGCGCAACCAGCTTGGTATTCTTGGCGTCGATATCTTGCGGTTCGTCGACCATGGCTATGGTTTTCTTCTTGGTCAGAAACGCTTTGCCGGAAATAAAGTAAGGTCCCACGAAAGCGGCTTTGAGGTTGCGCCCGGGAGTAATGGTCATATTCGACAGAATGAGGTCGATTTTACCCGACTGCAGAGCCGGCAGCAATTCGGCAAATGGGATCACCGACAGTTTGGCCCTGACGCCCATGGCTTTTGCCATGGCGTCGGCAAGATCGACTTCGTACCCGATCAGTTCACCTTCTTTGGTGGTCATGTTCAGGGGCGGCATGTTTCCGGTCATGCCGACCGTAAGCTCGCCTCGCTGTAAAATTCGATCGATGACCGGGGAGGCGGATGCGGCGGCATTGGCCGTGTTGCTCTGCATCTGGGCGCATCCGCTCAAAAACAC
>Ga0209742_10001285_pt1 | contig 11632 bp, 8 predicted proteins | sample DeeMarSeWOR38_10_FD_187462 | JGI IMG/M metagenome (GOLD analysis project Ga0209742, IMG submission 187462) | Marine sediment microbial communities from White Oak River estuary, North Carolina - WOR-3-8_10 (SPAdes) (version 2) | ecosystem: Environmental > Aquatic > Marine > Intertidal zone >... | reverse complement strand
CGTCACGCCCGACGATGCCAGGACCCACGGCCTCGAGTCGTTGAGAACAATCGTCGAGAGCGAGGGCGTGCCCTTGCCCTCGAATCTGAACAAGTGGGTCGCCGACATGGAAGCCGCACGCCAGCTGGGCAAGGCGTTCTTCCACGACATGGCGATCGGCTCCGACGGCATCCAGGCCTGCGTGACCTGCCACTTCAAGGCCGGCGCGGACACGCGGTCAAAAAACCAGATGAACCCGGACCTGTTGAGGGTGAAGAACGCCCGCAACGGCGACGTCGAGGGCTACTGGAAGGCCCCGGACGATCCGGACAGCTGGTTCGAGGTCGGCGGGCCGAACTACCAGCTGAAGCGATCCGACTTTCCGTTCGTCAAGGATGTCGGCTCCGGCGACAACGTCGCAAGCAGCAATGGCATCGTGTCCCCCGCGTCGGGAAACAGCAACGACGTCAGCTCGTCGCAGGGCATCGTCCTTCACTGGCTCGACGGAGTGGACCGCGGCGCGCTCGTAGACCGCGGTACCGTGATTTCGGACGACATCTTCAACGTCAACGGCGCCAACACGCGGCGCGTCGAGCCGCGGAACACGCCGACGATGATCAACGCGGTGTTCAACTTCACCAACTTCTGGGACGGACGCGCCAATAACCGCTTCAACGGGGAGAACCCGTTCGGCCAGCAGGATCAGAGGGCGCGCATCTTCAAGAGCCAGGGCGCATCCGTCGTGGTCGAGACGGTGAAGATGGAGAACGCCAGTCTGGCCTCCCAGGCGGTGGGACCGCCGCTGAGTCACTTCGAGATGTCGTTCGGCAATGGCGGCGATAACTTCCGCATCATGCCGCTGATCGGTCGCAAGGTGTTCAGCCGCTACGTACTGGAGAGCCAGTACGTGCATCCTGAAGACAGTCTGCTTGGCAGCTTGACCGACCGCAACGGCAAGATACACGTCACCTACGAGGAGCTGATCAAGCGGGCCTTCAAGTCCATGTACTGGGACTCCGAGACTTGTGTCTCCATGCCCGACCCGGAACTGTACCGCGCCAAGGGCAACCAGTTCGCCGTCAGCCACGGTCGGGTGGAGAGCTACGAGCCGCCCTGCGACCCGGATGCCTTCACGGTGAGCGAGGCCAACTTTGCCTTCTTCTACGGCGTGTCGGTCATGCTGTACGAGGCGACGCTGGTCTCCGACGACAGCCCGTTCGACCAGTGGATGCGGGGCGAGCGTACGCGCAAGTTCGGCGACAAGGAACTCAAGGGGCTGAACGTCTTCGTCAACAAGGGCAAGTGCATCAACTGTCATGGCGGGCCGGAGATGACGAACGCCTCGGTGCGCAACGCCCAGAACGGCAACAACGTCGTCGAGCCGATGGTGATGGGTGACGGCAGCGCGGCCTTCTACGACAACGGCTTCTACAACATCGGCGTCACGCCGACCACCGACGACCTGGGCCGCGGCGGCAACGACCCGTTCGGACCGTTGCCACTCGCCTTCTCGCGTCAGTTCGCGTTCGAGATGCTGGACATTGCGGAGATTCCGTTCCCGATCATCGGGTCGCCCGTCCGGAACCTGCACTGCGACCCGAACAACCGGGACCTCGATCTCGATCCGTCGACCTGCGACAGCGGCATTCTCGGCTTCACGGATCCGCAGCACGGCTTCTTCGAGGTCTGCGCGGACGTCAACCGGGACAGCAAGTGCGGTCCTGGAGACACGCTCAAGCTCAAGCGCGTCGCGGTGGATGGGGCCTTCAAGACCCCGGGCCTTCGCAACATCGCCGAGACGGCGCCCTACTTCCACAATGGCGGCGTGGCGACGCTGGCCGAGGTCGTGGAGTTCTACGACCGCGGCGGCAACTTCTGCAAGACCAACATGGATGACCTCGATCCGGACATCGAGTTCCGGCACGGGCTCCAGCTGCTGCCCGAGGAGGAAGAGGCGCTGGTGGCATTCCTGATCTCGCTCACCGACGAGCGGGTGGTGAAGCGCTCGGCGCCGTTCGATCATCCGGAGTTCACGCTCCCGGTGGGCCACGACGGCTCTGACTACGAGGTCTACGGCGACGGGCTGGGTGTGGCGAAGGAGACGCCCATCACGATCGCGGCAGTCGGCCGGAAAGGTGGCGAGCCACTGGCGGACTTCCTGGACATTGGCCACGACGGTCAGTTCGTCGCCAACCCGGTCAAGGGCGGCGTCTGCTCCGTGACCCCCGACACCGGTGGTGGTGGCGGCGGCGGCGGCAAGGGCCGCGGCAAGAAGAAGTAGGCAAAGAGCGCATACGCAGACTGCAAGTCAGCGCATCTTGGGGCGGGGCTCTCCGGAGTCCCGCCCTTTCTCGTGCCTGCAACAGACGACAGTCGGAGCCGGGTGCCGAAGGCGCAAACTGACGTACACATGGCCCATCCCGGCACCGCATTCCGGGGGACTTGGGGGGCCTGAGTGATCCGGACTCGCGGTTGCCCTCGCGCGTGTAGATGTCGCCGCTGCTCTGCACGAGGAAGCTCCGGCAGGGCAGACTGTGTGAAAGCGCGCCAGATCGTGGGATGATCGTCGCTGACCGTGCGGGGGCGGATTCTGCACCACGACGTTAGATCGGCTGCCGGTTGCCTCACCCGCTACCGGATAGCCCCGGTCGACCGGTGCCGGACGCCATGAGCAAGCCCCGGTCGACTGTCCGGTGATACCGTGAGGTTTACGTCTCCGATGGGTCCGGTCCGCTTTCACAGGCCGGGGGCATCGCTTCGGACGGACGTCCTCCTCGGCGCACTGATCCTGGCTTTTACTGCCGCGCCGACGCAGCTGCGGGTTGCCGATGTCGGAGCCCTGCACAGCGCCCTGACGCTCCAGCTGCACCCGTTCGATGCGGTCGTAAACGTGCTTGGCTACGTTCCGCTCGGGTTCGCCCTGGCGACTCGTCGCGTGACGCGCGCGCTGTTGGCCGCATTCTCACTGTCCCTTTTCGCAGAAGCGGTGCAGCTCTTCTCGACGGGCAGGGACCCGGCTCTGGCCGACGTCGTCACGAACGTCGCCGGCGCGGGCGTTGGCCTGGCGCTGGCAAGAATCTGGCGCCCTCTGCCGCACCTGGTGACGATCCCGCCGCCTGCCGGTCTGGCGGCCGCCGTGCTGGCCGTCGTATACGTCGGCCTCGGCGCTTCTGTCACCGTCGACGCCATGCTGGAAACGGCTGACGGCTGGATAGAGGCGCCGCCGTGGATGACGACGAATCCCCGCGGAAGGCTCGCGAGCGGGGTTCTCGAAGGGCACTGGACATTCGAGACGATCGATCGCGGCGTCGTCCGGGACGTCTCGGGACACGGACTCCGCGCGGCGGTGGTCAATTCGCCGGTGCTCGTGCCGGGCAGGCGCGACTCCGCGGTCCTTCTGAACGGTCGACAGTGGCTGGACCTCGGCAACCCCGTGTCCTTGCGGCTGACCGGAAGCATGACGCTGAGCGCCTGGGTCAGGCCACAGGCATTCCCATCCGACGATGCGGCGATCATCTCGAGTCTCACCGACCGGGAGCTGGGCTATCAACTGGACCTGACGATCGACCAGGGGCCGCGAACGATGAGCTTCAAGATCTCGGACGGCGCCAGTCAACTCGTGGCGAGATACGGCAGGACGCCCATCGTCACCGACAGGTGGTACCACGTGGCCGGCGTGTATGACGCCGAATCGCGAACGGTCGACGTGTACCTGGATGGCCGGCGCGACAATGGCTGCTTGCAGGGTGCCGTTTCGGGGCGGCCGCGGCCCACGGGCAGGCACGTATTCATCGGCAGGCGGGCGGGCAGCAGGGGCTACGAGTTCATCGGGGCCATTGACGAAGCAGAGATCGAGTCTCGTGCGCTGTCCGGCTCGGAAGTGGCACTCAGGGCCGGTGTAGCGGGTCCCGGTGGCGAGTGGCATCGTGAGCGCGCGGTGGAGTCGCCGCCCCGCGGTCCGGGCGAAGAGCCCTGCGTACAGGAGATCGAGCCGCACCCGCCGAGAGTCGCCGGCATGCTCATCTCGCTGGGATTGGCTATCGGACTGGCTTGTGCGAGCCTCTGGCAGGGACTGCGCCTTCGCCTGGCGATCTTCGTCTTCTGTCTGCTGGCGCTGGTGGTCGACATGCTCGTGGCAGTCCCGAAGTTGGCCCTTCAGCCCGTGTGGCTGGCCGTGCTATACGTGTTCACAGGTGGAGCAGCGGTTGTGCTCGCAGAACGGGAAGCGCGTGGAGGCAGCTCGGATTGACGATGCAGCGACCGGTCTGCGTCATCACGGGTGCGACGTCCGGCATCGGACGCGCCGCGGCCCTGGAGCTGGCGGGTCGAGGCGCACACGTTGTGATGCTCGGGCGCAGGAACACCGTCGGAGACGCCCTCGCGCGGAGGGCGCGGGAGCGAGGCGGCGGCGACCGGTCGACGTTCATCCGTACGGATCTGTCCGATTTCGGGCAGGTTCGGAGTGCGGCGCGCGAGATCACCTCGCGGTTCGATCGTCTCGATGTCCTCATCAACAATGCCGGTGCCCGCAACGATCGCTATCTCGCATCGGTGGACGGACTCGAGCTGACATTTGCCGCCAACCACCTCGGGCACTTCCTGCTCACCTGCCTGCTCCTTGACCGGCTCCTGAGCGCGCCGGCTGCCCGTATCCTGACGGTGTCATCCGGTGCCCATTCCGGTGCGGTCGCCGGCGACGATTGGGAGCAACGACCGAACACCTACGATCGCAGGCAGGCCTACGCTCGGTCGAAGCTGGCCAACGTGATGTTCGCCTATGCCCTGGCGGAGCGCCTGCAGGGCAGCGCGGCCACGTCCAACGCACTGGAGCCCGGTGGCGTCGCATCCGGGTTCGCCCGCAACAACGGGTTCAGGAGCTGGCTGAGGCACCTCGGGGCTCATCTGATCCGGAGGGACCTGTCGCTTCCGGCGACCGCAGCACGAGCGGTCGTGTCTCTCGCTCTGGACCCATCACACGCCGGACGCAGCGGCTGTTACTTCAGTTGCGGAAGAGAGGCCCGTTCTTCGTCACTGTCCTACGATACGGAGGAGGCCGAGCGGCTTTGGCAGCTGAGCCTGCGCAAGACGGACTTGACGGCGCAGGAATGCGCCTGCTGGTGGCGGATTGCGCCGCGGGACGCAGGCTCGAGATCGGCATCGGGACCCGATGCACGCTGTCGAACGTAGGATTCCAGCCCGCGGGCTGTTCGATGAGGCGTTCGATCTCAGCGGCCAACTCGGTCAGGCGGGCGGCACGCGGTCAGCGTCGGCGTCCCGCGAATCCTCTGCCCGCCGGCACATGTTCCGGGTCATGCACTTGAAGATGAACAGGTGCGCCGGGACCAGGGCGTACCAGTAGACGAGTCCCCAGACGCCGGCCGGGTGCCAGTACGCGGTCGCGGTCAGTCGGGAGCCGCCATCGTCGAGCGGTTGCAGGACGATCTCGAGGACGCCCGCTCCCGGCGCCTTCATGCCGAACGAGAGCGTCAGCCGGCGCCCGGGCTCGACCCCGATGACGTGCCACGAGTCGACGTGGTCGCCGACGCGAAGCTCGTCCGGGTCGCGCCGGCCGCGATTGCGTCCCGGCCCGCCGATCATCCAGTCGAGCGTCTCGCGTAGCCACCAGACGAGGTCGGCGCAGTAGTACCTGTTCGCGCCGCCGATCCGTTTGACGACGTCCCAGACCTGCGCGGGCGAGGCCGTCGTCTCGGCCGAGCCGCCGGCACGCTTCGCGTAGAAGGCGTGCTCACGCCGGTAGCCGCGGATCGGGAAGGCGCCCTCGGTCCAGCGGGCCTGGACCGCGTGGCTCTCCTCCGCGGCGAAGACGGCGCGTACTGACTCGTCGAAGTCGAGCAGGCGCTGCGGGACCATACGGCGCAGCTCGGCGTCGTCCGCGTGGAAATCGTGCTTGAGCCCGCCGATCAGCGCGCGTGCGATGGACGTGGGCACCGCCGTTACGAGCGCCAGCCAGTAGGAGGACAGCCGCGGCGTGAGCACCGGCACCGCGAGGATCCTCGGCGGCTCTTTCCCCGCGATGATCGCGAGACGCTTCATCATCTCGGCATACGTGAGGGTCTCGGGGCCACCGCAGTCGAAGATGCGGCCTTCGGCCTCCGACACCTGCGGCAACCGCACGAGGTACCCGAGGAGATTCTCGAGCGCGATCGGAGGCGACCTGGCCTGCACCCAGCGCGGGGTGATCATGAGCGGTAGGTTGAGCACGAGGTCACGCATGACCTCGAAGGCGGCCGAGCCCGCGCCGACGATGATGCCCGCGCGCAGCTCGATGACCGGTACCGGGCCTTCCCGCAGCGCGTCGCCCGTGTCGCGCCGGGAGAGGATGTGCTCGCTGTCCGCGCCCTCCGGCACGAGGCCCCCGAGGTAGACGATCCGGCGCACCCCAGCCTCCCCGGCTGCGCGCGCGAAGTTGCGCGCGGCCTCGAGGTCGAGGTCGCCGAATCCCCGGCCCGAGGCCATCGAGTGCACGAGGTAGTACGCGGTCTCGACTCCGTGCAACGCCGGGCGCAGCGTGTCCGGCTTCGTCGCGTCGGCCTCGACGAGTTCCGCGCCGTGCCACTTGCGTGCCTCGAGGACCTCGCGCTTCCTCGCAGCAGCGCGCACGCGGAAGCCTTCGGAAAGGAGCCGGGGCACGAGATTCGTGCCGATGTATCCGCTCGCGCCGAACACCAGTGTCAGCCCTTGCGGGACCGCTGTCGCGTGCGGCGATTGCATGCCGGCAGCAGACCGCAGCCTGCCGCAAAAGGCAAGCGCGGGAAGCGAACCGCCAAGATTCGTGGATAATGGACTTCGACGTCACGGCCCTTCCGCCACAGGGAGACCCTTTCGCCATTGCTCGCGGTCCAGCTTTCCTCGCCGCTCCGTTTGCCATGCGGCGCGACCCTTCCCAACAGGCTCTGCAAGTCGGCCATGACCGAGGGGCTTGCCGACGAGACGCTTCGCGCGACGCCGCGGCACGAGCGGCTCTACCGCCTGTGGAGCGAGGGCGGCGCCGGTCTGCTGCTCACCGGCAACGTGCAGATCGACCGGCGCGTGCTGGAGCGGCCGGGCAACGTTGCAATCGACGTGACCGATCCCGAGACGACGTCGGGCGAGGCGCGGCGGCGGCTCGCGGCCTGGGCGCGGGCCGGCACGGCAGCAGGCAACCAACTGTGGATGCAGATCTCGCATGCGGGACGGCAGTCGCCGCGCTACGTCACGGGCGAGCCGCTCGGGCCTTCCGCCGTGCAACTGCAGATCCTCGGCAACTATGCGCAGCCGCGCGCGCTCACGGAGGAGGAGATCCTCGACTTCATCGGGCGCTTCGCCCGGGTCGCCTCGATCGCACGCGAGAGCGGGTTCACGGGCGTCCAGATCCACGGCGCCCACGGCTACCTGATCAGCTCTTTCCTCTCGCCGGTCACCAACCGGCGTCGCGACGCCTGGGGAGGGGCCCTCGAGAACCGGGCGCGGCTGCTGATCGAGACGGTGCGAGCCGTGCGGTGCGCCGTCGGCGACGACTTTCCGATCGGGATCAAGCTGAACTCGGACGACTTCCGCAAGGGCGGCTTCAGCAACGAGGAGTGTGTCGACGTGGTGCGCTGGTTGAACGGCGAGCGCGTCGACCTGCTCGAGGTGTCCGGAGGGACCTACGAGCAGCCGCGCCTGCTCGGCTTCGAGGGCAAGCGCGACAGCGTCGTGCCCATCCGCGAGAGTACACGCGAGCGCGAGGCCTACTTTGCCGAGTACGCGACCGCGATCCGTGCAGTCGCCACGATGCCGCTGATGCTGACGGGTGGCTTCCGCACGCGCGAGGGCATGCAGACGGCGCTCGAGGAGGACGACTGTGACGTCATCGGGCTCGGTCGCCCACTGTGCACCGAGCCGGACCTGCCCAGGCGGCTGTTGTCGGGCGAGGCCGATGCGGCGCTGCGCTGGGAACATGCGCTGGTGCTGCGCCCGCGCGGGTGGTTGTCCCCGACGAGCCCCCTCCTGCTGGCCCGCGTCCTGAACGTGCTCGGTGCCCAGGCCTGGTACTACCAGCAGGTCTTCCGGCTCGCCGACCGAGGCCGGGCCGACACCAGTCTGGGGATGCTGGCGGCCGCCGGCGCCTACCTGAAGGACGAACTGGCCACGGCCCGCCGCGTGCACCGCGCAAGGCGGGCAAGGACGAAGGCGCGCTGATCAGCCGAGCGAGGGCTTGAGGATCCCGAGCAGCGCCGAGACGGCGATTCCCGCCCAGATCAGCAGCACGTAGGGCCGGCAGCGCGTCATGGAGTCGATCATCAGCCGGTCGCTTTCCGGCGTCGGACCGCTGCCGGCGAGCTGCCGGAAGCCCTCGACGAAGGGCGGAAGGTTCCGGCGGATCATCAGGCCGCAGAAGATCAGGAAGGCGAAGATCACGAGCTTGGCTGAGAACCACTCCAGGCCGTCGAGCCGTCCGGTCCAGTGCGAGTGGACCACCGATACCAGGATCGAGGCGATGACGATCCAGCGGAACCAGACGTCGACGCGCTTGAGCGTCTGGCCGGCGGCCGAGCCTTCCTTGGCATGCACCGCTAGCACGAGTCCGAGCCACACGGGCCCGAGCAGCACGATGGCGACCATTTCCCAGGCCGGATGCGAGATGCCCATGATCTCCGCCAGGATCCCGCCGACCGTCAGCATGAGCGCCATGCAGTAGCGCGGGATCATGTCGAGGTCGATGAAGATCTTGGCGGCCGTCATGCGGGCGTCGCGCGAGAGCTTCGGGTCGATGACGAACCGGCTCGAGTAGAAGACGCCGGCGTCGCCGCCCAGCCAGTAGACGAACAGCAGGAGGTGCAGGAACCGCGTCAGGCCGTGCGCCAGGCTCAGGTCTTCCATCCGACTTGCGCTCCCACGTTGTCCTGCCGGCGCGCGAGGTTAGCACGCGCTGAGCGTTGGCGCCCCGCGCGATCAGCGGCGGCTGAAGCGTCGGGCATAGTCCTGCCAGCTCGCGGACTGCTCGGGAAAGTCGGCAGGGCGCGGCGAGTCGTAGGCGCGCATGCGGTCGAGGGAGCCGAGCGCCTCGGCGTACTCCTCGACGGGCACGTAGTACATGAACGACAACAGGCGGTCGGCGAAGCGCCAGCGCCCTTCGTGCCGCCGGTAACGGTCCTCGTAGCGCAACGCGGCGACCATCGTCCGCCCGTTGCGGTGCACCTCGGCGTGGGAACTCAAGAGCCCGCCTGCCCGGTCCGGATCGTCCTCGTCGAAGCTGACGACGTGATCGTGAGTCACGTGCAGCGACAGGCCGAGTGCCGCGTAGCGGCCGTGAAACGTCTCGATCACGGCCTCCCGGCCGTGAGCGTCGATCACGCCGTCCCGGGACCGGAAGCAGCCATCGGGCGCGAACAGCTCGCCGAGACCGTCGATGTCGCGATCGTCCACGACGAAGCCGTAGCGTGCCACCAATTCCCGGATCTCGGCGCGGTCCTCGAGCCGCGCGACGCGCGCCGCCAGGTCGTCTACCGCGCTCATCAGCCGATCCTCCTGGGTTCGGACGAGCCCGCCGCCACCTCGAACGAGGCGAGCACCGCGCGCGGCGTGCGCGGGTCGCGGATGTCGTCGATGCCGACGAAGTCGGCCTGCAGCCGGTCGCGGTCGAGCGTGCAGCGCACGTAGCCGCTGTGCGTGCCGTCGTGGAAGCGGATGTGGGGATTCAGTGGCAGCACTTTGGTCCAGTCCTTGTTGTTGGTGGCGATCGAGGAGGTGACCAGCTCGACGGCGACGGGCCGCTGGTCCGCGTCCCGGACCTCGCTGAGGAAGAAAGCGTGGACGTCGCCCGTCAGGACCACGGGGTTGCTCACCCGGTGACGGGACAGCGACTGGAGCAGCCGCTCGCGGGCGGCGGGATAGGCGGGCCAGGAATCCGAGTGGACCAGAGGCCGTTCCGGTGCGCCCTCCCGGATGGCCGCCACCGCGACACTCTGGGCCAGCAGGTTCCACCGCGCCGGGCTCTCCGCCAGCGCAGCGTCGAGCCACCGTTCCTGTTCCTCGCCGAGCATCGTGCGCGCGCGATCCTCCACCTCGCCCTTGCACGACGGGTCGGTCGGGTCGATGAGCCGGCCGCCGCCGGCACCGATGAAGAGCAGCTTGCGGCCGGTCTCCGTGTCGCAGCGCGTCGGCGTCGGTTCCCGTGGGCAGGCCTGGGGAGAGCGATACTGGCGCGTGTCCAGCAGGCAGAAGCGCGCCAGCTTGCCCCAGTCGAGCGTGTCGTAGAGCCGGATGCCGCCGCCGGCGCGAAGCCGCGACGGGCGCACCGGCATGTGCTCGAACCAGGCCTGGTACGCGGCCGCGCGACGCTTCCGGAAAGCGATGCGCTCCGCCTCGCCGCCGCAGAGTTCGTGCTCGCTCGTGAACCCCGCGTAGTCGTTGTCGACCTCGTGGTCGTCCCAGGTGAGCAGCCAGGGGCAGGCCTCGTGGGCGGCCTGCAGGTCGGGGTCCGTCCGGTACTGCGCATAGCGGTTGCGATACTCGGCCAGCGTTCGCGCCTCGCGCGTGTCGAACAGCCGGACCCGTCGCTCGCCGTAGCCGTCCTCGTAGATGTAGTCCCCCAGCGCGATCATGAGGTCGGGCCGGTCGTCCGCCATGTAACGGTAGGCAGAAAAGAAGCCGTGCTCGTAGTGTGCACAGGAGGAGAAAGCGAACCGCAGCGATTCGGTCGACGCGGGCGCCGTGAGCGCGCGGCCTATGGGGCTGTCGTAGCGCCCCAGGCGGAACCGATAGAAGTACTCCTGCCCCGGTTGCAGGCCGCCGACCTCGACGTGCACCGAGTGGGCCAGATGCGCGGGGGCGAAGGCGCGGCCCCGCGCCGCGATCCGCCCGAAGCCCGGGTCGTCGGCGACCTCCCAGTCGACCTCGAAGGTGACCCGGCCGAGTTCCCCGGGCTCGAGCGGCTCCGGGGCGAGGCGCGTCCAGAGCACGAATCCGTCGGGCGAAGGGTCTCCCGAGGCGACGCCGAGCTTGAACGGGTAGGAGCTGAACCGGACCTGTGCGGCGACGCGGCCGAAGGGCATCGCGGCCAGGGCAGCGGCGGCGGCGCTGCGGTGGACGAAGGCGCGACGGGAGAGCTTCTGCGGCATGGGCACGTCGATCCGGCGCTGGCGGATGCGCGAAAGGTAGTGGCTCGACGTGACGGGCGCAATCGTGGCCGGGCCGTACCGGGCCCACGCCGGGCTTGCTACGCTTGTGCCCGGGTCCGGAGGAACGCAATGTCCACGACACTGCAGCAGATGATCGCGGCGGCCAACGCGGCCGTCCCCAGGATCTCTCCGGAGGATGCGCACGAGCTGCAGCGCAGCGGCGACGCCCTGATCCTGGACGTGCGCGATGCGGCGGAACTCCAGAACACGGGCAAGGTGGCCGGCGCCGTGCACGTCTCGCGCGGACTGCTCGAGTTCAAGGTAGACCCGAGCTCGCCGGCCTACGACGCCGCGTTCCGCAAGGACCGGACCCTCATCCTGTACTGCGGTACCGGCGGCCGCTCGGCACTCGCCGGCAAGACGCTGCGGGATCTCGGCTTCACCTCGGTGTACAACCTCGGCGGCTTCGCCGTGTGGGAGGCAGAGGGGCTTCCGGTGGAGCCGGCGTAGCAGGCGGCGCTGGGAGGGGGTGCGAGGAGGGGGGCGCGACG
>Ga0209742_10001277_pt1 | contig 11683 bp, 9 predicted proteins | sample DeeMarSeWOR38_10_FD_187462 | JGI IMG/M metagenome (GOLD analysis project Ga0209742, IMG submission 187462) | Marine sediment microbial communities from White Oak River estuary, North Carolina - WOR-3-8_10 (SPAdes) (version 2) | ecosystem: Environmental > Aquatic > Marine > Intertidal zone >... | reverse complement strand
GTGCTCAAGGTCCCGGCTGACGCCATGCTGCGGTTACGCTGGAATCCTTTTTATCCCTACCTTGAGCAGCGTGTTTTTGATTTTGTCGGACTGAGCCCGCTTTGATATGATAATATTTCCGATATCAGTGTACCGTAAAAGGCGGCAGAGAGGGTCGGGATGTGGATGCAATGCAGTTAGCCCAGGTATGTGAAAAACTTGGTGCCGGAGAGATTTATTTCTTATCGAGAAATGCAGCACGAATTTGGTTTTTTTCATAAAAAGGCAAATATACAGATGCGTCTTAGATGCTAAAGGATGAAAGGAATAGAGACGCGATAGATAGGAACAGTATCAGCGCACATTGAAAAAGGTCCTTCCCGATGACTTGGGAGGGGCTTTTTTCAGCTCATCTCTCCCAAGAGACAATTATGGAGGCAGTTGATGCTGCTGCAAAGGCCACGGGCACTGACTGGGGTCAGGCACTGTTGGAATAAAGGACAACTATAAAGGTCTCACCGCGCCACCCTTCTCAGGAGTTCTGTGGGGAGGGTGGTTTTGGCGGGGTTACTAAGAGGCCTTATAGCGCTTCCTTGTCCACCTTTCCATCGCAAATTCGCAAAGCAGACTCTACCGAGGAAACAATAATTTTCCCATCACCCGGCTTACCAGTATGTGCATTTGCCCTTATCGTTTCTACTAGAACAGGCACCAAGCTGTTTCTGCAAATAATTTCAAACCTAACATAAATTGGAAAATCAAGAGAGAGTGGCTCCTGGTCCTCTTTATTTTTTTGATGGATTCCTCTGCGAACTTTTTTAACGTCGGACATGCTTGCCCCTGGGAAATTTTCTACTTGATGCAGAGCAGAGATAACATCGTCACGCAGGACAGGCCGTACCATGGCAATTATTCGTTTCATGATTGTTTCCTCCATTCTCCAATTCTATTTTCCAGCCCTCCATATACTACAGGAATGACAAAAAGCGTCAAAAGAGTTGAGGTGGCCAAGCCAAATACTACAACTGAAGCCAGCGGTCTTTGCACCTCAGAGCCAGCACCAGTTGCAAGCAGAAGTGGCAGAAGGCCAAGGATAGTTGTCAAAGCGGTCATCAAAACTGGCCGCAATCTTAATAGAGCCCCTTCAATTACAGCTTCATCAACGCTTCTTCCTCGCTCACGCAAATCGTTAAAGTAGGTGACGAGTACCATACCGTTTTGGACAGCAATGCCGAATAGAGCGATGAAACCAACCGAGGCGGGTACGGATAGATACTCTCTCATAATTAATAAACCAAGGATACCTCCTACCAGGGCGAGAGGAACATTGACCATGATGATCCCTGCCTGATGCATTGAGCCAAAACTCATCCAAAGCATTAAAAAGACACCAAGAATGACAATAGGGACAATAATGGATAAGCGCTCCATTGCCCGTTGCTGGTTTTCAAACTGGCCACCATATTCAATAGTATAGCCGTCAGGAATTTTAACCTTTTCTATTATGTTTTGCTGAATATCCGTGACGACACTTCCTATATCTCGCTTGAGAACATTACCCTGAACTACCCAGCGCCGTTGATTTTTTTCTCGATTAATTTGTATAGGTCCGGTCACAGCTTTAACCTCTGCCACCTGTCCCAGTGGAACTAATCCCTTCCCGGATGTTGCCAGCAGCATATTACGAATGGCCTCAGGGTCACTACGATATTCTTCCTGATATCGGAGATGGATACCGAACCGTCTAGTGTTTAGATATATATTATCAACTACTTCACCACCGACAGCCAACTCTACCATCTCTAAGATCTGACTGACACTCACCCCATAGCGTGCACAGGCTTCACGGTCTGCTATTACCTGTACTTGGGGTTGCCCAAAACTCTGTTCTGTGCTCAAATCCACTAGCCCAGGAACATCTTCGATAGCTTCCTTTATCTCTTCTGCCTTCTGACGCAGAACCGTCAGGTCTTCACCGAACAACTTGATCGCAAGCTGGGTTTTCACACCGGAAAGCAGTTCATCAAAAGAGTTCTGAATTGGTTGAGTAAAGTTAAACTGTACCCCTGGAACAACACTGATCTTTTTGCGTATGGCATTGATCAAATCGGCTTTACTAGAAAAGCTTTTCCAGTCTTTCTTAGGATTAAGCTCCAGGTGGATTTCACCGGTATTTACCGGGTGCGGGTGACTGCCTGCTTCTGGCCGACCGATACGAGAAACGGTTTCTTCCACCTCGGCAAACTCCAAAATTTTTCGCTCCAAGGACATAACCGTTTTTGTTCCTTCTTCCAGTGAAATGGAAGGGGCCATGGAAACTCCGATTAAAATGGAACCTTCTTCAAGGGTCGGGATAAATTCAGTGCCGATAATTTTCAAAGCACCCAGGCTTACCATCAGTGATAATGCTGAAAACAAAATTATGCTCTTTTTAAAACGATATGCTCTCGCCAGCATGGGCTTGTATATATTTGAGCACAATTTAATTAACCAGTTTTCTTTGTGCTCTTCAGGTTTAATCAAATACAAGGACATCACTGGCGCCACTAACAGAGCAAATAAAAGGGAACCCAATAATGCAAATGATATGGTAAAGGCCATGGGCGAGAACATTTTCCCTTCTATGCCTTCCAGAGTAAATAAAGGCAGAAAAACCAGTATAATAATTACAATAGAAAATAAAATGGGGCGCCCCACTTCCCGAGCAGCAGTGAGAATGACCCTTCCTTTGCTTTCGCCTATTGCTTTTTTTTGACCCATATGGCGGTAAACGTTTTCCACCATAACGATAGCCCCATCACCGAGCATACCAATGGCAATGGCAATCCCACCCAATGACATCAAATTTGCCGATATTTCTTTGAGATCCATGAAGATGATTGATGTAAGGGCACAAATCGGCAGGGAAAATGCGACAATAAATGCGGTACGCCAATTACCCAGAAAGAGTGCCAAAACAAGTATAACCAGCAGGCCTCCCTGCCAAAGAGCTTTTTTAACTGTACCTGTAGCATTGCTGACCAGTTCGGCTTGTTCATAGTAAGGCACCAATGCAACTCCCTCAGGAAGGGCTTTTTCTACTTTTTTCACCTTGGCATAAAGTCGTTCGATTACCTCAGAAGTGTTTTCTCCATAAAGCTTCATGACAATGCCGGAAACAACTTCTTCTGTACCGTTTCTGGTAACTACACCACGCCGAATTTCATTGCCATAGCTGACCTCACTTATGTCATCCAGAGATATTGGAGTGGCACCAATATTTTTGATCGGTATACTGGCAATATCTTCCAACTCTTCGATTAATCCGACTCCCCGCACTAGATGTTCTTCAGAGCCAAGAACGAGGAACTGACCGCCTACATTACGATTATTACTGTTAATTGCTGTAACTACCTCTTCAAGTCCAAGGTTATATTTTTGCAGCAGATACGGATCGATCTTTACCTGGTACTGCAAGACATGCCCTCCCATGGAAAGTACGTCCGTCACGCCAGGAACGGTTTGCAGTTGGAATTTTACCACCCAGTCATTGATTTCTCGGAGCCAGGTAGACAGATCTTTGCCTCCGGTGTCGGCCTTGGTCGGGTCTGCTGTCAGATAATATATAAATATCTGTCCAAGTCCTGTTGAGATGGGTCCCAACGCAGGCGGTTCATCCATTTCCGGCAGCTCTGCCGAGGCAGCCGCCAAGCGCTCTGCTACAAGCTGACGGGCGAAGTAGATATCTACATCATCTTGAAAATAGACATAGATTACTGCCATACCAAATGCCGAAGTAGACTTAACCTGTGTGACTTTAGGCAGGCCATTCATTGCCGACTCGATGGGGTATGTAATCAGGCGTTCAATTTCTTCCGGGGCCATGCCATGCCCTTCAGCGAAAACCGGGACCATTACTGGTGAAATATCGGGAAAGGCATCCACCGGCATCCTCTGATACTTAGCAATACCTGCACCGATAACAAACAAGAGGGCAACTATCACTAAACCGGGACTTTTAAGAGCGGATTCAATTAATTTATTCAACATGATAATCCTCCGCTCTTAATGCCCGTGTCCGGCATGTGCACCAGCTCCACTGGTTACCTGAATGGCCTTCAGCTCAAAAGCTCCTTTGGAAACATAACGATCACCAGCTTTAATCCCTGCCAGAATTTCTGTTTTTCCCTTGATACTTTTGCCGAGCGCAACATCAATCGGTTTGAATCCATCACCATCAGGGACAAAAATGACATCTTCGCCTTCGATGTTTTGAACAGCTTCCGAGGGCACAACCACGGCCGATGAGGGTGTTTCACTATGAATTTGTCCTTTCACAAATATTCCCGGTTTCCATTTGCCATTAGGATTTGGCAGAACAACTCTACCTAAAACTGTTCGGCTCTCCTCGTGTACTACCGGACCAATCAAAGACAGCTTTCCTTCAGCTAATTCGCCTTCTGTTGAGGATAGCAGGATGTGGAGGCCCTCTTTGACACGATCAAGGTCCTGAGCCGGGATTTGGAGATCTACCCAAACTTTAGAGAGGTCAGCAACTGTAAATACTTCTTCCTCATCAATTTTCTCCCCACGGGTAATATGCTTGGTAATTATGGTTCCGTCCAGAGGTGACTTCAGTTCGTAACGGCCAAAGGCTTCATCCTTGGCATTCGGAAGATCATAAATTTCTTTTTCAGTAAGGCCGATAAAAATAAGCCTGCGTTTTGCAGAGTGCAGCATTGTCTCGGTGTTTTGATATGCGGACTTTGCTTCAAGCCAATCTGCTTCACTGGCAATGTTTTCCTTTTTTAAATACTCTTTTCTTTCAAAAGTGCGGCGGGTTAATTCCAGATTTCGCAATTTTTCTAAGTAGTCGGCCTTTAATTCAGTTAATTCAGGAGAATCAATCGTGGCCAGAACCTGACCTTCCCGTACATAGTCACCAAGAGAAATATTCACATTATTGACAATTCCTGGAACCCTGGGAACAAGATGAGCCATCCGGTCTTCATTTAAGCGGACCTCACCTACAAGGGACAAAATTTGCTCAATATCTCCAGAGTGAGCAATAGAGATGACTAAACCGATTTCTTTTTGCTGTTCCTCAGTTATTTCTATAATGCCGGCCTCATCGCTGTGCCCACGATCATCATCTTCAATATCGTCTTCATGCCCTTCTTTTTCACTATGGCTGCTTTCCTCGATATGCTTTTCTTCATGCTTGCCATCGTCGTCATGATCATCGTTATTGTTATGCACCAACTCTTTTCCCAGCTGGGTGGCTTTTTCAGTATTTTTCCCGTCATCATTACTGGCTGTCAGAGCTGCGCCGCCACCAATTATAATGGCCAGAAAAACCATCAATAAAATTAAATGGTTGTATTTCATGATAAATCCTTTTCAGTTGTATCATTATTATTGGGAGGTAATACCGGTACAGATGTGACCTCTTTACCGATAAGGCGTTCAATTTCAATTCTGCTGCTTTCCAGTTCTCTGAGCAAATTTAAGTGGATTCTGCGAGTTTCCACCCAAGTTCTCTGTGCGTTCAATAGGCTGAGGATATCCAATTCACCGGCTTTGTATGCCTTGTTGATTGATTCGTAGGCACTTTGTGCAATGGGAAGCACGCTGGACTCTAGCGATTGAACAGCTTTCTTGGAGGTGACTAGGTTTTGCCAAGCATCTTGCAGTTCTGTGTAAAGAGCCAGGTATCCAGCTTCATTTTCATAATGCACCTTACGCGACAGAGCTTTTGCTTCAGCAATACCTCCCTGATTTCTATTAAATAAAGGTAGAGGAATGCTTATCCCCATAAAAAAAGCATGATCGTTGGTTTCATTGAAGTGCTGAATACCGCCCGCCAGTTCCAAGTCAGGAGCCCTTTCCGCCAATGCCAGATTAAGAGTGGCATCAACCACTGCCAATTGCGCCTTCATGAAATTCCACGCAGGACTTTGCTTAATAGCCTTTTTCAGTTCCTCTTTCGTATAATTGGGGACAGGTTTATATTGAGCTGAGATATTTGAAAACTGGGGAAATTCTGCCCCCCATGATGATGCTAATACATACTTTGCAGCTTCAAGTTCCTTCCTGGTCTGTTCGACTTCGACTTCAGCCATTGCCAGTTCTACCTGACTTTGGGCAAGATCTAACGATGAAGTATCACCAGCTTTGACCCGCTTGACTACAACGTCATGTACCTTCCTGATAAGTTTTACCTGCTCTTCCTGAAGACTTAACTGCTCTTGCAAAGCAAAGACTTCAAAAAAACGTTTCTCAACTTGAGCCTTGATTTCAATAATTTCAATCTGGTGCTCAAGATCTGCTCTATTAATTGCAGCCTCTGCTTCCCGAACCCGCTTGTTGATTTTTCCACCAAGTTGAAATTCCTGGCTGATGCCTATTTTGCTCGACATGGCATCGGTTCCAGAATAATCTCCCGAACCACCAAATTCTTCAATTTCTCCGAACAAAGTCGGGTTGGCAGGCAAACCTGCCTGTTGTGCTTGACCTTGTCTTGCTTTTATTTCATGCCAGGTTGCTCCAAGAGATGGATGGTGATTTAAAGCTGCATCCCAGGCCCAGTCAAGCGTGAGCGGCTCGGCTGTGTTGTCCCTGATCAATTTTCTGGGAATTTCTTCAGTTAAAGCGTTTTGCGGCCGACCAAACTCTGCACCACTAGAGACCGCCAAACTGTTTTTTGGGATGGTATATTCAGCCATAAAGAGTGCCATGGTTAAAGACACCCAGAGAACCGGAAATTTCATAAAGATATACCTCAGTTATGCGTTACTTTATGTGCCTAGTATCACGAAAAGCCGTGACAGTAAAAGGTAAGCTTAAAGTGGAAACAGGCTTACTTTTATGAGTTGGGCATGTAGCTACTACATGTCCTCGCATCATTATTGAGTGGGTAAACTACTGGAGAGGTCTCAAATCAGAAGAACTGTTGTGCTGATAAGGCCAAGGTATGCTGAAGAGGGGGCCCTATTTATAATGCATGACTTAAGAATTGATGGTTGAACTATTTGATAGGGGGAAAAACAAATGCCATCTTCGGCAATTGTGGGAGGGCAAATTCCTGTAATTTCTGTTTTGGTCAGAAGAGTTTTCTCAGAGGGAGAAAACAATTCTTCTTCTGTGTTACAGTTTAAAACAATATCCAGACACTCGCCATGATGATCATCGGCGGAAAAAGCTGGATTCATTGGTTGAGACTGTTGAATTAACAAAGTCTCAGCACAGAAATCAGTTGATATTTTTAAATGTCCATCGGGGCCAAAGCAAAGATTAAGGTGCATGTCCGCCGGAAGTGCATACACAGTAGTTGCCTGTAATAAAAGCAGCAGAGCAAGCAGTGGCCTAAAATTTTTTATCAAGCGTTTCATAATTTCAATTGTTGTTTGAAAACATTGTAGTTTCAAAAAACGTATTAATTTAAATAAGCATCAATCATATAGTAATCAAGATTTGTGCCAGACTTATATTTTCATTTAGGGAAATAGTACTTTTTCAATCATATAAAACGTTTATCTTTTACGCTGTATATTTGGGCTTTTTCGGACAATTCAATGAGTTGGATATTTTTCGCCAACTTTCAGAGAAAAATGGAGAATATTCTTTTATTGAAGAATTTGACTTCAGGCGGGGTATTATAAATTTCCATATTAATTATGTTAGGGTTTTTGCCATTAATTGAAAAATTTCACATTGCGGTTATGCATCAAAACTCGTGAACCCTACCTGAAGGGTCTATGTTTCCAAGGGATATATCGACTTAAGAGAATCACCCAAAATTCACCCTGGTGGGTTGCAAAAGTCACCACAATCGAAGCAAAGAATTTTCAATAGCAAAAAATTTTCCAATAATACCTTCTGAGATTGGGAAGTTGTTGGGTGAGGTATAAAGCGACTGAGAAAAATCAAGTAACTTATTAGAAAGAATTTTTCAAAAAAACGTTCCAGAATTTGCTGGTATCATTACCGGCTGAGCATCTTCTCAAAACGTTTGGCCATACGCGCAATCTGCGGCCAGTCATGGGTAACGATATCCTGGGCATGAGCCAGGTTATTGCGCAGGGACTCAAGCTCCTTGCTCAGCTGTTTTGCAATTCTTTTCGATCTAAGTCCGAGTTCTGCAAGCTTTTCAGGATCCTCGATAATGATCCGTGCCTTGTCGGAAAACTGCAGGCAGTCAAGTAAATCACAATGCTGCTTTCTGCGTCTTCTTTCTTCCAATAGATCTTGAGCTTTGCTGAGCCTTGACCTGCTTAACAGACTCCCCCAGCTTTCATCCGTCCACTTTGCTCTGATCCTTTCAACAAAATTCATCTCAATGAGGGTAATCATCCCGAAAAGCCACATGCGGACAAGCGGCTTCTGGATGTCTGAACGGGTGATAATTCCGGCGACACTTCCCAGCAGTGAAACAAAGCAATGATTATGGCGCGTAAGGACATGGATAACTTCAGAAAGCGAAGCATCCCCATCCAGCACCTGATCTTTCCTGAAAGGGCGCAAACATTTCTCAAGTCTGTTTTTTGTAATATCGGCAGGCAGAACATAGCCCAGGACAAATCCGTCTTTTCTTACTCCGGCCACAAACAGATCCAGTTCCTTCATCTTTTTTGCAACAGAAGAACCCTGTTTTTCGCCGTCAAAAGATCGGAGGGGCTCTGCAATGTCTTTGGCAGTGAAAGCCTTTATAAACTGGAGCTGAGCATGCTGGTGGTGTGACAGCTCATCATCCTGCGCATTTTCCTCAATCCAGTCTGGTGACAGTATGGGCATGCGCTCCATTTTCAGTGTTACCGCACAATCTGAGAGTATTTTTCTGGCCTGTTCGAACAACCGGGTTTCATCATCACCCAACACCTCCAACAAGGAAGCCATTTCAGTTATATACACACGGGCAAAACGGGGACTGTTGCTGCAGATATCTTGGCAGTTATTGATGAGGTCGGCCAGCTTGATGGTTTTTGCCCGTGATGTCGCCCTGGCCAGGTGAGCCCGGTCAATGGCCTTGCGCACGGCACGGTTCCCATCGCTGGCTTTACTGACATCTGTAAGGTCTGATACCAGTTGCGCAATACTGGCACCAAACTCCTTCTCAATATCATGAAAGGTGACAGGTGTGTCTTCCACCGTATCATGCAGCCATGCAGCTGCAATCATCTCGGGGTCATCGGACACAGACTGGACCAGTTCAGCCACTGCTTTCAAATGGACATCATATGGCTGGTTTGTATACTTTCTTCTGTGGTTAATGCGCTTATGCGCCTGCGTTGCAAAATGACTCGCCTTCTTAATTAAATCTTCTTCAAAACTTATTTTCTTTGTTGCCATTGATTCCTTCAGCTGCTGTTTTCTCAATACACCGTCAGTTCAGACCGAGTTCATTGAGTTTCTTCATAAAACCATCACGGCCTTCGAAGTGGTAAGTCTGCAGTCCTGCTGCTGCTGCCCTGTCAACATGGCCGATGTTGTCATCCACAAAAAGTGTTTCAACTGCCTTCACATGCAAAGACTGCAGGGTATCTCTGAAAATAGTCGGGTCGCGCTTTGTTTTGCCGAGATGGAAACTGTTGAAAACAGCGTCAAAGTATTGAAAGAAATGATATTGGGAATCCAGTTGGTCAAGCCAATCAGACTGATCGCTTAAAATTGCGGTTACAATTCCCTGCTGCTTCATGGATCTGACTGTTTCCAGCATCCAGCCGCGTGGGATAAAACGGCTAAGTATTTCCTGCCGCAGTTCATCATCCGGTGCCATGATGCCGCTATGTTTTCGGATCTCATTCCAATAGTCATTTTCACTGCCTGCACCGGTAACATATCCTGAATTATAGACCGCTTCGTTGGCTAACTGGAAAAAACGTTTCTGGTCCAACCCGAATTTCGCGGCTATGGCATAAAGTCCCTGCTGAAAACCTTCTTCTGCGATCACTCCACCAAAATCGAGCAAAATTGCTTTTATATTCATATTTTCCCTGATGATAATTTTTATCCCAGCTTTCAAGTTGTGCAAAAAAGATTTATATTCTGGCTAATTTTATTAGCATTTTTTTTTCAGCAAGTCATTTACCAATGAAATTTACACAAACATATTTATCAATTGCTGCCGTTCTACTATTCATTATGGCCAGCACATCCTTCTCGGCGCAAGAATCAGCTTTTCCTGAAACGGTTGTTCTGCTGCACGGTCTTGGCCGGACTTCCAAATCAATGAACTATATGCAGGAAAGACTAACAGAAGCCGGATTCCACGTGTTCAACTATGACTATGAGTCCAGAAAAAATGAGATTGATTATTTAGTGACTGACCTCCAACAATACCTCCAAACCTGCTGCAGCCAGAAAAAATCAGATCTGCATTTTGTCACCCATTCTCTGGGAGGCATTCTGGTGCGGGCCCTTATTGCCAGAGAAAGGCCGGAAAACTTGGGCAGGGTGGTTATGCTGAGCCCTCCGAACAAAGGCAGCGAAACGGTTGATTTACTTAAGGATTATTCGTTATTCAAAAAAATTTTCGGCCCGGCATCCATGCAGTTGGGCACAGACCCGGAAAGCTTTCCGAACCGTCTGGGGCCCGCTGATTTTGAACTTGGCATAATAACAGGAGACAGGACGATTGATCCTATCTCATCGTGGATTATTCCCGGAGTGGACGATGGGAAAGTGGCGGTGGAGCATACTAAACTCGAAGGGATGACTGATTTTCTGGTTGTGAATGTCTCCCATGCGTATATTATGGAAAACCCGGAGGTGGTGCTTGAAGTAATAAACTTCCTGGAAAATGGCAGCTTCAGCACTACAGGAGAATTGCCTAAGGATGAGGAAAAATAATAGTACCTGGATGACAGGTGTTTTTTCCTGCGACTGGGAGTTGGGGAAATATAGCTTGGGGATAATACCATGACCTGGCACCTTTAACAGAAAAGAAACAAACAATTTTTTATCATATAAATTTAACCAGCTGAGGAGGTTTTTCATGAAATTAGCAGGCAAAAAGGTATTTATCCTGGTGGAAACCATTTATAACGACCTGGAGTTCTGGTACCCATACTACAGGCTTAAGGAAGCCGGTGCTGAAGTAATCGTGGTAGGCCCGATGGGCGGCATGGTTTACAACGGTAAGGCCGGGCTGCCGGTCAAGGCTGATGCAGGCATGGCAGATGTCAAAGGGGCAGACTGCGACGGTCTTATTATCCCGGGCGGCTATGCTCCGGATCACATGCGCAGGCACCCGCAAATGGTGAAACTGGTCCGGGACTGTGTAAACACCGGCAAGGTGGTTGCCGCCATCTGCCATGCCGGCTGGATGCTGGCCTCGGCTGATGTTCTGCAGGACAGGACCGTCACTTCCTTTTTTGCCATCAAGGATGATCTGGTGCATGCCGGAGCCAACTATGTTGACCGGGAAGTTGTGGTTGATGACAATATTATAACAAGCAGGACACCTGACGATCTGCCTGCTTTTATGAAAGCAGTAATTGCTGCGTTGTCATAAATGAAGGATCAGGAGACTCATGAAAATAAATTGTGAGCACCCCTTGTTATAACAAATCCAAAATCTTAACAAATTAAAATAAGTAGCCGGCATGGGTACTCTCCACTCTACCTGTGCCGGCTATTTATTCTTGACATATAAAACCTTTCGTTGTAGACAAACGGGTTTGTCGCATCGATACCTTCAATTTTTTACAAAATTGTAACAAATTGA
>Ga0209742_10001276_pt1 | contig 11701 bp, 9 predicted proteins | sample DeeMarSeWOR38_10_FD_187462 | JGI IMG/M metagenome (GOLD analysis project Ga0209742, IMG submission 187462) | Marine sediment microbial communities from White Oak River estuary, North Carolina - WOR-3-8_10 (SPAdes) (version 2) | ecosystem: Environmental > Aquatic > Marine > Intertidal zone >... | reverse complement strand
AAACGTATACGCAGCTCAGCTCGGCGAAAGGAAAGAAATAGCCATTTCCGCTCCGCCGCTAGGACCTATGTTAAAAAGACCCGATTGTTAATTCAGCAAGGCGATCTTGAAGCTGCTGAATTGATGTCACGAAAAGCAGCCAGCACATTAGATAAAGCGGCCAGAAAGGGAATTGTGCATAAACGAAATGCATCAAGACGTAAGAGCCGTCTCATGAAGGAGCTGTCTTTGGCGCAAAAGACGAAAACTTAATTGATTCAATAGCAATATAGCGAATTCTTTGAATATAACAAGACACCATCTTCACGATGGTGTTTTTTATTGGCATTAAAGCGATTGATCTAATTTCGCTTGAGATGCCTTATTTGAGATCGGATGGAATGCTAAAGATATAACCCACCCCACGAACAGTTTTTAGAAATTTTGGTCTGGCCGGGTTGTCTTCAATAATTTCACGAATCCAGCGAATATGAACATCTAAGGTTCGCGTGTCTCCAAAGTAATCCGTCTCCCAAACCGTTTCCATTAAATGGTGCCGGCCGATTACCTCATTTGGATGGTAAAGAAATTCCGACAATAAAGCGGCTAGTTTTGGGGTAAGCCTGCTTTCGCCGTGGCCAGCCACATCGACAGAACGTTTGGAAACGAAGAAAGTTAAATTTCCTGCCCGAACGATCTCCTCTTTTAGATCATCAGCTGGCAATAATGCCCGTATTCGATTAAGCAGCTTCCGGGAAGTAAATGGTTGGACCAAGTATATATCCGCTTCGGCTGAGCGATCTTCTAATTGGCCTTCTTTCCGGCAATGAATGATCGGTGTATCGCCCAGCTTCTTTCTCAGTCTACGGCAGGTTCGCACCCCGCTGGAACGCATAGAGGATGAATCGACGACCACAAGATCCGAACTATTCGTGCTCAGCCAAGCCATTGCCTCGGAGCCTGTCCCGGCTACTTTTACATTAAAATTCGTTTTTAAAAGAGCAGGAGCGAGTGATTCACTCCCAGCGCTTTTACTCTCTATTAATAATATAGTCGCCGCTCTCATTCCCATTCCCTCTTGTTGGTCACCCCGCTGCCATTATACGTCTAGAATGGGCTAAAGCAACCTTTAGTTGCTAGCAATGTTGGCAGGCTTGACAGCCCAGTGACGCAACCATATAATCCAAACCTATATCTAGTGCGAGTGTAGTTCAGCGGTAGAACGTCAGCTTCCCAAGCTGAATGTCACGGGTTCGAGTCCCGTCACTCGCTTAAATTCACCTGGCCCGGAAGGGCTTTTTTTGTTTTTCTCTTGAAGAATCATCTGCAAAAGAAAAGGCAATAATATTGTGGCTGAGAGAGATGTTATGAGCAATAACAAAATAGCATTATCTGAATCGAGAAAGGTTTACACTCGTGCTGCCTATTGGCGAGACGTTTCAGATGAGGATTGGATGGATTGGCGCTGGCAGATGAGCCACCGCTTAAATACCTTAGAAGAGCTCGACAATGTAATCAATTTGACAAAATCAGAAAAGAAAGCCCTGGAAAAAAAGGGGCTGTTTCGAGTTGATATCACCCCCTACTTCGCCAGTCTAATTGATCCCGACGATCCGCTTTGTCCGGTACGTAAACAGGTAATTCCTACCAGTCAAGAGGTAGTACCCTTTCAATCCATGATGGAAGACTCATTAGCTGAGGATAAACATTCACCCGTTCCTGGATTGGTTCACAGGTATCCGGATCGGGTACTTATGCTGGTGACGACTCAATGTGCCAGCTATTGTCGCTATTGTACCCGGAGTCGAATTGTAGGAGATCCATCTCAAACTTTCAGCCGGAAAGAATTTGAGGCACAGATTGAATACATCGAAAAAACACCTCAGATTCGCGACGTTCTCTTATCCGGTGGCGATCCCATGGTCCTGGCACCCAAACTACTGGATATGATTCTTTCCCGATTACGCGACATACCTCATGTTGAAATCATTCGAATTGGATCCCGTGTGCCGGTCTTTTTACCGATGAGGGTTACTGATGAGTTCTGCCAAATGATTAGCAAATATCATCCGTTTTGGCTGAATATCCATGTCAATCATCCCAAGGAGATCACGCCTGAACTGGCTGAGGCTTGTGATCGTTTATCAAAAGCAGGGGTTCCTCTTGGTAATCAAAGCGTTCTATTGGCGGGTGTAAATGATTCTGTACATATTCAACGCAAGCTCGTACATGAATTAGTGAAGATCCGGGTAAGACCATACTATCTTTATCAATGTGACTTGGTGGCAGGTTCTGGACATTTCCGCACGACGATCTCAAAAGGCATTGAGATCATGGAAGGGCTGCGTGGCCATACTTCCGGCTATTCGATACCGGCCTACGTTGTAGATGCACCTGGTGGAGGGGGCAAGATCCCAATTATGCCCAATTATGTGCTTGCCCAAGCTCCTGGAAAGGTTGTGCTTCGGAATTTTGAAGGGTTTATTACGACCTATGAAGAACCGATTGACTATGATCCACATGAAATCAAACATTTAGAAAGCCAGATCGAACGGCGGCCCGAACCCGGTCAGGAAGGACTTTTAGAATTACTTGAAGGCGAACGACTAACTATCGAACCGCAAGGGTTTGACGTGGTTCGTGCTCGGGGGGGGAAAGAACATCGCCTGAGGAGTGGTGAGTTAGCCCACAAGTGGCAACCTTTGGGAGTGGGTACAATAAAACCGGACGAAGATGAACCGACCCTGCTCCCTGATCCGGATTAATCAGTCTGATAAGTTTCTTTTGGAAGTGGAAGTGTAATCCATTCTGAATTGACGTAGCTGCCATCTTCGGCTAGGTGATACATGCTCAGCCGGAGAGCTTGTGGATTTGATCCTTCCGGGATCTCAATCAGATACTTATCGCGAATTATCTCCCCCTCTTCCCATCGACTAGTCGGGTACCAGCCACCCACCGGGTGCTGGCTATCCGCTTGGCTTATGATGTCGTCCGGCCCTTCAGGAGGAACCTGGCTTACTAGATGAACGGCCACACTATAGTCCATCTGTGGATGGGCTATAGTTTCCCAATATGTGGTAAGTTGCAATTTTCCCGGTGATAACCATTCAAGTTCAGTAGCTTTGACGGCAATATTATTTCCCAGGTCGATAAATTGATCTAATGCCGATTCTTGGTAAGTAATCGGTGGCTCTTTGTCAACTTCGATAATATCCGGAGTGTATCCAGAAAGATAAACTCGTCCATAACGTTGATCCCACCAAGATAACGGCCTCAAGTAAAATGTCTTGCTCAAGGTTAATAGATGGTCTCGTCCGTCCATGATCGCTTCGAGATCGGCGTTATGGTCTACCAGGTTTATGTGGGACAGCCTTCCCTGAAAGGCTTGAGCATATGCCAGAGACCAATAATCGTTGCCCCACAATGCCATTAAAGTTAAGGGACGTCCATCTGGAGCAGGATTTATCCTTTCGGCCACCATGATTACCGTTTCAGCGCTTGGATCTCGGGTCAGGGCCAGAACATTCGGCCGATTCTCGATAAATAGGTATATTGCCAGCCCAGCCCAGATGATCGTTAATCCAGTTCCTAGTAGTCGAGATTTATTTATCACAACGGCCGTAAGCACGCCCAAACCAAGTGCCGACATCGCCATCACCGGCAAATTTACCGCCAGAAGTGCGTCTGATAACCTGCCCTCCCATATGATTAATGACAAAATCAGATAGGGGAACCAAGTGAGAAAAATCGCCAATGATTCCAGAAGACGCCCTTTCAAAGCAATAGCGGCATTGCCAATTAAACCAATGATCAATAAAAAAAGCGGCCATTCACCGGAAAGCAGTAAGGACACGGCCCGTGCTCGTTCAAACCACTGGCTCATCGTAGAAGGCAGGGTGATGATCCGTTCGGTTTTGGTATCGAGCGCTAAGGTCCAGAATCCTCGCCAAGAGCCTGGTTGGTTAAATGTCCAGTTAGCTCCTTGCCAGGCCCGAATGGGCAGATAAAGATAGATTAGCGAACTGAGGAGAGCAACTCCCAACGCTAAAGGCAATCCTCGCCTCAACGCCTGGCGTTGGTTTAATACTAAAAGCAACAATCCAGGTCCAATAAAAACCATTGCTCGTTGATGGAGTATCAACTGAGCCGTAAACAGCGAAAACCAAAGAAGGTCCGAACGCTTACCAGACCGGCTAAATCGAATGGCAAAGATGATCGAAGCCAGCAAAAGCACAATTGTTAATGTGTGTATCTCTGCGATGGAGGCATCAACCCAAAATGAGGTTGATAAGGCAAACAATAAGGCTGTTATGACTGCAACCGGCAATGGCACATCATAAAATAACTCCAAAGCCACCAGCAACGCAATAGCGACGGCTCCAAAAATTGCAGACAGGAGAGATGCGCCTATTGCCGGCTCAACACCAACCAAACGGAGAAGGGAAACAAAAAATGATCCAGTTAGTGAATAGAGGGGGTAGCCAGGAAAGTGGATCGTCCCCCACCGGGGTAATGCATTTTGAATCTCGCCAACATCGGTTGTATATGGATGTAGGCTGCCATTAATGGTTAATTGTAAAGTCGAAATGAACAACGCCAGAGCCAGCAACCCTCCAATCAACAGAGCTGCTTTCCTGGAAGATGAACCATTCCACCCATCAGGCACCATATTTTTCCAATCTGAGCGCATGAGCCAGAGCCAAGGGCATCAGGTCCTGGGCCATGAAATGACCTAATCCACCGCGCTGGGCTTCTCGTTCTCCAAAGCGCTTAGCCGAATCACGCAAATGCGATGCGGGCGCCGATAATAGCGTTGGAACCGGATGCCAGGAATGACTCCGAAGCTTGGCTGGTGTTGAGTGATCGCCAGTTATTAGCAAAACATCTGGTTTCAGTGCCAAAAGTTTCGGCAAAGCTTGATCAACACTCTCGATTACAGATGCCTTGGCGTTGAAATCCCCATCTTCACCGCGGCTGTCAGTAGGCTTGATATGGACGAAGAAGAAATCATAATCGTCCCAATGCTCGGCCACGACTTTAAACTCATCACTCGGAGTAAAATGGGAACCTGTTTCCAAAACATCCATACCAACCAGGCGCGAAACACCTTTATACATTGGATATACAGCTACGCAGGCTGCATTGAGCTTATATACTTCATGAAATTTGGGTAGGATAGGATCCTGGCCAAACCCACGTAGCGTCACCATATTTGCCGGATGATCGTTTTGAAGTACTCGTTGCGCTTCAGCTAGCCAGGCTCGAACAAATTCTGCGGTACGCTCAGCATCAGGTTCTAAGGCAGTTGCTGGTAAAGGTGGTTTTCCCGTTACCTGGGGATCAGTATCGTCAAGTGCACCATTGAGTCCTTCTGCCCGAAGGGCCAGCATGAATCGATATTCTTTCACTTGTCGTACGAATGTCTCGACGCCAGGGATGTTGATTTGATCAAGCTTTTCGACAAGAGGGAGCGCCACATCACTATCGATTCTACCTGCTCTCCGATCCGTGATATATCCCCGGGCATCAACAGAACAAAAGTTGCCTCTTGCGGCGACATCCTCTGGTTTTAGATCAAATCCAATACCAAGAGCCGATAACACTCCCCGGCCGACTGGTGTGCCAACAGGATCGTAACCAAATAAGGCCAGATGTGCAGGACCACTGCCAGGAGTAATTCCTCTTGCAATTGGATGGCTTAGCCCTAGGCAACCTTCTTGTGCCAGATCGTCCATCACTGGGGTATTAGCATATTCCAAAGTCGTCTCAGTATATTCTCCCATCGGCAATCCCCCTAACCCATCCAATACCAAAAGGATGATTTTCCCGCCATCGGATTTTGCTAATTGACGCATCAGTTTGAAATCTGCCATTTTAGCCTCCACATATTCCTTTAATGATATCGAGTGATCATTTTCAGTTTTTATCGTAAGGATCGAAAAAGCGGTGGTTGAGGACCACCGCCTATTTTGCTCCTCAGGTTGGATTCGAACCAACAACCCATCGGTTAACAGCCGATTGCTCTGCCGTTGAGCTACTGAGGAACATAACCGGTCAGAATTATAACAGAGCGATCGGGAGTGTCAATAAGGCAAGGCCTTGCCCATCTCGAGTCTTGAGCTAACATTTTACTAATATTAAAAGCAAGGAGAGCGGAATGGAACCAGTGATCCTCGTACACGGAGGTGCGGGTACCTGGGATACATCAGAGGACCGGATCAACGAAGCAGGTGCTGCCTGCCATACAGCCGCCCATGAAGGGCGCAAGATCCTATTGTCTGGTGGTTCAGCGTTGGACGCAGTCGAGGCAGCGGTGCGAGTATTAGAAGACTCGCCAGTGTTAGATGCCGGTCGGGGTAGCTACTTAAATATGAATGGTGAGATAGAAATGGATGCCCTGATCATGGATGGAAAAACCATGAACTTAGGCGCCATCGCCGTTGTAAAAAACATCAATAACCCAATTAGCCTGGCCCGCCTGGTCATGACTGAAAGCGCCCACTCATTTCTTGCGGGGTTTGGGGCAGAACAATTCGCCAATTCAATTGGTTACCCGCGCTGTGACGCGCTCGAGCTGGTGACACAGGAACAGTTGGAGATCTACCTGCAATCAACCAGTCAAGATGGGAAACAAAAGTCCGGTGCGATTAATGCTGAAGGACTAGGTGATACTGTGGGTGCTGTAGCACTAGACAGAAATGGGAATTTGGCCGCAGCAACATCAACAGGTGGGACAAAATTGAAATATCCCGGGAGAATTGGCGACAGTCCGTTGGTAGGATCAGGAGCTTATGCAGATAACCAATCGGCCGCTGTAAGCGCAACCGGTCACGGAGAAGCGCTCATGAAGGTGGTGATCAGCAAGCAAGTTTGCGAATTCGTTTCAGCCGGCTTATCAATGCAAAAGGCTTGCGAAGCGGCAATCGAAGTGTTGCAAGACAGGGTGAAAGGTCAGGGTGGCTTAATTGGGGTTGACAATAATGGCCGTATCGGGATCGCCTACAATACCAGGGCGATGCCTCATGCTTTTGCAGTTTCTGATCATGCTGTTAAAGAAGGCCGTTGACCCTTAAACTAATTTTTTTTACTTACCACTCCTGTCCATCCTGGAATATAGGTCGAGAAATCGTATAGAACATTCGATCCCCCTGTAAAAATTTGGTAAATAAAACCGTTCATTTGGTGAATGAATCCGATCATCAGGCAAGCCAAAACCCATTAGAATTGACTCGATTCCCAAATGACGTTTGAACAAATTCACTACCGGGATAGACCCCCCCTCTCGAATAAAAACCGGTTTTTGACCAAAGACAACTTCATAAGCTTTGATCGCCGCATGCATGGCTGGGATGTCCCGATCAATTAACGCAGGCGATCCGCCGTGCACAAATGTGCATTTTGTGTGTACAGTTGGGGGCGAAATCTGTGCGACGTATTCCTGGAAGAGATTGTAAATATCAGCTACCTTCTGCTCGGGTACCAGACGCATAGAGATCTTGGCATGAGCGGTTGAGGGAAGCACCGTTTTCGCCCCTTCGCCAGTATATCCACCAATTATTCCATTTACGTCGAGGGTCGGCCGTGCTCCGAGTCTTTCGGTTAATGAATAATCGGGTTCACCCCAAATGTTTGGAGCACCACTATTTGCCAACCAGACATTTTCCTGAACCGGATTTTCTGCTAGAAGTTGACGCTCCTCGCCGGTTAAAGGACGAACCTGATCATAAAATCCTGGGATCAGAATCTTCCCAGATTCATCTTTTAATTTTGAAATGATATGGGCCAGAGCGTTTAATGGGTTGTCAATACCTCCACCATAGCTTCCTGAATGCAGATCATGAGATGGACCAATAACGTCAAGAAAAACGAAGCACATTCCCCGCAAGCCATAAACGATTGCGGGTAATACCTTTGAAATCATTGGGGTATCGGATATCAGAACAACATCAGCCGACAATTGATCTAAGGAATTAGGGACATATTTTTCCAAACTCAACCCACCACTTTCTTCCTCGCCTTCGAATATGAACTTGACATTCACCGGCAACCGCCCGATGCCTTTTAGATAAGATTCGACACTCTTAATATGGATGAATAACTGGCCTTTGTCGTCAGCCGAACCACGGGCGTAGACATAACCATTTTTAACGGTTGGCTCAAAGGGCGGAGTTTGCCATTTCTTTAGAGGATCGGCCGGTTGAACGTCATAGTGACCATAAATTAGCACGGTTGGCTTCTCTGAACCAGCCTCTAACCAATCACCATAAACCAGGTGGTTGCCTTCAGTCGAGATCAGCTCAACATTATCTAATCCCACCTGTTCCATATGCTCGGCTAACCAGGAAGCAGCCGCCGCAGTTTCTGCTCTCATTTCAGGCTGCGTTCCCACACTTGGAATTCTTATTAATGAGAACAACTCCTCAAGAAAATCATCCCTGCTTGACAAAGCATATTCCAGAGCCAGATCAGCTTCTAGCGAAAAGTTCAGGGCCGTATTAGATTTTTCAGTCATCCTCACCTATCTTGGCTATTTGTGTATAATCAGCTGGCGCATAAATAAGAAAAAGCGTTAGTGGCGGGCATTATAACTCAGCCAACGCCACATTTGAAAAATTGCCCAAAAAAATGCAAGAACCGAGCCAGCTTGTTCTCAATGAAATATCAATGACGGCACTCTTGGAAAGTGTGCTATTTGTTGCCAGTGGACCATTATCAGTAGGTCGTCTGGCAAAGGTGCTGGAAACCACCCCGGCCGTTATTGGTAACCTTCTTCATGACCTTGAGATGGATTACCGTGAGCGTGGTATCAGGCTTCAGTGGAGTGGGAGTGAAGTTCAATTAACCACGGCTCCGGAAAGTAGCCACGTCATCGAACGATTACTTGGCCTTGAAATAACTACTCGTTTAAGCCAGGCCGCTTTGGAAGTATTGGCTATTATCGCCTTCTTGCAGCCAGCCACTAGACCTCAAATCGACCGGATTAGAGGTGTCAATTCAGATAGTTCCTTGCGCACCTTGCTCAGCCAAGGCTTGATAGAAGAGGTAGGAAGGTTGGAAGGTCCAGGTCGCCCAATTCTATATGGTACCACTCCCGAATTTCTTCAATATTTTGGTCTGGGCTCCATGGACGAGCTTCCGAGCTTACCCAATGAGGAAGAAGAATAACAGAGATCTTCAATACCGAATGACTGTCCGTTTACAGAAACTCTTAGCACAGGCTGGTTATGGTTCACGGAGAAACTGCGAAACCTTAATCGCATCTGGTCGGGTATTTGTAAACGGGAAAAGGGCATATCTTGGTCAAAAAGCTGATCCAGATAGAGATCGAGTCGAGATCGACGGAAATCAGATAAATATTGTCAGTCCGATTTATATTAAGTTGAATAAACCCAAAGGTGTATTGTCTTCGACAACCGATGAAATGAATAAAGGTCGGATGACGATCATGGATCTCGTTCAGGTATCAGAACATTTATTTCCGGTCGGCCGTTTAGATAAACAAAGCGAAGGACTAATTCTGCTGACAAATGATGGCGCTTTAACTCACCAATTGACACATCCTAGTTTCCAGCATGAAAAAGTTTACGAAGTTATTGTTGACGGGAAAATAACTGCCAGTGCATTAAATCAATGGCGTAGAGGAATCGTTTTAGACGGCCGTAAAACCGCACCAGCTTCGATTGAGGTCCTTGAAGAATTACCCAGAAGCACTAGATTGCAGGTTCGGCTACATGAAGGACGCAAACGACAGATCAGGAAAATATCCTCCCAATTGGGTTTTCCGGTAAAGCGGCTGACTAGGCTACAAATTGGACCGCTTAAACTTGGCGACCTTGCTCCTGGCGAATGGCGGCATCTTACGAATCGAGAATTAGATGCCTTGAAGGACTCAATCTACAGATAGGTTTTTGGCATGATCCGGAGGGAGTATTGAATTCAGAGAAAATTAAATCTGTGATCGCTATCGATGGACCAGCAGCATCAGGTAAATCAACTATTGGGAGGATGTTGGCCAATCATCTAGTTTTTCTATTTTTAGACACAGGCTGCATGTATCGAGCGGTCACTTTGGCGGTACTTCAGCGTGGGATTGACATCGATGATGAAGCTGCGGTAGTAGATCTCACAGAATCCGTTGAACTGGACATCCTTCCGCCGTGGGGAAAAAAAGACGGTCGCTTGTATACGGTCCTTTTGGACGGACAGGACATAACCTGGGATATCCGAACAAGTGAAGTAGACTTGAACGTTTCGCAAATTTCAGCTTACAAGGGTGTGCGGCAAAATCTAGTCGATCGACAACGAAATTTAGCCAAACGTGGAAGTGTGGTCGTCGTAGGCAGGGACATCGGAACAGTTGTATTACCAGAAGCACCACTCAAGTTATACATAATCGCTTCAACTGAAGAACGAGCCTATCGACGATGGATTGAGCAGCGAAATCGAGAAAAATCGTTAACTTATGACCAAATATTGGCTGACATGATAAGACGTGATCGAATAGATGGAAATCGGGAGCATTCACCCATGCGCCCTGCAAAAGATGCCGTAATCATCGATACCACGGGTCTCTCACCGGAGCAAATCTTGGATCAAATTCTAACCCTCGATTACTTTCATGCTCTTGGAGAAAGCAGATAACCGGCTGTGACATTTTTTACTGAGATCGATTGGGACGCCCATCGCGGGGGAAGAATCATTCGGGTCAATCCCGCTACTCTAGCGGCTGAAATCGGGCTCCAACCCGGTGACCAGTTATTGGCCATCAATAATCACAAACTCGATGACGTGATCGATGTCCAATTTTATGCTGCCGAAGAAAATTTAGAGCTCATCATACGACGTGATAGCGATTACATCCAATTTGAGACCGTTCGGGAATACAATCAGCATCTCGGTATAGAATTCGAGCATCCAACATTTGATACCGACATTCGTCGTTGCAACAATCTCTGCGAATTCTGTTTTGTTTTACAAATGGCTCCTCGTTTCAGGCGGACCCTGTATATTAAGGACGACGATTATCGATATTCTTTCTTGTTCGGACACTATGTCACCTTAACCAATTTATCAGACCATGATTGGTGGAAGATTGAGACGATGGGATTATCTCCGTTGTATATCTCGGTTCACGTCACTGATTTGGATATGCGTCGCCGTTTCTTGCGAAACCCGGCCGCACCTGACATTCTTCAGCAACTAAAAAAGTTGGCCGAAATAGGAGTAGAAACACATACTCAGCTTGTTATCGTTCCAGGCTTCAATGATGGTAAATGGCTCCAGGAGTCAATCGACGATCTCTCTTATCGTTGGCCTGCCGTAAGGTCGATCAGCGTGGTTCCTGTTGGCCTTACCAGACATCACCGATATGGCATGAGGGTGCATAGTGGCGCAGAAGCTTCTTCCATGATCGAGCTTCTTGAACCTGTTCGTAAGCGTTTTTATGAAGAGATCGATGTTGGTTTCGTTTATCCTACTGATGAATGGTATCTTAATGCAGGTCGAGAGGTACCTCCCAGCGAAGCCTATGATGGATTACAGTTACAGGAAAATGGCTTGGGGATGGTTCGTGACTTTCTGGAGGGGTGGCAGACCCTAAAATCGGAAATCAAAGAATGGAAAAGGGTAAACTCAAATAACCATAACCAACTGATGAATCTGCAATATGATTCCCTCTCATTAATTACAGGTACTCTCTTTGCCAACATGCTTAAAAATATCG
>Ga0209742_10001275_pt1 | contig 11704 bp, 9 predicted proteins | sample DeeMarSeWOR38_10_FD_187462 | JGI IMG/M metagenome (GOLD analysis project Ga0209742, IMG submission 187462) | Marine sediment microbial communities from White Oak River estuary, North Carolina - WOR-3-8_10 (SPAdes) (version 2) | ecosystem: Environmental > Aquatic > Marine > Intertidal zone >... | reverse complement strand
CGGCGATCACCTTGACGCGGCCGCCTCCCGGCAGGGCGACGACGGGGATCTCGCGCGCCGGGATGTCGCGGTATGCCGCCGGCTGCATCTTCTCGGCCGCGGGCAGGTTGAGCCACAACTGGAAGCCGCGCATGCGCCCCTCGGTCTGCTGCGGCATCTCCGAGTGAATGATGCCGCGCGCGGCGGTCATCCACTGCACGTCGCCGGGGCCGAGGTCGCCGCGGTTGCCCTCGCTGTCCTCGTGCCGCATGTGGCCGTCGAGCATGTAGGTGACGGTCTCGAACCCGCGGTGCGGGTGCGCCGGGAAACCCGCGAGATAGTCGTCGGGATTGTCCGAGAAGAACTCGTCGAGCATCAGGAACGGGTCGTGCCGCAGGTGCTGCGCGCTGCCGAGGCTGCGGCGCAGCTTCACGCCGGCACCGTCGGAGGCGGCGACCGAGGGGATGATCGAGGCGAGGCTGCGTTCGCTCATGGCTGGCCCATCTTCTTCCTTCCGGAAACTCCTGTGAGCGTCGACGGCCCCGAGGGTTCCCGCGTCAACCCATGGGTGCGACGCCGATCAGCCGGACGTGGCCGATGCCGACGAACCAGACATACAGGAGCAGCCCGACCACGATGGCGACCACGTCGTTGAAGCCGGTCCGCGGCAGCGAGGGCACCGGGCGTGGCGCGCGATGCTTGAGCGAGATGCGGTCCGCCACGGCCCAGGCGAGGAAGCTGCCGAAGAGCAGCACATCGGCGAGCATGCCGTTGGCGAGCAGGTGCGCCACGGCCCAGAGCTTCACGGCCACCAGCATGGGGTGCCTGGTCATGCGCTGCAGCCAGCCGGGCAGGTAGGCGGCGAGCAGCAGCGGGAAGACCGGGAACATCAGAAGCGCAGCCACGTGCCGGAGCCAGGCCGGCGGCAGGTACACGATCGTGGGCTCGGCCCGCGCCATCGCGTAGCCGCGGATGATCAGCCAGAAACCGGCCAGCGAGACGAGGCCGTAGAGCGCCTTCCAGCCCCACTGGCCCATGCGGGTGGCCATGCGATCGCGCCACGACGGTGCGACGATCGAAACCGAGTGGACGCCGAGGAAGATGACGAGGCCCGCGATCAGGTAGGTCATGCCGATGAGTCCTGTAGTGAAGTGAATCCCTGCCGCGCCGCCGGTTCACCCGCCGGCCCGCTTGACCTTGTAGCCCCGGGCCTCGAGCTCCCTGACGAGCAGGTCCCGATGGTCGCCCTGGATCTCGATGCGGCCCTCGCGCACGGTCCCGCCGCAGCCGCAGCGCCGCTTCAGCTCCGTGGCCAGCGCCTCGAGCGCCGGGCCCGCGAGCGGCAGCCCGGTGATCACCGACACTCCCTTCCCCCGGCGACCGGCTACTTCCCGCGCAACCCGCACGATGCCGTCGCGGACCGGCCTGCCGTCCGGGAGCCGGCAGCGGCACTCGGCCACGGGCTTCCTGCAGCCCGGGCAGAGGCTGCCGAGCCCCGTGGTGTAGACGATGCCCGGCGGGCTCTTTGGCTTCAACCCGGTCTCCGGTCCGGCGGGAGGCCACACTATACGTTCAGCCGCGCCCGGGTATCATCAGGCTACCGCGGTAATCCGCGACGTCCGGGTGGCAGTGGCATGGCGCTCGCCGAAAAGAAGCATCCCTCCGGGGCCGCGGTCGTCGGCCACTACGTCGGCGGCAGGCCGCTCACCACCGGGGGCAGGACGCTGCCCGTCTACAACCCGGCCACCGGCGCGGAGGTCCGCCGTGTCGAAGCGGCGACGGCGGCCGAGGTGGCCGCCGCGGTCGATGCGGCCGAGGCGGCCTTCCCGGGCTGGCGGGCGACCCAGCCGCTCAAGCGCGCGCGGATCATGTTCCGATTCAAGGAGCTGCTCGAGCGGGAGGCCGACTCCATCGTGGCGCTGATCACGGAGGAGCACGGCAAGGTGCTCGACGACGCCCGCGGGGAGCTGATGCGGGGTGTCGAGGTCGTCGAGTACGCCTGCGGCGCCCCCGAGATCCTGAAGGGCGAGCACAGCCGGGACGTGGGGCCCGGCATCGACAGCTGGTCGGAGTTCCAGCCGCTCGGCGTGGTGGCCGGGATCACGCCCTTCAACTTCCCGGCGATGGTCCCGATGTGGATGTTTCCCATGGCGATCGCCTGCGGCAACACCTTCGTACTCAAGCCGTCCGAGAAGGATCCGAGCACGGCGCAGATGCTGGCGCGGCTGCTGTCCGAGGCGGGATTGCCGCCCGGCGTATTCAACGTCGTGAACGGCGACCGGGAGGCCGTCGACGCACTGCTCGCGGAGCCGAGGATCCAGGCGGTGAGCTTCGTCGGTTCGACGCCCGTCGCCGAGCACATCTACACGGCCGGCAGCGCCGCGGGCAAGCGGGTCCAGGCGCTCGGCGGCGCCAAGAACCACGCGGTGGTCATGCCCGATGCCGACATCGACAACGCGGTCGCCGCGCTGATGGGTGCGGCCTACGGCTCCTGCGGCGAGCGCTGCATGGCGATATCGGTGGTCGTCTGCGTCGGCGACGCCACGGCCGACGCCGTGGTCGCCAAGCTCGCGGAGCAGGTCCGGGCCCTGCGCATCGGGCCGGGCACGATGCCCGGCGCGGAGATGGGCCCGCTCGTCACGCGCGAGCACCGGGACAAGGTCGCGGGCTACGTCGACCTCGGCGTCGCGGAGGGCGCGGAGCTGGTCTGCGACGGGCGTGGCCTGGCGGTCCCGGGTCACGAGCGCGGTTTCTTCCTCGGCGGCTGCCTCTTCGATCGCGTGCGCCCCGGCATGCGGATCCACGCCGAGGAGATCTTCGGTCCCGTGCTGTGCGTCATGCGCGTCGCCTCGCTCGCCGAGGCGATGGCCCTCATCGATGGCCACGAGTTCGGCAACGGGACCTGCATCTTCACCCGGGACGGCGGCACGGCCCGCTGGTTCAGCGATCACGTTCGCGTGGGGATGGTCGGCGTCAACGTGCCCCTGCCCGTGCCGGTCGCCTACCACAGCTTCGGCGGCTGGAAGCGCTCGCTGTTCGGGACGTTGTCGATCTACGGCCCCGACGCGGTGCGTTTCTACACCCAGCGCAAGACCGTCAGCCAGCGCTGGCCCGGCGACGGCGCGGACAAGGCGCAGTTCGCCTTTCCCAGCTCGTCGAACTGAGGCGAGGAAGCCTGCGCCGTTCAGGCGGCCCCGGCCGCCGGGCGGAAGTCGATGCGCTCGCCGGCGGGCAGGCAGAAGATCTGCACCGGCGAGGCACGCCCGCGCAGCTGCAGTGCCGGCAGTTCCATCGCCTTCAGCTTGCAGCCGCGCTCGTCCAGGCATTGCTTGACGGAGCGGGAAAACAACGCTTCGCCCGCGCGCGCGCGCTGGCTCAGGCGGGCCGCGACGTTTACGGTGTCGCCGATGATCGTGTAGCTCGCGTAGGCGGAGGAGCCGACGCGGCCCGCGATGACCTCGCCTGCATTGATGCCGATCCCGAGCCCGGTGTCGATGCCGTGTCGCCGTTTCCAGCGGGCGGCAAGCTCGCAGAATCCGATGAGCATCTCGCGCGCGGTGTCGATCGCCCGTTCCGGCGCGTCGAGCTGTTCCTTGGGGACGCCGAAGCCGGCCATCAGGCCGTCGCCTGCCAGGTTGAACACCGTGCCGCCGTGCTCGACCGTGATCCCGGTCAGGAGAGCGAAGTACTCGTTCAGCAGGGGCACGACCTCGGAGGGGCTCATGCGCTCCGAGATGGCCGTGAAGCCGCGCATGTCGGCGAACATGACGGCGCTCCACACGCGCGTGTAGCCGGCCGGCTGGCCGGTGCGAGCCGCGGCCGTGCAGCGGCAGGTGCCGGCCTGGTGCAGCTCGACGAGGTTGCCTGCCGGATCGCGCAGGAACAACTGCTCCGAGCCCGGGCCGACCAGGCCCTGCAGCATGCGGTACGGGACGCCGAGGCGGTCGAGCTCCGCGCGCGCCTCGGCGACGTCGGCCACGGCGAAGGCGACGTGCGGCGCGGACGGGTCCACGCCGTCCCCCAGGTCCATGAGAACGCCGTCGGCGCCCATGAGGTGGACCTGGGCCTGCGCGCCGGCGTTCACCCAGAATCCCGGCACCCCCGGGATCGCCGGACGGCCCGGGTCGTGCCCGAGGCCGAGTACGTCGCGGTAGAAGTCGCGGGTGCGCTCGGCCGCCTCCTGCGAGGGCGGCACCCGCACGGCGTGGTGGTGCAGCTCGAGAATCCGAATCGCCATGGCGCGATGTTACTCCCCCGGTCCGGCCCGTTGTCGGTCCGAGTCGGCCGGCACCGGCAGGTGCGCGGGCCGTCGAACCGATCGGCTGCCGGCCGCGGTGCCGGCCGGCCTAGGTACTTGCCCCGTTTCGTGCCCGCGCCCCGTCGCGGGAAAGTGCAAGGGACTGAGACCTGGAGTGTAAGCCATGAGACGAGACACGGTCGCCCTCCTCGCAGCCTTCGTCCTCGCCGCGGCATCGGCCGGGTGCGCCAGGGAGGAGCCGCGGGTCAGCTTTGCGAAGGACGTGCAGCCGCTGCTCGAGGTCCGCTGCGGCGGCTGCCACGTGCCAGGCCAGCCGGGTCATGCGGCCAGCGGACTCTCGACCCAGGGCTACGAGGCGCTGATGAAAGGCACGAAATACGGCCCGGTCGTGATTCCGGGCGACGCGCTCTCGAGCGCGCTCAACATGCTGGTCGAGGGCAGGGCCGACCCGTCGATCCGCATGCCCCATGGCGACCAGCCGCTCACGGCAGCCGAACAGACGATGCTTCGGCGGTGGGTGGAGCAGGGCGCAAAGAACAACTGAAGCCGACGGTCCGCGGGAAATGGCGGGTCCCGCATCGCCCGGTGCGGGACCCTCGACACATGGCGCCCTAGGAACCCGCGGCCGACCCTTCCAGGGGCGGCGCAAAGCCGCGCTTGCGCAGGAGCGCATCGACCTCGGCATCCCGGCCTCGAAACGCGCGGTAGCCTTCGTCCGGATCTATCGTGTTGCCGGCAGACAGCACGTGCTGCCGCAGGCGGGCCGCAACCTCCGGATCCCAGGGGCCGCGGCCCTCCAGGAAGGCCTCCCAGGTGTCCGCCACCAGCTTGTCCGCCCAGAGGTAGCTGTAATAGCCGGCAGAGTAGCCGTCACCCGAGAAGATGTGCATGAACTGTGGCGTCCGGTGACGCATGACGATCTCGGAAGGCATGCCGATGGCGGCGAGGGCATCGCGCTCGAACCGGTCCGGGTCGATGCGTTCCGCGCCGGCCAGGTGCAGTCTCATGTCCACGAGCGCCGAGGCCAGGTACTCGACCGTGGAAAAGCCCTGGTTGAAGTTCTCCGCGCGGCGGACGCGCTCGACGAGCTCGGCGGGCATCGGCTCACCGGTCCTGTAGTGCCGCGCGAACCTGTCGAGGACCTCCCGCGTCGGCAGCCAGTGCTCCATGAGCTGCGAGGGCAGCTCGACGTAGTCGCGCACCACGGACGTGCCGGACAGGGTCGGGTAGTCGACGTCCGAGAGCAGCCCGTGAATGGCGTGCCCGAACTCGTGGAACAGCGTCGTCGCATCGTCCCAGCTGACCAGCACGGGCTCACCGGGACGCCCCTTCAGGAAGTTCAGGTTGTTGGACACGATGGTCGGGATCTCGCCGTCGAAGCGCTCCTGCGACCGGTAGGCGTTCATCCACGCGCCCGAGCGCTTGCCGGCGCGGGCGTAGGGATCGAAGTAGAAGAGCCCCACGTGCCGGCCGTCGCGTCCCTTGACCTGCCAGACCCGGACGTCGGGGTGATAGACGGGAACCTGGCCCTCCGGCAACGCTTCGAACTGCAGCCCGTAGAGCTGCCCGGCGGACCAGAACATGCCCTCCCGCAGGTTCTCGAGCTCGAGGTAGGGCTTGAGGTCGTTCTCGTCGAGGTCGTACTTCGCCTTGCGGACCTTCTCCGCGTAGTAGCGGTAGTCCCAGGGCTCGATGGTGATGCCCGCTCCCTCGGCATCCGCGATCGCCTGCATGTCGGCGACCTCCTCGCGGACGCGGCCGACCGCCGGGCCCCACACGGCCTCCATGAGCTCGAGCGTGCGCTCGGGCGTCTTCGCCATGGTGAGCTCGAGCTGCCAGTGGGCGTGGGTCGGGTAGCCGAGCAGCTCCGCCCGCCGCGCACGCTGCGCGAGGATCTCGGTGATGATCGCGTTGTTGTCGTGCTCGTCGCCTTCGTCGCCCCGGTTGACGAAATTCTCGAAGACCTTGCGCCGCAGTCCGCGGCGCGAGGAGTAGGTCAGGAAGGGCTCGACGCTCGAGCGGGTGTTCAGCACGACCCACTTGCCCTCGTGACCACGGCGCGAGGCGGCCGCCGCGGCGCTCGAGACGAACCAGTCCGGCAGGCCGGCCAGGTCCGCCTCGTTCTCGATGACGACCAGGCGGTGATCCTCGTCGGCCAGGATGTGCTGGCTGAAGGACGTGTACAGGGAAGCGAGGCGCTTGTTGATCTCCGCCACCTCCTGCTTGCTGGCGGCGTCGAGCGCGGCGCCCGCGCGCTCGAAGCGCTTGTAGCGCAGCCAGGTCAGTCGCTGCTGCTCCGGCGTAAGGCTCGCCATTTCCGATGACTCGTACACGGCCCTGATGCGCCGGAAAAGGCCCTCGTTCTGGGCGATCCGGTCCCGGTGCGCGGCGAGGCGCGGCGCCATCTTGCGCTCGACGGCCTGGAACTCGGGTGTGCTCAGGCTCGAGCTGAAGATTCCGTAGACGGTGCCGACGCGGTCCAGTGCCCGGCCGGAGCGCTCGAGCGCGGCGATGGTGTTCTCGAAGCTCGGCGGCTCCGGGGTGTCGGCGATGGCATCGACCTCTGCGAGCTCTTCGGCCATCGCGGTCTCGAGGGCGGGCTCCAGCAGCTCGACGCTCGCCTCGTCGAAGGGCGGCACGCCGCCATAGGGACCCTGCCACTCGGCCACCAGGGGGTTCACCGCAGCCGCCTCGCCGGCGCCGGAGACTTTCGGAGCTGGATTCATCGCACACCCGTACAAGACGCACAGCCCTGCCACCAGGGGGGCGCATAGGTTACCAGTGTTCACTTGGCATTCCTCCGCGGGACGCGGCAGGCGGATCCGCAGGGCGGCAAGCGCCGCCCGAGTGGGAATGGACTGCCTGCGAGGCGTGATTATCGCGGCTCCCGGAGCCCCTGTCGGGGCCGGAATTCCCTTACCCGACGGGAGGGCCGGCCCGGCCGGGACTAGGGCTTCAGCGCGCGGTACAGGAGCGGCAGGCTGACGTCCATCCGGTAGTCGATGTCCGAGTGGTTGTCGTCGAACTCCTCGTAGGTGTGGCCGATGCCGGCCCCGGCGAGCCGCCGGGACAGGATCCGGGCGCCGTAGTGGATGTGGTACTGGTCGCGCCAGCCGCAGTCGATGTAGAGCCCGCGCAGCGACTTCAGGCTGGCGGCGTAGCGGTCCACCAGCAGCACCGGGTCGTGCCGCAACCAGCGCCGCCAGCGTGACTCGATCAGCTCGCCGGTCTCGAGGTTGAACGGAAGGCGGAAGCCGAGCGGGGCCTTCGGGTCCGGATCGTAGGTCGCGGCCATGCAGACGTTCATCAGCGCGTGGCCCTCGTCCCCCGAGAGCTTCGGCTTCTTCCAAACTGCGTCGAGGAAGCGGCGGACGCGACCGTCGTCGCGGCCGTCGTCGAGCCCCTCTGCCGCGACGGTGACGTCGTAGGACCCCTCGCGTCGCTTCGGGCGCCGGTACTTGGCCAGCTCGTTGAGCGTGTTCGGCCAGTCGCAGCGGTAGACCATGTCGAAGTACGCATCCCCGGAGTGGGAGGCGACCGCCCCCCAGTGCTTCGCGTACTTCATGCCGTGGAGGATGGCGCCGTAGCCGCCGGAGGACTTGCCGAAGCAGCCGCGGTGGTCGCGTGCGGCGAGCGTCCGGAACTCGCGGTCGACGAAGGGCACCAGCTCGCGCACGAGATAGTCCGCATAGCGGCCGATCGCCGAGGAATTGACGTACTGGTTGCCGCCCAGTCGCGTGAAGCAGTCCGGAAAGACGAAGATCGCCGGGCCCATCTTCCGCTCGTGGATGAGTCGCGCGGCCCGCTCGGCGACGTTCTCGCTGAATGGCTTCCAGTTGAGGTGCGCCGCCCCGGACCCGGTGAAGCCGACGAGGTCGTAGAGCACGGGAAAGCGCCGCCCGCCGGACTTTGCGCCCGCGTCGTACTGCGGCGGCAGCCAGACGGCGAGCTTGCGCTCGTGCGGGTCGCCGAGCGGATTGTCGGCGAGGACCTTCGAGCGGTGCTCGAGGATCACGATGGTGCCGGACTCGCGCAGGGGTCGCTTGATCGCCATGGGGTGTTCTTTTGGGGTGAGTCGTGAGTCGTGAGCGGTGAGTCGTGGACGAGGAGGTCATGCGCCGCCGAGCAGCCGGACCTCGCGCTGCGGGAACGGTATGACGATCCGTGCCGCGCGGAAGGCCTCGACGATCTCGCGGTTGAGCGCGCCGCGCGCCATGACGTAGTCGGCGACCTCGACCCAGGGCATGACACGGACGTTGATCGACGAGTCGCCGAGCGAGGCGACCTGCAGCACGGGTGCGGGCTCCTGCAGGACCGCGGAATTGCCATCGAGTACGTTGCGGATGACGTCGAGGGCCTGCCCGAGGTCGGAGTCGTAGGCCACGCCGACTTCAACCTGCAGCTGCCGGAGGGTGCCGTAGTTGTGCAGGATCTCGCCGACGATCTTGCGGTTGGGGATCACCACCTTAGAGCGGTCCGTGTGCCCGAGCGTCGTGTTGAAGAGCGAGATCGCCTCGACCAGGCCCTCCTCCCCGACGATCGAGATGTACTCGCCCACCTTGAAGGGCCGCGTGAAGATGATCGTCAGTCCCGCCGCAAGGTTCCCCAGGACACCCTGCAGCGCGAGCGCGATGCCGGCCCCGGCGATGCCCAGCCCCGCGACGAGAGGCAGCAGCTCCACGCCGAGGTTCTGCAGGGCCATGATGGCGAACAGCCCCAGCACCAGGAGCCGCGCGATCCGCACGAGGAGGATCCGGACCGTCGCGTCGAGGTCGAGCCGCAACAGCACGCGATCCAGCGCCTTGCCCAGCCAGCGGCCGGCGACATACCCGACGACCAGGATGGCCGTAGCAGCCAGAACCCCGGGAGCGTACTGGAGGGCGAGCTCCGTCAGCCGGCTGCGGGACTCCTCGAGCGTCGCCAGCTGTTCGTCCACAACCGATCCTCCACGCGCGACTCCGGCGACGGACGACCCATGGTAGCGGTCGCGCCCGCCGCCTTCGATAAGCCTTTGGTCGAGCGCGCCGGGTGCAGCGAGAGCGCTTTCGGCAATCCCTCATGAAACCTCGCGGTGTGCCCTGATGTCATCGCTGCGACATGGCCCGGACTGGGGCCTGCCATGCCGCACCTTGTCTCCGCGCCGGACGCTGCGGAGAGGAGGGGGGAGAGGCTGTGGACGATCGGCTCGATCGCCTCGAGAACCTGGTCGCGCAGATGAGTGCCCGGGTTCAATCGCTCGAGAAGCGCCTCGGCGTGCTCGAGTCGAGCGGCGTGGGCGTCGCCTTCGGCGGGGGCGAGCAACCCTTTCCCGGGGCAGGCGAGGCAACCGCCGTCAAGACGCTCGGCGAACGGGCGCAGGCGAACGATCCGATCGCCGTGCTGTCCCTCATCGGCCGCCTGTTCCTCGTCCTCGCCGGCGGTTTCTTCCTCCGGGCCATGACCGAGGCGGGGCTGCTCATCCCGCAGGTGGGCATCACCTCGGCCTTCGCCTACTCGCTGGTGTGGCTGTACATGGCGGATCGCGGGGGCGGCCGCGGGCAGGTCGTCAGCGCTTCCTTCCATGCGGCTGCCTTCGCGCTGGTCGCGTTCCCGCTCGTCGTCGAGGCTACGACACGCTTCCACGTGCTGCCGGCAGCAGGGGCCGCGGTCGTGCTCGTGCTGTTGACCGCTGCGATCGTGTGGGTCGCGTGGCACCGCCGGCTGCAGGCCGCGGCCTGGATCGCGGTCGCCGCCGCGCTGCCCACGAGCGTCGTATTGCTCCTCAAGACCGGGCACGTCCTGTCCTTCGCGCTGCAGCCCGTCGCCCTGGGCGTGGCGACGCTGTGGCTCGGCCACCTCTTCGGTTGGAACGGTATCCGCTGGCCCGTGGCGCTGGTCGCCAACCTCGTGGTCGTCGGACTGGCGCTGCGCGCGTTGATGCCGCAGCACCCCGACGCGGTGCAGGTCGCCGTCCTCATGCAGTGGGCACTGCTGATCGGCTACGCGGCGGGTATCGCGGTCCTGACCGTGGCGCGTCGCCAGCGCATCGGCTGGTTCGAGGCGGTGCAGAGTGCGCTGGTGCTCGTCGTCAGTGTCGGGGGCACGATCCTGCTCGCCGGCGCGGGCGGACCGCGGGCTACCGCGATGGGCCTGCTGACGCTCGCGTTGGGTGTCACGTGCTACGGACTGCTCTACCTGGTCTTCGAGAAGCGGCCGGACTCCGAGCGCGGCGTCTACTTCTACTCGAGCCTGGCGCTGGTGCTCGTCGTCATCGGCATGCCGTTGCTGGTGGCCGGACCCTGGCCAGGGCTGGTATTCGCGGTCCTGGCCGTGACCGCCGCGGTCCTGTGGGCGAAAGCGGGGCGGCTCTATTCCCTGCTGCACGGGGCCGGGTATCTGGCGGCGGCCGTCGTGGTGTCGGGTGGACTCGTCTACGGCGTCGAGGCACTGGTCGGGACGCCCGACGAGCCGTGGCGGCTTCCGAACGCGGTCGAAGTCGTCGTGCTCGCCGCCAGCATCGCCTGCGCCTGGTACGTCGCCGCCCGGCCGGCGCCCGAGGGCGGCGCCCTGGCCAGCGGACTTCGCGTCGTCGTCGTCCTGGCCTGTGCATGGGTCGCGACCGAGTGCCTCACGGGATGGTTCGCCCCGGTGACTGTCGGCCGCGGCGACGAGGCCATCGAGCCGGGCGCGCTCGCCACGCTGCGTACGGTCGTGCTCGCCCTCGGCACGCTTGTCGTCGCGTGGATCGGAAGGCACGCGCGGTTCAAGGAGTGGGCCTGGCTGGTGTACCCGCTGCTCGTGGTCATCGGGCTGAAGATGATTGCCCAGGACTTCGGCCAGTCCCGCCCGGCGACGTTGTTCATCGCCCTGGCGCTGTACGGCGCGGCGCTCATCGTCGCTCCGAGGCTGCGCAGGCGGCGCAGGAAGAGTGCCGAGTCCCGGTCCGGGAATCTCGAGGGAGAGCCTGCGACATGAACGGCCGGAGACGGCTGGAGAGTTCAATAACCCGGGGCGGGGATCGATCGCCGCATGGCGATCGGGAACCGCGTCGGGATCACAGCGGCCGCCAGGTCGGACGTGTGCCGATCGCTGTCGGCAGGAGGTCAGTACGGTGAAATTACCTGAGCAGGTTACGCGACTGGGCGCCGTCATCGCCGTCATCGTGGCGGCGGTCCTGCTGCTGCGATTCGTGCTGCTGCCCGATGCGATGTTCTCGGCCAAGCCGCACCAGGCGGCCGCGACCGCGCGGGAAATGGACAAGCCGCTGCGACACGCGGGGGTGTCGGTCTGCCGCGAGTGCCACGGCGAGCAGTTCGACCTGAAGTACGAGGGCCGGCACCGGGACATCGGCTGCGAGAACTGCCACGGCCCCGCTGCGGCCCACGCCGCGAGTCCGGAAAGCGCGGACCTGCTGCCGGTCCTGCCTACTGAGCGGGAAGATTGCCTGGCCTGTCACGCCTACGATGCGTCGCGGCCCAACGGCTTCCC
>Ga0209742_10001272_pt1 | contig 11741 bp, 5 predicted proteins | sample DeeMarSeWOR38_10_FD_187462 | JGI IMG/M metagenome (GOLD analysis project Ga0209742, IMG submission 187462) | Marine sediment microbial communities from White Oak River estuary, North Carolina - WOR-3-8_10 (SPAdes) (version 2) | ecosystem: Environmental > Aquatic > Marine > Intertidal zone >... | reverse complement strand
TGCCTGATCGACAATGGCTTTTTTCAGGGGACTTTCGGGAAGGTAGTGTTGTAAAAATTTATCGATTTCATCTGCCGGGACAGGCGGACTGTAATAATAGCCCTGTAGCACATCGCAGCGGTGGCGCCTTAAAAATTGTGCCTGGGTTTGAGTCTCAACACCCTCGGCCACGACTTTTAATCCCAGGCTATGCGCCAAAGCTATAATGCCTTTGGCGGTATTGCCATCCTGTTCCCGGTCTGCAATACGCATAATAAATGACCGATCGATATTCAGAGAGTCAATGGGCAGTTTCTGCAGGAGATTCATAGAAGAATGGCCGGCACCAAAGTCATCTATTGCAGTACGTAAACCCAGGGACTTCAGTTGATTCATGGTTTCGATGGTACCGGAAATATTTTTCATCGCGACTTCTTCGGTGATTTCCACACAGATGCGACTGGGATTTAATTGAGTTGAGCTAAGCATCTGACTGATATTCTCGATAATACCTTCCTGGACAAACTGACGTGACGACATATTAATGGACAATCGCAATTCGTCGTAACCAGACTGATGCCAGCGCAGCAAATCATTACAGGCGGTTATAAACGCCCAATGACCGATGGAAATAATCAGCCCGCTGTCATCAGCAATAGATAAAAATTTTGAGGGCGCCAATAGGCCATACTCGGGGTGCTGCCAGCGTAACAACGCCTCCACACCGATAACGGTATTGGTATCGCTGTCAATCTGCGGCTGATAATACATGCACAGTTCATCGTTACTAATTGCTTTGCGCAGATTTTTTTCCAGTTCCAGGCGGCGGCGCGCCCGATCATTCATATCGTAGGTGTAATAACAAAAACAGTTCCCACCTAATTCCTTCGCACGGTACATTGCAGCGTCCGCATTGCGTAACATGGTATCGCGATCGGCGCTGTCCAGCGGGTACAACGCTACACCGATACTGGCGCTGGTATAGATTTTATGCCCGCGGATGCGGTACGGCTGCGCTAAACGAAACCGCAGTTTCTCGACGATTTTTTCCAGTTCATCAACAGTACTTAAACCTTCAATCGCCAGGGCAAACTCGTCACCACTGATGCGTGCGACAATATCCCCCTGGCGCATGGTACTGCGTAAACGTTTTGCAACCGATTTCAATAATTCATCGCCCACCGCATGCCCAAGATTGTCATTGATCATTTTGAAACTATCGAGATCAAAAAAACAAACTGCCAGCAGTTTTTCTTCGCGATGCGCCTTCGACATAGCGTGCGACAACCGCTCCTGAAACAAGCGCCGGTTCGACAGATCCGTCAGACTATCGTACAAGGCCTGATGCTGCATGGAGGCTTCAGATTTCTTGCGTTCCGTAATATCCTGAATTAAGCCGATAACGGATACCGGGCTGCCACTATTGTAGGTCACTTCCCCCTGCAAATTAACAAAGCGTTCGGCGCCGTTTTTCGTGATGATACGGTAATCGATATTAAGTTTTTGATGATTGAATAATGCGTTGTCAATTACTGTTTTCACTTTATTGCGGTCTGACAAATGAACCAGATCAAGGAAGGCACTGAAAGACTTATCGATTTCGTTGCGCTCGATGGCAAACAGGCTCAACGCTTCTTCGGACAGGGCAATGCGGCAATCCGGCACGCTTAACTGCCAGTAACCCATCTTTGCCACCTGGTGTACCTGTTTTAACTGTTGTTGCCAGGTTTTCAAATCCTGGGTGCGGCTACTGTTCCTTAGCGCATAGCGTATTCGTTGCGCAACCAGGTCCAGCTTGGTGGTTTTGGTAACAAAGTCTGTTGCGCCGGCATCAAAAGCGCTGCGGATGTAGTCCAGCCCATCAACGCCGGTTAACATTAAAATCGGGATATCCTTGAACGTTGGATGTTTGCGGATTTCCCGGCAGGTCTCGATGCCATCCATACCCGGCATCATGACATCCAGCAAAACAACTTCGGGAGTCATGGTCGACAGTTTTTCCAGGGCGGCATCACCGGAATTGCATTCGAGAACCTGCATACCAGCTACTTCCAGTTCACGACGGATCAAAAAGCGCTCATCCGGCTCATCATCAACCAGCAGTACTGTTGGCTGCACCAATGCCAACTCACTAGACACTATTATTGTCTCCCTGGATATTCATAAACATGTTGTTCCGCAAAATTGATGTATTCTGCCGTCAGCAACTTTTGAAGTTACGAGCACCTATTCATATGAATTGTATTCACTGTGCGCTTGTAAAAATTGTTGCAACAACCGGAAACTACCACTCGAGGTGACGCAAAGCTCCCTTATTGTTTAATAACTTTAGCCAATCAGCCGGGCGACATTGCGCCCAGTGTAACCCCGTCAAATTTACACTCGACTATCACGCCTGGTACGGTATGAAAATACACTTAAAACCAAGCGTCGTTATTAAACAACTGCAAAATTACCGTTCTTGCTATTGTTATAAATTATTTACTTCATTGTGCCGTGAAACAATGAAATTCCCCTAGTACTTGCAGAAGAATAGATTTTTGTCTTCATCCCGTCAACGACTTGGTTCAATATATTAATCAGGTATTATATTGATAATCTTTATCCAGGGATTGAAGTACTGAATAAAATCGTTGTTCCAGCGGTTGGGCTTTGGCTGGATCCATAAAACCTGAACGATGCCATTGACTTAGTAGTTGTTCTATTTCTTTATCGATGTTCTGGTCCCGGGATTGCTTCATCTTATCGGCGAGTTGCGCAACCTGGTATTCCATGCGTCGTTGTTTTGATTCAGCGGGTGACTCAACACCCGCAAGCAGTTCCATTTGAATACACAGCAAATCCTTACTTTCTGCGCAGGAACTTTCATCCGCGTTGAGTTGTGATAAAACACGGTCCAGACTGCCATGACTGCATTGCTCGGCACAGTTTTTTAACGTTTCAAAACGCTGCTTTACAGCCTGGTCTATGGTTCGCAACCTCGAATCTACTAGCAACCAGCGTTGCTGCAGATCTGCAATTGTATCTTGTAACGAATCGACATTTAGCTTGCCTTTTAGACAGGCAAAAAGTGCATTTTCCAGCTCGTAACAAAGTGCCACATTTTGCTGCAATTTTTGTTTTTCCTCTCGCAGTTGTTGTACGTGCAATTGTGCCAGTTGTTTTTCATACTGCTGACAAGCTCGAGAAAAGCGGCGTTCCAGAGCATGATCTTTCTTAAGGCGCGGCAACTCGGACCATTCGGCTTTCACTTCTTCAACACGTGAACGTGCCTGCAATATTGCCTCGCTATCCTGCTTAGCCGCAGCTTCCACTGCTTCGATTAGCTGCTCACGTTGATGCCTCTCTGCTTCACGCGCCTGATTGATCGCATCCTGTTCGGCGCGCTGAGCCTGAAAGACGCTGTCACAGGCTCCACGAAATTGCTGCCAAAGTTGCGATTCTTTTACCGCAGGGCCTATGGTCTTCCATTCCGCCTGGATCTGTTTTACGGATTCTATTGCCTGTTCAATGCTCAGCGCCTGTTCTGCAAGCTGTTTTGCCAGGTGCTGCACCCGTTTAATCAGCAATTCCTTGGTCTCGCGATTTTTCTGTTGTTGTGTGCGCAGCATTTTTTCCAGTGCATGCAGCACATGGTTGTAACGTTTGTTGATTTTGGCGCGATCACCGCGATTAACAACACCCAGCTGCCCCCAATCCTTACGCGCCGTGTGAATGATTTTTTGCATCGCTTTCCAGTCGATCTCCTCCGCCTCCTGGCTGGCGACTTTTTGTTGATAGGCTTCCAGTTCCTCACACACCTGTTCGCGTTTTTGCAGGTTCTCTGTACGCTGTTCCGCTTGACTGTCGAAATATTCCTGACAAACCGCGTAGGCCTGGTTGCAAGCAGCATCAAACTGCTCCCATAACTCCTGGTCGCCGCCAGGTTCACCAGCCGTCAGGCTTTTCCAGTCTTTCCTTGCGGACTTAATAGCGTTGGCTGCGCTGACGAAATCATAATCTGGATTGTTGCGGTTGCTTTCCAGCTCCTGGACAAGCACCTGCATTTCGCGTATTTGCTGCTCCTTCACCGGAGCACTGGACCATTGCCGCCAGTCCTGTAACTCTGACAATTGCTGCGTCAGCTGGTTAAACCGAGCTAGCTGGCCATTCTTTTCCAGCACGGATTTGCCCCTAGCATCCAGCTCTTTTAATAGATTTTTACCACGATTAATCAGTTGCGAGGCAGGCTTGGAACGGCCAGCGCTAATCTTGTCGGCCAGTTGTTTGGTCAACGCAGCAAACTCATTGACGATGCTGTCACGCTTTTCGTCCTGTTTAATTAGTAATTGCCGTAATGCATGTAATGCCTTGTTCCAGTCTTCTATCAGTTGACTGTCCGCTTTAAGATTCCCCGGTAAAGATAATTGGGCAAAGCGCTTTTCCAGGCGTCCCACATCATTACGAAACAAGTCTTGTTCAGAACTCAGTAACTGGTCAGCATCAGCGAGCAATTCTTTGAGCTGTGCATGATAGCTTTGCAGGGCGGGCAGATCGGTACGCAGCTGCTCCAGTTTGGTGATGTTTGCTTCAAACTCCGCTTTCATTTGCGGCAAATCGGCAAGTGGCAACGCGGCGCCAGCCTCGTCCATGATCTCACTGTAATAGGTTTGCCATTCGCGCCGGATGAATTTGCTAAACCGTTCCAGTTCCGCTTGATCAACAACGTGTTGGGAATCCTGTTGTGCAAACTGCAGTACTTTATCTGCAAGATCACGATTAACCGCCTGCAGCTTATCAATCACATCCGCATGGGTCACTTCAGGTGAAACTTCCCAGGCTTCCTTGCTGGCAGAACGTTTCAGCTCTTGTTCAAATTCTGAAAACGCCTGTTCAACCTGGTCTGACTGCTCATGTTCATGGGCTTTGGTCTGGGTATCGAGCTGTACACCAAGTCCCCGCCACTGTTCATGCAGGCTGCGCAAGCGTGCTTCATTTTTAGTCCATTCATTGCTTAACCTGCAGAGCGCTACCAGCTTCAGGAAATCATTCCCTGTTTGTCTGTATTGATTAACCAGCTCGTTATGGTGAGCAAGCGTCGCATTGATTTGCTCCAGTTTTTCCTGGGCGTGCGCTGCGAGCTGCTTGTCTTTACGCTTGAGGGACTTGATGACCCGCTTCAACGCATTCACGCTGTTAAGCTTGGCCAGCGCGTATTGGCGAATTTCTTCATTCTCCGTGCCGGTAATGACTTCCACCACGATATTTTCATGGTCAATTTTATCCAGCGCATACTTTTGCAGTTCCAGATTGATAGCGTGTTTTGCCACGTATTCCAGAATCCTGGTTTCCGCGTATTGATCAAGCCTGACCTTGATCTGCTCAATGCTCGCCGCACCATCCTCGGCAGATAACAACACACACAAACGCCAGGTTGCATCCTGATAAATTTCCTCGCGTGGCGCAGACTGTCGTAACGCCTGTACTGCGTCGATGTCGGTCAGGCGCTTGATGGCAAATCTGCGAATAAACACTTCCGGGTCATTATTTGCCACTTCCAGCAAGATTTTTTGAGTATCCTGATGCGCCTTGTCCAGCGCCAGCAGTGCCTGCTTGCGCACTTGCGGATTTTTATGTTTCCAGCGCGGTGCAAAGAGGTTTCCAATAAACTTCATATGGCTAAGGCGGGTTAATCCGTGGTTATGGTTAGAAAATACTTTGGTTTGCAAATATTCTGGTTAGTAAATGCTTTGGCAAATAAATAATTTGCTATTAACTCGGTTTTTGAAACTAAGATACCAGCACTACTTACACATTAAACCAGAACATCTGAAGATTATAACAATATGCTGACGCTTGGCGACATTGCCACCAATTAATTTCAACACTACCCGCCCCCTGACTGGCTGAGCACTTTGAACTACGTTAGTACAAAATCGTTTTCGGACGATGCCCGGTGGTGACTACCCGCTTCTGTTGGTCTTATCAGTAGACGATTGTCCAGGTCGACAATACACTGCTGATCAATTTTCACCCAGCATTTTACTCAGCTAGCCGCCATTGTGTTAACAGCAATTCATGATACTGCTAACAACATTTTAGCTTTAACTATTTGGAAATCTCTTTTAAGAATATACGCAAACCCTGGTGGATTGGCTCGATTTTTATTCGGCGTTATGATACAAAAAGCCTAAGCTGATCGTTTCAAGTAATATTAAGTAATAATAGTTGTAGACGCTAGATCTAGGGAAGGGGGGCGTCAATTGAAACCGCGTAGCACAGGCGGTAGAACTAACATCAGTTAAGCACTTTTTCTTTACTCCCCTCATAGTCCAAAGTTACATGCACATCGCATGATTTTCAGTTAATCAACGTCAGGACCGTCCTGGCTTTTTAGCGCCTGAAAATGCTGAATCGGACCAGTTAGCTGTCAACGGATGGTAGCAATATGGTATCAATGCAAAAGCTGTTAACCAACTGCAATGCCGGTATATTACTGGTACTGTGCTGGCTCGCTTTTGCATTACATGATCCTGCTGTTGCAACTGAATCCGCGCCACTATCACTAAACCCACTAAGCCAGCATGCGACCATCAATTTGAACCAGAGCCGGGAACCGATACGCCCCATCGCCAGCCGCAGTGATCTTTCCGCAACAAAAGTCGCCCTTGGCGAAAAACTGTTTAATGACAGACGACTGGATAGCAATCAACATATCGCCTGCGGGGACTGCCATAATCTGGAACTAGGCGGCACTGATCAACTGGCTTTTTCAGTCAACGGCGCTGGCAATCCAACCCGCTTCAATACGCCCACTATTTTCAATGTCGGATTAAATACTCAGTACTACTGGTCCGGGAAATTTGAAACGCTGGATGAACAGTTAACGGACGCGTTGGTGGAAATCAATACCACCTGGCCGCAATTGGTCCGTACCATCAGCGCCGTTCCCGAATACGTTGACGAATTCAACAAAATATATTCTGACGGGATAACAAAAAATAATATCAGAGATGCCTTGATTAGTTTTGAACTTTCACTGGCAACACCTGATTCGCCCTTCGATCGTTATCTGAAAGGCGATGCCACAGCGTTGACCGCAACTGAACTGCAAGGGTATCGATTATTCAAGTCCTACGGTTGCGTGTCCTGCCATCAAGGCGTGAACATCGGCGGCAATTTCGTGCTTCAGCTCGACAAACTGGGGGCACCGTTTGGTAACCTCAATTCCACCCGCAACCGGCTACAGGGTAAACTGCAACAGATTCGCGTACCAAGCCTGCGTAACGTGGCGCGCACGCCTCCCTACTTCCATGATGGCTCTGCCACAACTTTGCGTCAGGCAGTCAGCAGAATGGTGGACGAATACCTGGGCATCGGTGTAGATGAACAGCAGGTATCGCTTATTGTTGATTTCCTCAAGACATTAACCGGTCAATACAAGGGCCAAAGCCTGTGAAACCCGCACATCTAAAAACCATATTAATCGCCAGTGCGCTCATTGTCGTTTCCGGTATTTTATTTTTGAACAGCAAGTCCACCAACTTGCAGCAATTTCGCCAGGAAATACAGTTGCTACGCGACATTCGTCTGATTAATGCGTTAATCAACCAGGAGCTTCTCACCATTCGTTACCAGTTATATACCAACTTCGATGCATTATCGGATCACATCGGCAAACTGAAAGGTAAATATCAAACGCTGAAGGCGTTAACCAGTCCCAGCCAGCATACCCACAATGCCGGGGAGCTCAATAGCCTGATTCGTTATTTAAACAGAAAGTTTTCCCTGGCGGACGAGTTTAAAACCGCCAATGCTTTATTAAAAAATTCCTTAACCGTATTTCCCAATCTGAATGAAGACCTGCTAGCCAGACTGAATAATTATGAACATACGGACCTGGTAGCCAACCATGTCGACAGCCTGTTGCGAGATATTTATCTCTACAGCCTTACCAACGATAACCACGTAGACACGCAGATACTGCAGAAAATAGCAGCACTGGAAAATCTGCAGTTTAACGTAGCACCGGAAATTGCCCCACACCTGTATGTTATCCAGAAACATGCCCGCACGGTAATTAATAACCGCCGGGACCTGAACAATATCGTCAACAACTTGCTGGGATTGCCTATCGAACGCCTGACTTACAATCTGCAGCAAACCTATGCATCGCACAATGAAAAAATCGTTCAGCAAAGCAATATTTACCGGATAATATTGTTCATTCTCTCGATACTGTTGTTATCCACCACGGGATACATCCTGTTTAAACTGAAGAAGAAAACCTATGAACTGGAGCACGAAAAGAATCGCGCGCTGGTCACATTGCATTCCATCGGCGATGGTATCATTACCACCGACGCAAATGCCGTTGTGCAGTATCTGAATCCCGTCGCAGAACAATTAACCGGCTGGAAAAATGCGTTAGCACGCGGTGAACACTTAACGAGGATTTTCCATGTTTTTGACGAAAGAACCAATCGGCGGGTAGACAACATTGTTGAACATTGCATTGCAGAGAACCGCAATACTACCTCTGCAACGCAAAGTGTGCTGGTCAGCCGCGACGGCGCCAAAACCGCCATCGAAGATACCGCCGCCCCGATACGAGGATTCAATGATGATGTTATTGGCACCATCATTGTTTTTCGCGATGTCAGCCGCACCCGTGAACTTAGCCGCAAGCTTTCCTACCAGGCCAGTCACGATGCGCTCACGAATGTTATCAACCGCCGGGCATTTGAAGTTCAGCTCACCAAAGCCATCAAACTAGCAAAGGATAACGGTGAAAAACACGCCTTGCTATATCTGGACCTGGATCAATTCAAGGTAGTAAACGATACCTGCGGACACGATGCCGGCGACCAACTGTTAATACAGATAACCTCCTTGCTGCAATCCAAGTTGCGGTCCACCGATACGCTGGCCCGCCTGGGGGGTGATGAATTCGGCATTCTGCTAAGGAATTGCAACCTGCATAAAGCCAGGGAATTCGCGGAGACCATGTTAACCGCATTAAAACAGTTTCGTTTCGAATGGCAAAGTATCCATTTTCATCTCGGCGTGAGCATTGGCATCGCCATGATCGACAACACCACCACCAATGTTGTCAGCGTCATGAGCGCTGCGGATATGGCCTGCTACGTCGCCAAGGACACCGGCCGCAATCGGGTACACATTTACAGTCACGGCAATAAAGAACTCACACGGCGCCGCGAAGAGATGCAATGGATGTCCAAGCTTACCCGCGCGCTAAAAGAAAACCGCTTTGTACTTTATAAACAACCTATCGTGTCGCTTGGTTCAGACATACAGCAGAAGCTACGTTATGAATTATTGATACGACTACATGGCACTGATGGTAGATTAATCCAGCCCAGCGAGTTTATCCCCGCTGCCGAACGTTATAACTTTATGCCGACACTGGATCGTTGGGTCATTCGTAGCGCATTCGAACACCTGGCGGAAAATAACCAGGAAAATGCCTGCTACTCTATAAACCTTTCCGGCACTTCCCTGAACACCAACACCTTGCTCAAGTACATAAAAATCGAATATGAAAAATATGAGATCAACCCCGACAATATTTGCTTTGAAATCACTGAAACTGCGGCTATCGACAATCTGCCGAAAGTGGCCAGGCTAATTCGCGAACTTAAACACGAGGGCTTCAAGTTTGCGCTGGATGACTTCGGCAAAGGTGTGAGTTCTTTTATGTATCTCAGCAGCCTGCCGGTGGATTATCTGAAAATCGATGGGGAATTCGTCAAGAACCTGTTAAATAACACCGTCAACCACGCAATCATCTGGTCGATTAATAATATCGGTCGAATTTTAGGAATTCAGATTATTGCAGAATATGTGGAAAACGAACATCTGCATGATGCGCTTCTCGATATTGGCATCGACTACGCGCAAGGTTATAAATTTGGCGAACCGGTTCCACTACACGACGCTCTGCACTACAAAACTCGTCAGGCCACCACCCCGCTGACCATTGCCTGAGGCAATACGCACTACCTGACCGCCACACATAACAGTTTCTCCAGAATTTTTAAAAAATTGAGATGGCTTCGTATCATGACTTCGCCGTTTTACGGGCTTTGCTTAGCTGGCTGTATACTGAAGACAAAATGTAACAGACCCCAGCGATCAGGATAATCGTGGCGCCTGCAGGCAAATCCGGCTCATAAGACACCACAATTCCTGTACAGGTAAACGCTGTTCCCAGCACCATCGCCAGCAACATAATATTTTTCAATGAGCTTTGATAGCGCGCAGCAATTGCAGCGGGCAGAGTAAGCAATGCAATAACCAGGATCAATCCAACGACCTGTATCAATAACACAACGGTCAGCGCAACCAGGCACAACAACAGCAGGTAAAACAACTCCACATTAACACCGCGCAGCCTGGCAAACTCCTCATCAAAACAGACGATCAAAAACTGTTTGTAAAAAATCGCCACCGTTGCCAGTAAAACCATATCCAGCGCCAGCATCACGTATAACTCACTACTGGACACCATCAGTATGTTGCCAAACAAATAACTCATCAGATCCACACTATAACCCGGCGTCTTGGCAATAAAGATAATGCCAATCGCCATTCCCACCGACCACACGGCAGCAATAATAGTGTCTTCACCCTCCTGCCAGCGTAACTTTATCCAGCCAATAATCAACGCTGCGACCAAAGCCGATACGATCGCGCCTAGTATGGGACTATTGCCAAGAAAATAGGCGATACCCATTCCGGCCAGCACACTGTGCGCTATCCCGCCCGCCAGGAAGTTGATGCGTTTGACAACGACATAGGTTCCCATAACACCACAGCCAACGCCGGCCAGCACACCCGCCAGCAACGCATGCTGCAAAAAGGTTTGGGAGATTATGGCCTCGAATATGTTCATCCGTTATTTAGTGGCTATGTTGGATCATATGAACCGAGGAACCGTATAGCTCTTCGATGGTTTTACCCGATATCGCCGCCGTTTCATGACAAACCAGGGTACGGTTGAGGCAGGCGACCCGGGTTACGTATTCGGAAATAAATCCAATGTCGTGGGACACCACTAAAATCGTCGAGCGCTCGTTCAGCTTTTTCAATAAATCAAAAATGTCTTCCTCCACCCGGGAGTCGATATTCGAGGTGGGCTCATCGAGGATGAGTATTTCCGGCTTGCTTACCAGGGCACGCGCAATGAGCACCCGTTGCAGCTGACCACCGGACAATGTACTCAGCAAACGATCTTTAAGATCCTCAATTTCTGTTTCACGAAATGCATCACTGGCCCGCTGGTAATCTTCGCCACTATAGCCAAACACTCGTTGCGACTTACCAACCAAACCCAGGAGCACCGCATCTTCCACAGTGATGGGAAAAGAACGTTCGAAAGCGGCGTATTGCGGCACATAGCCGATGGCAGACCGGCCCCGTTTGGGCGATTTACCTGTCACGGTGACTCTTCCTGAATCGGGTTCCAGCAATCCCAGGATCAATTTCAACAGGGTGCTTTTGCCGCCCCCGTTGGGGCCGACAATCCCCAGAAACTCGCCTTTTATGACCGTTAATGAGACGTGATCGAGCACCAGCGGACCGTCAAAACTGAAACTGACATTGTCGATGCTAATGATAGCTTCCGCTTTCATTGCAATGCGTCCGCAAACTGACGACTGACCCGCCGGAGATTCTCCAGATAATTTTCCGCAAGAGGATCAACCACCAGCAGTTTTGCCCCCACCTGATCGGCAACGGTTTTTGCATCCCGGTCAGAAAAT
>Ga0209742_10001268_pt1 | contig 11792 bp, 10 predicted proteins | sample DeeMarSeWOR38_10_FD_187462 | JGI IMG/M metagenome (GOLD analysis project Ga0209742, IMG submission 187462) | Marine sediment microbial communities from White Oak River estuary, North Carolina - WOR-3-8_10 (SPAdes) (version 2) | ecosystem: Environmental > Aquatic > Marine > Intertidal zone >... | reverse complement strand
CCACTTGCACCTCATCCAGAAATACTGTGCCCCTGATAAAATTCTCGCCAGGATAAAAAACCATGCCGGCCGCTATTTCAAAGGCATTTCGGGCGGATCTTCCATACGCAGAAAAATTTACGCTGCACCCACCTTTGCAGCTCTTGTAGAGCTTGCACAATCAATTTAACAATTCTCCGCAATATTCACCTGCCTTTATGTTTTATTATATAGTTAACAAGCAAGAGACCTTAATATTTTTAGCGTTATATATTGCAGACACTTTTGCTTGCCTGTTGAAAAAAATTATGCTAGGAAATATAGTTTCGCAGACTGCCACTTCCCCAGCTATATAACTCTGCACAAGTCTGTCGTCTCATAGTTACAGCACCGTATACCCCCGGTTCATTTATCTGTTAAATTTGATCAAACCGGAAAGCTGCAACTGAAAGTGGGAATACATTAAATGTTGCCGCATAAATAGGACAATATATAAGGGAATCTACAGATGAAAAAGATACTTGTTGCAAACCGCGGAGAGATCGCAATTCGAGTCATAAGGGCTGCCCAGGAACTGGGACATAAAACAGTTGCCATTTATGAAACACCCGACACCGAAGCCTTACATGTCAGGGTTGCGGATGAGGCAATATGGCTTGGAGATGGCCCGAGAAAAGATTACCTCGATATTGCTAAAGTTATCAAGGCTGCCAGGAAATCAGGGGCTGATGCTATTCATCCAGGATATGGTTTTCTGGCCGAAAACCCTGAATTTGCCAAAGCCTGTGAAGATGCTGGGATTGTTTTCATTGGTCCCACCTCCGAGGTCATTACAAACCTGGGCAACAAGGTTATCGCCCGGGAGATCATGGCAGGCGCCAATATTCCCATGGTACCCGGCACGCCCAACCTGGCAGCAGGAGACCAAGGTTTGCAGGAAGCACTTGCCTTTGCTTCGGAATACGGCTATCCCATTATGCTTAAGGCCACTGCCGGCGGCGGCGGCCGGGGTATCCGCCGCATTGATTCTGACAGCCAAATGAAAGAACAGATTCCCCTGGCCCGTGCTGAGGCCAAGGCTGCATTTAATAACGACAATGTCTATCTGGAAAAAGTCGTTATTAATCCAAAACACGTTGAGGTTCAAGTCATAGCCGATTCCTTTGGTGAAGTTGTTCACTTGGGCACAAGAGACTGCTCTATTCAACGACGCAACCAGAAACTTGTTGAAATTGCCCCTTCAATGATTGAGGACAGGTCTATCATTGAAGCTATTTGTCAAACTGCGGTCAGGGCTGCACAGGCAGCAAATTACACCAATGCCGGCACGGTGGAGTTCCTGGTTGATAAGGAAATGAATTACTATTTCATGGAGATCAATACCAGGATCCAGGTCGAGCATACTGTTACTGAAATGGTGACGGGCATTGACATAGTCCGGACCCAGATCAAGCTGGCCTCTGGTAAAAGGCTGCTCTTCAAGCAGGAGGATGTGAAGATCAGGGGACATGCCATTGAAATGCGAATCAACGCTGAGGACCCCAAAAACAATTTCATGCCTGAGGGCGGTAAAACTGTGAGCATCTACCGTTCCCCCGGAGGTTACGGTGTCCGGCTTGATGGTTTTGTCTACCAGGGTTATACCATTCCCGAAGTCTATGACTCTCTGCTTGTCAAGCTCACAGTTCATGGCTACAGCTGGAATGAAACCGTTGACAGACTCCGGCGCTGCCTGAAAAACTTTGTCATAGTTGGTCCCAAAACCACCATTCCCTTCTACCTCGAACTGGTCAATGATCCTGATTTCCAGAAGGGGGACTTTAACACTTCATACCTTGAGACGCACGCACATCTTCTGGATTATGAAGAACAGAATACCGAGATAAATAAACTGGCAAAATTGATTGCTGAAATTCATTACAAAGAAGAAAACACATACGCCATCTAATTTCCCAAGTATAATCACTTAAGGTACGATCATGGAAAGAATTGTTCATGGAATGAATCCCAGGGAAGCGCTGCAGATCCTACGGCAGGCCGACGGCTACTATCTGACCAATACTGCACGCGACCTGTCCCAGTCTGATTTCAAAAACAGGATCCTGCTGCATACAGACCTTTTAGCCGCTGAACCAAGGGAAAATGCCAATTATTTCTCATTGGAAATCACTGGCGGCGCTTCTGTACATGTTGATATTTTGCGTAAACAGGTTGATCCCTTTCTGAAACTTGAACTGCTGCGTGAAAAGATGCCCAATACCATGTTCCAGACCCTTTGCCGCGGGGTCAATCTTTTCGGTTACAGGCCCTATCCGCAGAATGTTATACGGTTTGCTGTCCGGGAATTTGCAAAATATGTTGATGTCTGGCGAGTTTTTGACTTTATGAACCATATCCCTAATATGGAGGCTGTTTTTGAGGAAGTCCAGCTGGCTGACAAGATTCTGGAGCCATCCATCTGTTTCTCAACCGGGCCTGAGCATACTGACGAATTTTATGTGAGCAAAGTTCAGGAAATCCTTGATGTAACAGGGGAGGACATCATTCTCTGCATTAAGAACCATGGAGGCCTCGGAACCCCGAAGCGAATCGGTGAGCTGGTTGCAGCCATCAAGCAGAAATATCCGGAGCTTGTCATTCATTACCATGGCCACAATACAGATGGCAACGATATTGGCAGAATCACTGCAGCGGTTCTTAATGGCGCAACCATTGTTGATGCATCAGACCATGCTTTTACCGGTTACTACGGCCCGCCTCCCCTGCTGAGCGTTATTCACACCCTCAAGGAATACGGCAAGACGGCAATAGATCTTAATGAGGAAGCTGTTATTGAAACCTCAGAAGTACTGCGAAATGAACGTGATCATTATGAATATTTCGAGTCCCAGTTTAAGGGATTCTCTCCGACGGTCCAGATACACAAACTACCCGGCGGTGCTATGGGCAGCAGTTTTGAACAGGCTGTAAAAGGTAAATTCCTTGATAAAATGCCGACAATCCTGCATGATGAACTGCCAAAGGTCCAGATAGAACTTGGAAACTGGTGGTCTGTTACTCCCGGTTCACAGATCCTGTGGACTACTGCCGTGACCAACGTCTTGGAAAAAGATCGCTACGGTAATCCTTCCGGCGACCTTAAAAACCTCCTGTTGGGAAAATACGGGCCCTTCCCCTTCTACCGGCCAGCCGACTGGATATATGAAAAGGTTTTTGGTGCCGACTGGCGGAAAATCCTTGCAGAAGAAGGCGGTGTGGAAGATATCGAAGACATGGATATTGACAAAGAGCGTGAAATTCTTGCCGAGCGTTTGGGCCATAAGCCGACGGAGCAGCAGTTAGTCACCTATCTTCAGCACCCCAACGATGCAGTAAACTTTTTCAAGTTTGAAGAAGAGTTCGGCAAGGTTTACGTCCTGCCGCCCAGTATATTTCTTCGCCGCGGCGGTTACAAGCTCGGTGAATCTCTTATGTTCAAAGATCATTATGGCAAGGAACATGTTATAGAGATTGGTCCCAAGCAGAAGGATGAGAAAGGAGAATGGTCCATATACCTCAACGTCGACCACCAGGAACGGAACTATACGTTCAAGGAGGAGACCAGGGAGGCAGTAGCGGCTGCCGGTCCCCAGTTAAGCAAGAAAGAAATTGAAGACCTTGCCAAGGCCGGTGACATGCGGGCTACCTATTCCTGCAATGTATGTGAAATAGTTGTTAAAGAGGATGAAGAGGTCGCGGTCGGGGACAAGCTGGCCGTGGTTGAGGCGATGAAAATGCAAACCCCTGTTGTCAGCCAGGTATCCGGCACAGTGGTTGAAATCCATGCCAAGGTAGGCGATGCCCTGAAAGCAGGCGATAGGATTTTGAAAATAATTACCGAAGTAAAATAACAAAAGAGTAAAGCGTAATCTTTAGCCTGAAACACAATAAACCGGAACTCTTAGCAGAGATTCCGGTTTTTATGTTCTGCACTGGTGCAGCTGTCCTGGCCAGATATATATGACGTATCTAGCCATACTTCCGTATTCTTATTTTACTTCAATTATACAGTTTTCTGTACAGTACTCATTAGTAACGCGTTTGTCGTTTTTAGGGTCAGACCACCATTGGCCGTCAACAACAAACTGGTATTCATACCTGCCTGGTTTGAGCTGCAACATTTTCTTCCAGATGTCGCCTTTGAATTTTCGCAGACGATAATCTTTTGCATCTGGTTGCCAGTTATTAAAATCTCCGGCCAGGTAAACTTCATTTACATTTGGTGCATGCAAAGAAAACTCGGTTGATGGAAGAGTTTTTTTCTTTACGGCCTTTTTTGTTGTTTTGCTGGTGCTCTTTGCCTTGGTTGCCATGGTATTTTATGCCTCCTGCATTTATAAAATTGATGATCAGCAACTGCAAAATTCACTGTAATAAAAATTATGGTCCCTTGTTGTAGAAAATAAGAGGGGTTGCCAATGAAAACATCACGCCCATGATGTTATTGCGATATCAATTTCACATAGATATTATAGAATGGTTTAGACGTAAGTCAAGCGATTAAAACCACCCTTTTCATACCAGGGCCGAGATGCCTCAATGCCCAAAAGTTCAATGATCATGACCTCAAGAATCAGGTAAACTTTCGTGCCCTTGCGGACACACGCTGTCAGGGTATCACCATGGTGTCCCATGGCAGCATGCAGGTGAATTTTTGGTTCATTATCATCCCAGAAAATACTCCCGGTTCCCAAAACTTCCCTTGCTCCACGGACCTCACTCCACACTGGATCCGGAGGCATGGTCGGCTCCTTGGGGCCAGTTACGACATCCGCCTCCCGCAAGCCGCCCAGAACATGGAACCATCCAGTTCGGATGTTCTCCTTTTGAATAAGTTGAATAAATTCTTCCAGGAAAAGATCGCCTTCATCAAAACGGACGCTGTAAACTCTCCCGATTGTTCCTTTTCTATATTCCATTATTCTTATCCTCTTGCTGTGAAAAGTGTGTTTTTCCCATGGCAGCCTTCATAATGCGAAACACCTCCCGGCTGAATTTCCTGTTTCGGGTCCTGGCAAACTGTATGGCAGCATTTTTTAAGGAGACCAGGTCCACCTCTGGCAGATGATTGACAATATCCCTTATTATCATGCTGTCCTTGAGGAATTTCGGAGGTTCAAATTCATTTACATAACCGTTGTCATGCATCCGCTTTTCATAACGTTGAACAGCTTCAGTGATGAGGGTATTTCTAAAGTGTTCAAGTTCCCGGAATTCACGCTTCTCTTTCAGTATGGACCCTTTTTTCCTGGCCAAAAAGTCGTAGAGTTCATCCGCAGGCTTATCGCGCAGAAGTTTTGTCGCAAATTTAAGCTGTCGTTTCCTGGACCCACCCTTGAGCTCTTTGGCAGCAGCAATTACCTCTCGTATTTCCTGGTCGCAGGGCAATGAAGCAATTTCACGCAATGGCAGCACAGCAAGCTCAGCAACGAGCTGCTCTATGCCTTTTGCTCTTCTTTTTTTTTCTGATTTACTGAGTTGTGAATCCATAAAAACATGAGAACATTAATTTTTGTTCCACCAGTATATATTTTTTTATATCAACAGTTCAGCTAAAGTTTTATACTAATAAAACAATTTTATAAAAAATTTAACGTTCTTCCCTGTTTCTCTTCAATACTTTAGAGAATTATTCCTTTAATTTTTTTATACGAGGTCTTGCAAATGATACAAACACAATCATTCAGCGTCAACCAGCCGACACGGATATTATTTGGAGTCAATGCTGTAAATCAGGTAGGTGACATGATTTCCCAACTTGGGGGGCATCGGGTTTTTCTGGTTGCTGACCCTGGCTTGAAACAGGCCGGCATAATACAGCAGGTAGCAGATCTTCTGGATAAGGCAAAAATTCCCTGCACAGTATATGATAAGGTCACGCCGGAACCAGGCCTTAAACTTGCCGATCAGGCAGTGCTACTGGCCAAAAAAAACAAGGCCGATTGCGTTGTAGGCCTTGGGGGCGGTTCTGCCCTTGACATAGCTAAAGCAGCCAGCATCCTTTTAACCAATGGCGGCAAGGCTGAAGATTACCTTGGTCTCGGCAAGATTAAACGACAAGGCGTTCCCAAAATCATGATACCAACCACTGCCGGCACCGGGGCCGAAGTTACCTTTACGGCGGTTTTCATCAATGAAAAAACCAATTCCAAGGGCGGCATGAACGGAGATCCTCTTTACCCGGATGCAGCCATACTTGACCCTGCTTTGACCCTCAGTCTTCCGCCTCATGTTACCGCTGCCACAGGTATTGATGCTTTTACCCATGCCCTGGAAGCCTTTGTCTCCACCCAGGCACATGTCATATCAGACATGTATGCACTTGAGGCAATCGGGCTGATCAGCAACAACCTCGGGGCAGCCTATGCAAACGGCTCCAATCTTGAAGCGCGTTCAGCCATGCTGATGGGAAGCTTGCTGGGTGGCAAAGCACTTGCCACAGCTGGGGTCGGCCTGGTCCATGCAATGGCGTATCCACTTGGTGGCATGTTTAATACAGCGCATGGATTGGCCAATGCAGTTTTGTTGCCATATGTGGTTGAATACAACATTATCGGCAGCCCGGATAAATTTGCCACAATTGCCCAGGTAATGGGATATGAAACTGAGGGGTTGCCATTACGCGAAGCCGCACAACTGGCTGTTGAGGCTATTCACCAGCTTAATGCGGATGTGGGTATTCCCAGCAGTCTGGCAGATCTCAATATTCCAACCGACAAGATCGCTGAAATGGCCCAAATAGCCCTCACGGTCACCAGACCGGTGGAAAACAACCCGAGGAAGCCAACGCAAGAGGATGTAATTGCAGTTTACGAGGCGGCTTTCAACGGAACTTTCTGATCGTTAATGCAACAGCGTTACGATCTTGTTCCAGATCATATCAGCACACTTCTCTTTGGAGGATAGCGGCATATTCTCAAGCTGGTAATCCCGGTCCATAATGCTTACTTGATTAGTTGCAGCTCCAAAGCCAGTATCTTCTGCCAGGATATCATTTATGACAATCAGATCGAGATTCTTTTCAGTAAGCTTGCGCTTTCCCTCATTGATATGATCTCTGCTTTCAGCTGCAAACCCGATAAGCAGAGGTCGCTTGGATTTTTTCTTTTTCTGGCCAAGTTTTTTTAGAATGTCTGGGTTTGGCAGTAACTCAAGGCTGACTGGTTTGCCATCTTTCTTTATTTTCTGCACCATTGCTCTCCCGGGACGATAATCAGAGACGGCTGCAGCCATAACCACTACATCTGCGCTGCTATAATGTTCCATAACGGCATCGTGCATCTGCTGGGCACTCACGATATTGACTATCTCCACCCCGGGTGGAGGATCAATGGCAGTGGGACCACTGATCAAGATAACCCTGGCGCCGCGTCGTTTAGCGGTTCCGGCCAGACTGTAACCCATTTTCCCAGATGAACGATTGCTGAGATGCCTGGCTGGATCCAAAGATTCCCAGGTAGGACCGGCGGTAATCAATATGGTCTGGTCCTGTAAATCCTGGTCTGTAATAGCCGATAATAGCGATTCTTTTGCGATTTTCCAGTCAACGAGCCTTCCTATGCCCTCATCGCCGCAGGCAAGTTCCCCGTGTTCCGGCGCGACAACCTCATAGCCGTATTTCTGCAGCTGGATAATATTGGCCTGTGTTGCGGCATGGCAATACATATTGCTGTTCATGGCAGGGAAAACAAGCACCTTTGCTTTGCCAGCCAGAACTAGAGTCGAGAGCAGGTCATCAGCAAAACCGCAGGCCAGTTTGGCAATGCTTTGGGCAGTTGCCGGGGCGATGATGAATAGATCACATTCTCTGGCAAGGCTGATGTGTGTCATTTCCTCACCGGCGTCAGGCTCAAACATTCCTGTATAAACTCTACGGCCAGAAAGAGCGGCAAAAGTAAGGCTGGATACAAAGCGTGCAGCAGCAGCCGTCATGACAACGGTTACTTCGGCTTCTGCCTTAGTAAGCTCACGCACCCATTCAGCAGCCTTATAGGCAGCTATGCTACCAGTTATGCCGAAGAGGATCTTTTTCCCTGTTAACAATGTTTTCATATGTGCATCTTCATGCATATGTATTTTGGGGTTATCACACAATTATAATTGTTTCAAAAGAAGCTCGGATAATTCTTTTCTCTTTGATTTCTGATTGTGGTGCTGGGGATATCCGAGAACAACAACCGTCATGAGATCGAAATTATCAGCAAGTCCGAGGATCCTGTTTACTTCATTTTTGTTTTTCAGTATCTGACCCAGCCAGACTGCGCCAAGTTCCAGGGCTTCTGCAGCCAGGAGCATATTTTGAATACAGGCCCCTGCTGCCTGATGATCCTTAACAGCATCATACATATCCTCCTTACTTAAATATACTGCGATGAGGGCGTTGGCACTCCTGACAATATGTCCATAATGTGTTTGCTGCGCCAACTGTTCCTTAATCCCAGGGTCCTGTATTATAACAAAGCGCCATGGCTGATTATTCATTCCGGATGGAGCCCACATCCCTGCCCTTATAATTTCATGCAACTTTTCAATGGATACCGGGGCATCGGTAAATTCGCGTATACTCCGACGCTTATAGATCGCCTCTAAAACCGGGGAAGTCATTTTCCTGTTTCCTCAACATAAATTGATTATTCCGCTGCAATTCACTTGATTGATCTGTATAAGAAAAAAAACGGCCTGTCAACTCTATCTCAAAATGAAACTATCAGTTTCCTGCCCATCTCGCAAAGGGTCAAGGTTCAGATTCCAATTGACGTTCACAATAAGCTAATTGCCTCATTTGCCAGAATCTGTTAGAAAGTCGGCTCGGAGACTAACCTTATGGGCAACAAAAAGAAAAATAATTTCCGGCCGCAACTGCCAGCCGGTATCAATATCATTGATACCCATTGCCACCTTGACATGATCAGTTCAGGGAGCGATATCGGCGCCATAATCTCCCGGGCTGCTGCATGTGGTGTGGCTCCAATAATCACCGTAGGCACCAACGGTGAAAGTTCCCAAAAGGCGATTCACTATGCCGCACAATATGATTCAGTGTATGCGACAGTCGGCATTCATCCACATAACGTGCAGGAATTAAATGACAGTTTGTATGCTGAACTGGAAACACTTTGCGGACTGCCCAAGGTCGTGGCTTATGGCGAGATAGGACTTGATTATGTTAAACAATATGCCCCGCAAGATGTGCAGATCGAACACTTTATTCGGCAGGTTGATCTGGCAAAGAAAATGCAACTTCCGCTGGTGATTCATGACCGTGAAGCCCATGATGATATTCTGGGTATCCTCAGCAGAAAAACTCCCTTTCCCGCTGGCGGAGTAATGCACTGTTTTTCAGGAAACTGGCATCATGCACAAAGGGTGCTGGATCTTGGTTTTATCATATCCATACCAGGAGTGGTGACTTTTAACAAAGCAACCGCTATGCAGGAGGTTGTAAGAAAAATTCCCCTTGCTAAGCTAATTATCGAAACAGATGCTCCTTTTCTGGCGCCAGAGCCTCTGCGCGGCAAGGAGAACATGCCTGAATACCTCCTGTATACCGCTCAGAAAATCGCTGATCTGCGTGGTTTATCCCTTGACGAGGTGGCTCGCATTACAACACAAAATGCCAGGGATATCTTTAAAATGGTAACCCATTGATGGTGGTTAAAATCATCTTGTGCAAAGCTTTATGTTACTCGAGAATTTGACAGAAATTAAAAAGCGCATGGCAAAGGCTGCCTCGCGTGCCAGCCGCTCACCAGCGGATATAAAACTGGTAGCGGTCTCTAAAAACGTTTCGCCCGAAAGAATCTTAGAGGCAATAGAAATTGGACAAACAGTTTTTGGTGAAAATTACGTACAGGAAGCCCTTGATAAAATCCCGTATATAAAAAAACTGACAAAACAGGAAGTCGTCTTTCATTTCATAGGAAAACTGCAGAGCAATAAGGCAAAAAAAGCTGCTGAATTGTTTGATGTCATTGAAACAGTCGATAGTATTAAATTAGGACTGATTCTTGAAAAACATTGTGCAACTTTACACAAATCACTTGACGCATACCTCCAGGTCAATATCGGAGCAGAAAAACAAAAATCAGGGGCACATCCCCAAGATTGCGAGCAGCTTTTACGCGGGCTTAGCCAGTGTCAATACCTTCGCATTAGAGGCCTTATGGCCATGCCCCCCTATTACGTTGACCCCGAAAATGTCCGTCCGTTTTTCCAGCATCTTAAGCGGCTTTCTAATGAACTCACTGCCAAAGGTTTATTGGGCCAGCATGGACCGGTTGAGCTCTCCATGGGAATATCCGGTGATTTTGAAGTGGCAATCGAGGAAGGCTCTACAGTGGTCCGAATCGGAACAGCATTATTTGGTGCACGATTTCTCTAATTCATGTAAAGAATTTGTTCATTAAATTATATTCATTGCAACTAGACAGTTACCTCAATTTATTTAAAATACGACAAATTCTCTTAGCACGGATAAGGGTATTAAAATGAAAATAACCATAATTGGGACAGGGTATGTCGGGCTTGTTTCCGGTGCCTGTTTTTCAGAATTTGGCCACGAGGTCATTTGTATTGATAGAGACACCCTTAAAATAAGAGAACTGCAGGCAGGGAATGTTCCGATTTATGAACCGGGGTTACAGAACCTTGTCAGGAAGAACACCCAGGAACACCGCTTACAATTTGACACTGATCCCAGCAAGGCGGTCCCCTGGGCTGATACAATATTTATCGCGGTTGGCACTCCGACAAGCAAACGCGGGGACGGTCATGCAGACCTTTCCTTCATCTATGAAGCCGCCAGGGAGATCGCACCGCTTTTGAAAGGATATACACTGATAGTTACTAAAAGCACGGCCCCGGTTGGAACAGCCCATCAGATTGCAAAAATTATCAGAGAAACAAACCCTGAGGCTTTTTTTGACATTGCCTCCAATCCTGAGTTTCTCCGCGAAGGTGCGGCAATCAATGATTTCATGCGGCCCGACCGAGTGGTGATCGGGGTAGAGACTGAACGCGCCTCAGTTCTTCTTCGAAACATTTACAAACCCCTCTATCTGATTGAAACTCCAATTGTGGAGGCAGATATTGAAACCGCTGAACTGATTAAATATGCTGCAAATGCATTTCTTGCCGTAAAGATCAGCTTTATAAACGAAATTGCAATATTATCAGAAAAGTTTGGGGCAAATATCGTCACGATTGCAAAAGCCATGGGTCTGGACGGTCGGATTGGCTCCAAATTTCTGCATCCAGGCCCAGGATATGGCGGCTCATGTTTTCCCAAGGATACTCTTGCACTTGTCAGAATGGCACAGGAAGTTGATGCAGATGTGCGCATTGTCGAAGCTGCCATTGAAGTTAACGCAGCCCAAAAAGCAAGGATGGTCAGAAAAATCTGTGGTGCCCTTGGGGGTAATATAGCAGGAAAAATAATCGGTATTTTGGGCCTTACTTTCAAACCTGAAACAGATGATATGCGGGATGCCCCCGCCCTGACCATACTGCCCGTTCTTCTTGATAAGGGAGCAAAAATAAATGCCCATGATCCCCAGGGGATGAAAGAAGCGAGACACATTCTGCCAGAAGGAATTGAATACAAGCAGAACCCTTACCAGGTCTGTGATGGAGCTGATGCTTTGGTTCTAATGACTGAATGGAATCAGTACCGGGCACTTGACCTTGAAAAAATACGATCCCTTATGAGAACACCTGTATTTGTTGATCTCCGGAATGTCTATCACCCAGCGGACATGAAAGAACTTGGCTTTACA
>Ga0209742_10001267_pt1 | contig 11792 bp, 7 predicted proteins | sample DeeMarSeWOR38_10_FD_187462 | JGI IMG/M metagenome (GOLD analysis project Ga0209742, IMG submission 187462) | Marine sediment microbial communities from White Oak River estuary, North Carolina - WOR-3-8_10 (SPAdes) (version 2) | ecosystem: Environmental > Aquatic > Marine > Intertidal zone >... | reverse complement strand
GATGCCGATGCGTACGAGCGCTACCGGTCGGACACGATGCGCCAGTGCCGCATCATCCGCGATTTCCTCCTGTCCACGCCGCCTGACCCTACGTCGTTCCGGCCAAGGGACCTGCTCGGTCTGATGCAGGTCGGCCGGAAGTTCCTCGAGGTCGGGGAAGACCGCATCTACGAGAGCATCCGCTTCTGGACGATGAGTGTCGCCGAGTACCTCGACGAGTACTTCGAGACCGACGTGATCAAGGCTGCGATGTCCGGCAGTGGCATCATCGGCACGGCACTCGGCATCCATTCGCCCGGTACTGCGTATGTCCTGCTGCACCATTACATGGGCGACGTCGACGGCAACGTCGGCAGCTGGGGATTCGCGCGCGGCGGCATGGGTGCGGTATCGAACGCCATCGCCGATGCCTTCAGGTCTTACGGTGGTGAGCTGCGCACCGAGGCGGGCGTCGAGAAGATTATCGTCCGCAACGGCAAGGCACAGGGCGTCGGGCTGGAAAACGGCGACGAGCTTGCCGCGGACATCGTCGTCTCCGCGATGGACGTCAAGCGCACTTTCCTGGGCTGCATGGACAGGAGCGACCTGGACGACGAGTTCCGCACGCGTATCGAGAATTTCAAGATCCGCGGCTCGTCGGGAAAACTGAATATCGCGCTCGACGGCTTGCCTACGTTCCCCGCTTTGCCCGCGGGCAACAGCCTGGCGATCAGCGACATGCACTTCATCGACTCCATGGAGCGCATGGAGCGAGCCTACGACGACTGGAAAGCCGGCACCTGGTCGAAGGACCCCTACATCGACATGGTCATACCGACGACGGTGGATCCGACCATGGCGCCGCCCGGCAAGCATTTCATGAGCTGCTTCATCCAGTATTGCCCGCACAAGCTCGAGGGACGCGACTGGACGGACCCCGAGCGGGAGGCTTTCGCGCGGACGGTCATTAACCAGATCGCGAACTACAGTCCCGATTTCAAGAACCTGATCGTGCACTACGAGGTCCGCACGCCCGCCGACATCGAGGCGCAGATCGGCATCACCGAGGGTAACATCTTCCACGGAGAACTCACGATGGACCAGCTGCTGTTCAACCGGCCGGTCCCGGGGTACGCACAGTACCGCTCACCGGTAGCCGGGCTGTACATGTGCGGCTCGAGCACGCACCCGGGCGGCGGCGTCATGGCCGCGCCGGGCGCGAACGCGGCGCGCGAGATCCTCGCCGACCTCAAACGGCCCAATACCGTGCCGGAGAATTTCGGCGATGACTGACCGTAACGACGCCATCATCATCGGTGCCGGCCACAACGGGCTGGTCTGTGCCGCGCTGCTCGCCAAGGGGGGCAAGAAGGTCCTCGTGCTCGAAGCGAATGAACGGGTCGGCGGCGCGGCAGTCACCCGCGAATTCGCGAAGGGTTATTCCGTGTCGGCGTGCGCGCACCTGCTGTACCAGCTGCAGCCGCAGGTGCAGAAGGAGCTCGGACTGTCCACAAAGCCGTCAGGCGACTCGATGCAAACGATAGCGCTCTCGCCGGATGGTGCGCACCTGCGGTATTCCGAAGGTGAGGTGACCGGTGCCGGCGATGCCGACGCCCGGTCCTACCGGAAGTTTCACCGGCAGATGGTGCGTTTCGCGGACCTCCTCAACACCTATCTCAATACGACGCCGCCGCGTCTCGGCACCGCCGGGTTCCGCGACCTGGCGACGCTCGCCAGGCTCGCGTTCGACCTGCGGCGGCTCGGCCGCGACGAGATGCGCACGTTCCTGCGGCTGATCGGCATCAATATCCACGACGAGGTTACCGAGCGCTTCGAGAGCCCGTTGCTGCGCGGCGCGCTGAGCCTCGATGCGGTGCTGGGAACGCACCTCGGGCCGCGGTCACCGAACACGATCATGACCTACCTCTACCGGCTCGCAGCGGGACACGGCCGCCTGACCGTTCCTCGGGGCGGCATGGGCGCTCTCGCGGAGGAGCTGGCGCACGCGGCACGCAGTGCCGGCGTCACAATCCGCACCGGCATGCCGGTCAGGCGCATCGTCGTCGAGAACGGGCGCGCCGTCGGCGTGGAGACAGTCGGCGGTGAGTGCTTCGACAGCCTTACCGTCGTATCGAACGCGGACCCGAAGCGCACGATCATGGAACTCGTCGGCACGCGCCACGTGGAAACGGTCTTCACGCGCAGGATCGATAACATCCGCATGCGCGGCAATGCCGCGAAACTGCACCTCGCGCTGGACGGCTTGCCGTCCATTGACGGGCTCGGGAAGAACGACTTTGGTCATCGCCTCGTCATCGCGCCCGACGAGTGCTACGTCGAACGCGCGTTCAACCCCGCGAAATACGGGGAGTACTCGGCGGAACCGGTCGTCGAGATGACGTTCCCGAGTGTCCGAGACCCGGCGCTTGCGCCGACCGGCAAGCACGTCGTTTCCTGCGTTGTGCAATATGCGCCGTATGCACTGAAGACCGGTTGGAATGACGACGCGAAGCAGGCGTTCATGAAGACCTGTATCGACACGATCGGCCGTTTCGCGCCCGAACTGGAGAGCCGCATAACCGCGAGCGAACTGCTGACGCCGGCCGATATCGAACGCGAATTCCACATCACCGGGGGGCACTGGCACCACGGCGAACTGGCGCTGGACCAGTTCATGTTCGTTCGCCCCGTCTGCAGCGCTGCACAATACCGGATGCCGCTCGACGGCCTGTACCTCTGCGGCGCGGGCGCGCACCCGGGCGGCGGCATCAGCGGCGCCGCGGGACGCAACGCCGCACGATTCATACTCAGGGAGCAGTCAGCATGAGCGCCAGGGAAGTCCACCAGGGCCGGTTGCAGACGCCGTTCTACTCGCGGCTTGCTGAACTCGACACGCTGAATACATGGCACAACTGGAAGGGCTACACAGTGCCGGACGCGCTCTACTGCGCCGACACCGAGTATTTCGCGATACGCAACTCGACCGGCGTATTCGACCTGACGCCGATGACCAAGTACCGCATCACCGGCCCGGACGCGCTGGTCTACGTCGATCGCCTCGTCACGCGCGACATGAGCAAGATAAAGCCGGGCCGCGTTGCATACGCGGTCTGGTGTGACGACCGGGGGCAGGTGATCGATGACGGCACCATCTTCCACCTGAGGGAGGGCGAGTACCGGCTGTGTTCGCAGGAGCGCCACTGCGCATGGCTGATGGACGCTGCGATCGGCCTCGACGTGAACATCGTCGACGAAACCGCGGACGTGGCCGCGCTGGCGGTCCAGGGGCCTACCTCCTTTGCGATCCTCAGCCGCATGGGCATTAACGGGCTAAGTGAACTGAAGCCGTTCGGACTGATGCACGTCGAGTTCGATGGTTTCGAGCTGACGATCTCGCGCACCGGCTTCACGGGCGACCTCGGCTATGAACTGTGGACGGCACCCGAGAACGCCGAGTCGCTCTGGGACTACCTGTTCGCCGCCGGCGAAGTTACGGGTATCCGCGCGATCGGCGGCGATGCGCTGGAACAGGCCCGCATCGAGGCCGGCTACATCATGGCTTACATCGACTTCCTGCCGGCGAACGCTACCGTGCGCACCGGCCGGACACGCTCGCCGTTCGAACTCGGGCTCGACTGGCTGGTCGACTTCAAGAAGCCGAACTTTAACGGCCGCCGCGCACTGGCGGACGAGAAGCGCAGCGGCTCGACCTGGCGCCTGGTGAAGCTCGACATCGAAGGCAACAAGCCTGCGAAACATGCCTATATCTTCGCCGACCAGAAGGGCAAGAAGAACATCGGCTTCGTCACGTCGGCCGTCTGGTCCCCGGTCTGCAAGCAGAACATCGCGCTCGGCACGGTCAGGATGCCGCACGGCGCTCCCGGCTCGCAGTTATGGGTGGAGGTCTTCTACCAGCGGGAGATGCACTGGTCGCGGGTGATGGCACGGGCAGAAGTCGTCGACAAGCCGTTCTGGTTCCCGCAGCGCCGCGGCCTCACTCCACCCGAACTCGTCTAGTCCCGTAGGCCTGTCTCTAGGTATTCGCCACAATCAGGCTTCACAAAGCCCTGACTTGTTGCGCCGCCGCACGCCCTACAATACGGGCGTGGATTCCCGCTGGAATCCACGGAATACATTGCAATGTCTACCTGTCCCTCCCGGGACAAAAGGAAATCAACATGAAATCCAGCAAATATCTGCTTGCAGCGGGTGCCCTGCTGGCTTTGGTCGCATCGCCCGCGCTAGCGTACGAAGCGGGCACCTGGGTGCTTCGTGCGGGCGTCGGCGTGGTTGCGCCGGACTCGGATAACTTCGTTGAGGTCGACGGCGATACTACGACGACGATCAGCGTCGACGACGGCACCAGCCTGACGTTGATGGGCACGTATATGTTCAGTCCGAACTGGGGATTCGACATCCTTGCGTCGTGGCCTTTCAAGCACGATGTCAAGATTTCGATCACCGATGTCGTAGACGGCGCGAAGGCAGCCGAAGTGGAACATCTGCCGCCGACCTTTTCGCTCCAGTATCACTTCCTGCCCGATGGCGTACTTCAGCCATACGTTGGTGCAGGAGTGAACTACACGACATTTCTCAGCGAAGACGTCACGGAGGCTGCGATCGGCCTTGGAATCACGGACATTAGTCTTGATGATTCTTTCGGCCTCGCGTTACAACTCGGCGCGGACTGGACCTTCGGCAACCGCTGGCTGCTGAACTTCGATCTGCGCTGGATCGACATCGAGTCTGACCTGCAAGCGACGGTGCTTGGCGAAGTCGTAGACGTGGGCAAGGTCAAGATTGATCCGTGGGTTTATTCGATCAACCTCGGCTATAGCTTCTGACGTCCTCTGTAGGAGCGGTTCTCGAACCGCGATTGGTTCTCGGGCCGAGGCCCGCTCCTACAACAAACCGCGCCTATTCCCAGCCGTAGCGGAAACGCACGCCGGCGGTCCGCGGCATCCTGTGGCCGAAAAAGTGCGAAGGCAGGATGCCGCCGTTGTTGTTCTGGCCGTCGTAGGTGAATTCGTCGGTCAGGTTCTCGACGTAGACGCCCGCCTGCCAGTTGCCGTCCGAAATGTAGTCCAGCCGGAAGGATGCGATCAGGTTGGAATCGATCGTCGTTTCCGGGAAAGCGCCCCAGCCGCCGCCGCGTTCACCTTCCCAGAAGCCCTCGAGACTGGTGCTGATCGAACCGCTTCCCAGGGGGAAGTTGCCGGTCAGTACGGCGGCGCCAGCCCATTCGGGTGCCCAGAACAGCGGGCTGCCCTCGCAGGCATCCACGGTTTCGCCATCGCAGACCCGCTGTACGCCGTTCGCCTCCGTGTCCAGCCAGCTCGCGGCGAGATACAGGTCCCAGTTCTCGGTAAAGGCAACCGTTAACGAGCCCTCGAGGCCCGTGCCGTCGACCTGGCCGACGTTCTCGACGGTATTGGCGCCCGAGTCGGTGTCGAAGAAGCTGATCTGCAGATCCTTGTAGTCATAGATAAAGCCGGTGAGGCGAAGGTCGGCCCGGCCATCCGCCAGCGTTCCGTTGTAGCCGATCTCGTAGGAGTCGACGCTTTCCGGTTCGAATTGCCTGGACCGGTAACCATCGGCCTCGCTGAGATCGGTTTCGCCGCCGGCGACCCGGTCGCCGTTGGCATCGACCAACGAGAAGCTGCCGAAGCCGCCCGACTTGAAGCCTTCCGTGTAGCTTGCGTAGACGAGATGGTCGTCGTTCAGGCTATAGCGTCCCACCACGCGCATCTGCGTATCGGACCAGCTGTTCGACGAGTTGATCGCACCGTCGGTACTGAAGATGTAGGCCCAGTAAGCCCCGAGATTGCTCTCCGGCGTCGGCACGTTGATGCTGAAGTCTTTCTTGTCGTCGGTGTAGCGCACGCCGAAGCTCACGTCGAAGTTATCCGTAAACGCATATGTCAGGTCGAGGTAGGTCGCCCAGCCCGTGTACTCACCGATCACTCGACCCGGCTCGGTCAGCAGGCCATCGGGGCTCGCCGGCCAGGGTGACCCCGGGTAGAAGTAATCGTAGTAGCTCGCGCAATCCGTGATGCCGTTGCCGGGATAGTAATAATTGCCGTAGTAGTTGCAGAAAGCATCCTCGTCGCCGGAATTCGTGAACAGCGTATCGATCTCTTCCTTGTAGAAGGAAGCGCCGGCATACCAGGACAGGGGACCGTCGTTATTGGAGACGAGGCGGAATTCCTGCTGGAAGTAGTTGCCGGTCTGGTCCTGCTGGTAATTGTTGATGTTGAGCGGCGTACCGTCGTAGTCCTCGGTGTAGAAGAAGTCGTGGTCCTTGTACCCGGTGATGGACGTGAACGTGAAGGCATCCATGTCGTAGTCGATGCGAGCGCCGAGCGTCAGGATGTCCGAGTTGTCGTTGTCGCCCAGAGACTGGTCCGAATCGGCGTCGCGCTCGCCGCCGGCGGGGGTGATCCCGTCACCGAAAATGTCGACCAGGTTGTCCCAGTAATCGCCCTGGGTAACGGCGCGGTATACAGAGCCGGACTGTTCGCGGGTCTCGTACTCGACCCAGGTGTTGATCGACAGCTGGTTACGCTCGAATGCGGTAGACCATCGAACGCCCTGCTTGTCGTGCTCGATCAGGTCGGTGTTGGAAGCGAAGTTGTAGACGAAGCCGTCTTCCTGCGAGTGATAGCCGGCAAGGCGCATCGCAAAGGAATCGGACACCGGGATATTGAAGGCGCCCTCGACCGTGAAGCGGCCGCGCTCGCCGGCGTCCACGTCAACGTAGCCGGAGTAGCCGCCGTCGATGTCGGCTTTACGGGTATGCACGCTGATCGCGCCGCCGATGGAGTTGCGCCCGAACAGGAAGCCCTGCGGTCCGCGCAGCACCTCGGAGCGGTCAACGTCGTACATGCTGGTAACCGCCGATCCGTTGCGGCCCTCGTAGAGTTCATTCTTGAAAATAGCCGCCGACGGGTCGCCGCCTACGCCGAAGTCCTGTGTCCGCACGCCGCGGATACTCACGGCGTCGATGAAGCTGTCCTGGCTGTTGCCGGTAATGCCGGGTGTGAAGGAAATCAGGTCCTTGACGTCGTCCAGGTTAACGCGCTCGGTGAAGTCCCCCGTCAATGCGGTGATCGCCAGCGGGACTTCCTGCAGCGTTTCTTCACGCTTTGTCGCGGTAACGATGATCTCTTCGAGCTGCTGCGATTGCGCGGGCAGGCTTGTTGCAAGCAGTGCGGTCGAGACCGCCGTGGCGATTGCCGAGCGCCGTGGGTAAAGACTGGATTGCTTCGTGGTGCTGCGCTTCATAAGTCCCCCTGGATGCCTCCGGTTTAGCGGCGCCGGACGCGGATTGGTGTTGCAACAAATTTAGCAAATATTGGCTTGATACCCTAACGAAAATTCAGGCCGCAGAATGATCGATTTCGAGCCCGTGTTGTTCGAGAATCTTTCTCATCGGCTGCAGCTGGCGTTCGTATTTCCGCCAGCGCCCTATCGACCGGGTATGGGCGGGTTCGCGCACCTGCACCGCGCTGGCCGTCGATACCGCCTGCTTCTGTTCGTGGAAACGCAGGCAAGCGTCTTCCCAGGGCAGGCCGAGGAAATCGATCAGGCGGCGCGCATTGGGTTCGAGGTCGGAGACCGTTCCTTCATAAGAGATGTCCAGGAAGCGGCCGGGGAAGCGCTCACGCCACACGTCCATCAGCCTGCGATAGCGACAATGGTGCCGCGCCATCTCTTCCAAATCGTAGGAATGCAGGTAAGCGTCGGCGAATAGCTGCTTGTAGCTCGCAAAGCAGGCGTCCATCGGGTCGCGCATCAGGTGGACGATCCTGGCGTTTGGCAGCGCTTTCAGGATCATCGGGATGTAAAAGTAATTCTGCGGCAGCTTGTCGACGAAACGCGGCGTATCGCCCTGCACTCGCCGGGTGGATTCCATGTAGACGGCGCCCACCCTTGCGCAGTCGAGCGCGAGCGCGGACTCGAACAGCTCTATTGAGAAGCGCCGCGGGTCGGTGTGCTCGCTCAGGCGCCGGACCGCCATGCCGAATTGCTGCAGCTCGCCGGCGGAATGCACCTGTGAATGGCTGGTGATGATGCGTTCGATCAGCGTCGTGCCGGTGCGCGGTTGGCCGAGCACGAAAATCGGCGCGTCCGACGCGTGTCCTTTCGACCCGTCGTCCACCCACTCCGCGGTGAATCGTTGCTCGAGGAACTCGAACATCTCGATCTCGGCGGCCTCGTCGTACTCGACGGTCTGGCGGCGCACACCGGCGCCCTTATGGAATGCCTCGAATGCTTCGTCCCACTGCTGCAGGTCCTCGAGCTCCTTGCCGATCGCATAGTGATAGAAGGCCTCGAGCCGCGGGTGCTGCGGGTGCGACGCGAGCAGTGCCCGCATCTGCTCGACATGCTCGTTGCCCGCGGCCTTGCGCGAACTCGCGAGCACCCAGTGCGCCTGGGGATTGTTCTCGTCGAGCGCGATGATCCTGCGAAGCACCTCTTCCGCGCCGTCGGTTTCCCCGTGATAGACCAGGTTGTTGGCGTAATTGAGCAGGTAGGGCGGGTGTTCGGGTTTTGCCGCAATGGCCTTCTGATACCAGTTTCTTGCCGCGCCATGCTCGCCCATGCGGGTGTAGATGGTGCCGACCAGGTCGCAGACCATCGGGTCGTCGGGATTCGAGCGGGCGACTTTCTCCAGGGCGGCGTCGGCGCGATTCAGCTGGCCGTCGCCGATGAACAGCTTGGCGAGCTGCGCCCACGCGGCCGCGTGGTCGGGCTGCAAACGGGTGACTGAACCGAACGCGCTGAGCGCCGTGCGACGGTCGCGCATCTCGAGCGCTACCAGGCCGACGAGGAAGTGACCCTCCACGAGGTCCGGCTGTATAGCGAGAACCTGGCGGCAGCAGTCGCTCGCCTGGTTGACCTGTCCCCGGGTCAGCGCCTGAAAGCCCTTTTGCAGGAGTGACTGCAGCTGCGCGGTCCTGGCCGCGGTCGGTTTCATGACCATAGAGCAGCGATGATAGCGTCAGCCCAGGGCAATATCGAAGCGATGCAGTGGCAGCCCGGTCTCGGCGTCCTCCACGGCGGACGTGATCAGGAGGTGGCGCAATTCCGCCGGCGTGGCTCGCATCACGATGTCGTCCTCGAGCAGCGGGTCGCCCTCGAAATACATCTGCGTCGTCACCTCGCCGGCAGATTCGTGCACGACCTTGAAATGGATGTGGCGGGGGCGCATGCCGGAATCCCCCATGGCCGAGAGCGGGTAGGGCGCCGGCCTGATCGTGCGAAAGCCGTAACGGCCTTCGGCATCGGTATGCGTTATGCCGATCCCCTGGAAATTCGGGTCGAGCGGCGCCGGGTTCCTGTCGCCGGGGTGCGCGTAGCGCCCCCAGTGATTGGCCTGCCAGATGTCGACCCGGGCATTCGCCAGCGGCTTGCCGGACAGGTCCGTCACGCGCCCGCGTACCAGTATCGTTTCCCCGGCTGCCCTGTCGGTATGCCCCTCGAGCAGCGTCAGGTCCACGTCCGTTTCGTTATGCGGTGCCGGCGGGTAGAACGGCCCCTCGGTCTGCCTCGGCGTCCTCGCGAGCGTGCTCGCGATGGCGGGCGCGAACAGGACAGCACCGCCCGCGATCGAGCCCAGCTGCTTCGTTACCGCGCGGCGCGAGTAAGTCCTTGTCGTCTTCCTGGTCGGCACCGGAGCAATCCCCCCTGAATGAATATGACCTGAGCACAAACACAAACTATAGCAGCGAACAGCTTCGGAATGTCGTCATTGACCTCGCCGCTGCGCTGGCCGAAGCTTGCGCCTGATCTTTAATCGAGCGACGACAGCCATGCAGCGCACCGACAATCACCCGGCCAGCTACTACGTTGCCACCGCGAAAGAGATGCTCGAGCGACCGCAGCTCGCGGGTGCCGAGCGTGCCGATGTCTGCGTGATCGGCGGTGGCTTCACCGGCGTATCGGCGGCGCTGAATCTCGCGGAAATGGGCCTCGACGTCGTGCTGCTCGAAGCGGAGCGCCTGGGCTTCGGTGCGTCCGGCCGCTGCGGGGGTCTGATCGGCAGCGGTCAGCGCAAGGACGTGCTCGAGATGGAGGAGCTTTACGGGCTCGAGCGCTCGCGGCAGCTGTGGGACTTCGCGGAGGCGGCCAAGGAAGAGATTCGCAGCCGCGTGACGCGGCACGACATCCAGTGCGACCTGCAGAAAGGCCAGCTGGTCGGCGTTCACAAGCGAGGCTATGGCGACTGGCCGCAAGAGCTCGCCGACGCCCTGGCCGAACGTTACGATTACCCGCACTGCCGCGCACTCGACGCATCCGCAGCGCAGGAAATGGTCGCGACGCCTACGTTTCTCGGTGGGCTCTGGGATGCCGAGGCCCTGGTGCTGCACCCGCTGAACTACGTGCTCGGTCTGGCACGAGCCGCGAGCGACGCCGGCGTCCGTATCTACGAGAACACCAGGGTCTCGAGCTACACGCACACCGACCCGGCCGAGGTGAAGACTTCGGGCGGCAGGGTGAAGGCATCGTTTGTCGTGCTGGCCTGCAACGGTTACCTCGGCAGGCTGGAGCGCCGCGTCGCCGGCAAGATCATGCCGATCAACAACTTCATGATTGCCACCGAGCCCCTCGGCGAGGATCGCTGCAGGGAGCTGATCAGCGGCCGCTTTGGCGTGCACGATACCCGTTTCGTCGTCAACTATTTCCGGGTGTCCGACGATCACCGGCTGCTGTTTGGTGGCGGAGAGAACTATCGCCCCGGTTTTCCCCAAGACATCGCAGGTTTCGTTCGGCGCTACATGTTGCGGATCTTCCCCCAGCTTGAGGACGCGCGGATCGACTATGACTGGGGCGGTACGCTGTCCGTAACGGTCAACCGCATGCCACACTTCGGCCGCCTGAAGCCGAACGTCTATTTCGCGCAAGGCTATTCCGGCCACGGTATTTCGACTGCCAGTTTCGCGGGCAAGGTCATCGCCGAGGCGATAGCCGGTTCGCCGGACCGCTTCGACGCAATGGCCGACATACCGATCCATACGTTCCCCGGCGGCACGTTGTTGCGCTACCCGGGGATGGTGCTGGGGATGATGTACTATTCGATGATCGACCGGTTCTGATCCGCAGCATGTACACGAACATTGTCTTCGCATTCCTGGCGGCAATGGGCGCGACGCAGGGAGAAGCGAACGGACTCATCGAGGCGTTCGACGCTTCGCATCCGCGCACCGGTTTCGTCAACCTCGTCATGACCCCGGCCGAACTCCTCGGAGAGGAGGCGGCGAACAGCCTCAACCACATCCTGCTCGCCGACCAGAAGATCGAATGGCGCATGTACGTGCCGCGTGCTTACGACGCCGCGAAGCCGCCCGGCGTGCTGGTGTTCGTGTCGTCGATCGACTGGGGTGGCGTTCCCGATGAATGGCAGCCGGTCATGGAAACCCACAACCTCATCTGGATAAGCGCGAGCGGGGCGGGAAGTTCTGCTCCCGTCCAGGAACGTATCATCAAAGCCATACTCGCGCCGCGCGCTGCCGATATCGATTACGTGGTGAACGGCGAGCGCATTTACATCGCGGGCTTTTCCGATGGCGGGATGGTCGCCAACCTCGTGCAGGCGTCGGATCCGGGCACGTTCAAGGGCGGCATCTATATGAGCGGTGCGATGTCCTGGGGCGACAAGCCCCCTGAGAAGCTGGACCTGATGCGCAGCAATCGCCATGTGTTCATAAGAGGTTGCTTCGACCCCAGGGAGCGTAACGTCAAGGAGGTCTACGACGAGTACCGCATAGCGGGGTTCGAGGACGTGGAGCTGATCTCCGTGCAGACTCGGC
>Ga0209742_10001263_pt1 | contig 11822 bp, 9 predicted proteins | sample DeeMarSeWOR38_10_FD_187462 | JGI IMG/M metagenome (GOLD analysis project Ga0209742, IMG submission 187462) | Marine sediment microbial communities from White Oak River estuary, North Carolina - WOR-3-8_10 (SPAdes) (version 2) | ecosystem: Environmental > Aquatic > Marine > Intertidal zone >... | reverse complement strand
TAATTCAAGTAACAAAAGAAGCAGGGTGAATCTGCCATTATGAATAACAAGCTGGGTTTTTCCGGAAAAATTGCCAACATCTTTTTGACTTCCGAGTTGACGCCGCTGCTGGCGTTAGTGGGTCTGTTAATGGGCGTATTCGCCGTTCTTGTCACACCCAAGGAAGAAGAACCACAAATCAACGTTACTTTCGCCAATGTTTTCGTGGCGTTCCCCGGCGCATCCAGTCGGGAAGTCGAACAACTGGTGAGTACGCCGGCAGAACAGGTGCTCTCGGAAATCGAAGGTATTAAACATGTGTACTCGGTATCACAGCCCGGTATGGCAGTTTTAACGGTACAGTTTAAAGTAGGTGAAGATCGCACCCAGGCAATCGTACGTTTATACAATGCCATATTTTCCAATCAGGACTGGTTACCTGAGAACCTCGGCATTGCACAACCGCTTATCAAACCCATGGGTATCGATGATGTGCCTATTGTTGCCCTGACTTTGTGGAGTGACTCACCTGCGGTCACCACTTATGACATTCAGAAAGTCGCGCATACACTGGAAGTGGAATTAAAACGCATCAAGGGCACGCGCGATATTTATTCGATTGGCTCTGTGGATCGCGTGGTACATGTGGTCCCCGATATCAGCAAGCTGGCGGCCTATAGCCTGACCCTGTCGGACCTCAAACAGGCTCTACAAGGCACCAATCAGTCCAGTAATAATGCTGCTGCGGTTAGCAATAATAAGGAGTTGTTGTTACAGTTCGGCACCTACTTCAGTAACGCAGAGGACGTGGCCCAGCTAGTCATCGCGGTTCACAATAACGCACCTGTATATTTGCGCGACGTTGCGCAAGTCAGCCTGGGACCGGATCAACCCGAGCAGTTCGTCACCATGGGCATAGGATCCGCTGGTGCTACCGCCAGTCAACCAGCTGGCAGCGTTTTTCCCGCGGTGACTATAGCGATCGCAAAAAAAGCCGGGGAAAACGCCGTTGATATCTCCGATAGTATTATCGATCGCCTGGAAAAAATCCGCGGTACCTTTATCCCCGACAATATCAATGTCACTGTCACCCGTAACTATGGCAAAACTGCGAACGACAAGGCCAACAAATTAATCAGCAAGCTGTTGTTTGCCACCGCATCGGTGGTGTTACTGGTGTTTTTCACTCTGGGAAAACGCGAAGCATTTATTGTAGGCGTTGCAGTCATTATTACCCTTACCATTACCCTGTTCGCATCCTGGGCTTATGGTTTTACCATTAACCGTGTATCGTTGTTCGCGCTGATTTTTTCCATTGGTATTCTGGTAGATGACGCCATTGTGGTAGTCGAAAACATTCACCGACACATTCAACAGGGCGACAAGTCATTACTGGAGGCTATACCGATTGCTGTTGACGAGGTCGGCGGCCCAACGATTTTAGCCACCTTTACGGTCATTGCGGCCCTGCTGCCCATGGCCTTTGTCACTGGGCTTATGGGGCCGTACATGAGCCCCATCCCTATTAACGCCAGTATGGGTATGCTGATCTCTCTGGCGGTAGCGTTTATCCTCACGCCATGGATGGCAAACAAGTTATTTTCCGCCCAACATGCAGGGTCGCATGCTGAATCCACACTGGACAATAAACTGCAGGCTCTGTTTGAGACCACCATGAGTCCGTTTCTTCGTGCTGGGGCCGGCAAACTAAAACGCTGGCTATTGTTTGCCGCGATTATGCTATTAATTCTGATTTCGGTTTCTTTACCGATATTTCAGGCCGTGGTACTCAAGATGTTGCCGTTCGATAACAAGTCTGAATTCCAGGTGGTACTGGATATGCCAGAAGGAACCAGCGTGGAAAAAACCAACCAGGTACTCAACGAAATTGGTGCGTATCTGAAAACTGTACCGGAAGTGTCCGACTATCAGATTTATGCCGGCACGGCATCTCCCATCAATTTTAACGGTCTGGTTCGCCAATACTATTTACGGGAACGTGCCTACGCAGGCGATATTCAGGTCAACCTGGTGGACAAGGAGCAGCGGGACCGCAAGAGCCATGATATCGCCCTGGAAGTGAGGCCTCCTATCCAGGAAATAGCGCAACGTCATGGTGGTGATGTGAAAGTCGTCGAAGTGCCGCCAGGACCTCCCGTATTATCGCCCATTGTGACAGAGATTTACGGTCTTGATTACCAGGGTCAACGACGCGTAGCCAGGGAAATACGGGAAGTATTTGAGAATACCCAGGACATTACTGATATCGATGACAGTGTTGAAGCCAAATCAGCAAAACTGATCCTTGATGTCGACACAAGCAAAGCCGCATTACTGGGCATCAATCAGCAAAGTATCGTTGAAGTGCTGACCATGGCGGTGTCCGGTGGTGACGTGAGTTACCTGCATGGCGATATCGTCAAGTTCCCTACGCCTATTCGCATCGAAATTTCCGTTGCGGACAAGGCTGACATCAACAAACTGCTGAACTTGCATGTCCGCAATCAACAGGGCCAGTCAATACCTCTGGCAGATTTTGTGCGCCTGCAGGACAGCGAACGCGACTACGCCATATATCACAAGGATCTTTTACCATTTACCTTTGTCACTGGTGACCTGGCGGGTAACTTGGACAGCCCTCTGTATGGCATGTTTGACATTGTGGGACAACTCAATGATAAGGTGTTCGAGAACCACTACAAGCTGGATCAGTTCTTCATTAATCAACCGGCTGACCCCTATCGTTATAGCGTGAAGTGGGATGGTGAATGGCAGGTTACCTATGAAACATTTCGTGACATGGGCATTGCCTATGGCGTTGGCATTATTCTGATTTACCTGTTAGTCGTCGCACAATTTCGTTCCTATATTGTGCCACTGATCATCATGGTACCCATACCGTTGACCATCATCGGCGTAATGCCCGGTCATGCCCTGTTGCAGTCTCAGTTCACGGCTACTTCCATGATCGGCATGATTGCCCTGGCGGGAATCATTGTTCGTAACTCGATATTGCTGGTTGATTTTATTAATGAACAACTGAAGGCGGGCGTGGATCTTCAGGAGGCGGTTATTCGCTCCGGCGCGGTGCGCGCCAAGCCTATTGTCCTCACAGGCCTGGCGGCGATGTTAGGCGCACTGTTTATACTGGATGATCCAATATTTAATGGTCTGGCGATTTCGTTGATTTTTGGCGTAATGATCTCAACACTACTCACGCTGTTTATTATTCCTGTTTTATATTACAGCGTCAGTTACAAGAAAGCGGCGAGCAGTTGAGTTGGTTGAGCTGCCGCAAAGACCGCTTGCGATTATTTTTATATGACTTGCATATGACTTGCGTCCTGCTATGCCACTACAGGTCCAGCTAACTGTGCACCGCGACTTTTTGCTGTTCAGGCTGCTTGTCGGGTAAGATGATATTCAGCTCCAGAATATCAATGTCCCCATTCTTGTCCAGATTGACCTGAATACGATCCATGTCAATCGTAACATATTTCGCTACCACCTCGAGAATATCCTTTTTCAGATCAGGCAAATAATCCGGTCCATCGCGATCCGCGTGTTCCCGGGCAAGGATTATTTGCAACCGTTCCTTGGCGACGGTCGCAGTTTTCTTTCTTCGACCTAGCAGGTAATTTAATAATGTCATAATTTTAAGTTCCAAATAGACGTTTCAGGAAACCTTTCTTCTCCATTTCGACAAAGCGCATCTGCCGGTCTTCTCCCAGAAAACGTGCAACGACATCCTGGTACGCAAGTCCGCTGTCACTCTTATCATCCAGCACTACAGGGATGCCCGAATTGGATGCCTGCAACACCGATTGTGATTCGGGGATCACGCCAATCAGTGAAATACCTAACAGGTCGGTAATGTCTTCGATACTCAACATCTCGCCGTGATGAACGCGTGTCGGATCATAACGCGTAATCAACAAATGTTCTTTAATCGGATCTGCACCTTCCAGTGCACGCTTGGATTTCGCCTGTAGGATGCCGAGTATGCGGTCTGAGTCCCTGACCGATGATACTTCAGGATTAGTCACAACGATGGCTTCGTCGGCGTAATACAGCGCCATAATCGCACCGGTTTCTATACCTGCGGGCGAATCGCAAATGATATAGTCGTGCGTTTCCCGCAATTCATTCAATACCCGCTCGACACCAGCCTGGGTTAAGGCATCCTTGTCGCGCGTTTGCGAAGCCGGCAATATATTCAAGGTATCAACCCGTTTGTCCTTGATTAAGGCCTGCACCAGAGATGCTTCTCCCTGAATCACGTTTACGAAATCGTAAACCACCCGGCGCTCACATCCCATGATGAGATCAAGATTACGAAGGCCCACGTCAAAATCAATGACCACCGTCTTGTGTCCTCGTTTTGCCAACCCCGTAGCAAAACTGGCGCTGGTCGTGGTTTTTCCAACGCCACCTTTACCTGAGGTGACAACTATTATTTTGGCCATAAGTGCCTCCCACTTTCATAAACATAAATCATGATCCATAAACCTCTTGGTAATGGTTAACGGCTAGTGTATTGGTACGATATCCAGTTGTTCTCCACGCAAACAGATTTGCACGGACTTTTGGCGAATCTCATCAGGCACCCGGTCTTCGAATACCCGGTACGAACCTGCGATGGCAATCAATTCCGCTTCCATGCTGTGGCAAAATATTCGCGCGCTCTGATCGCCCCTTACCCCGGCGAGCGCCCGGCCGCGTAACGGCGCATAAATATGAATATTGCCATCCGCCATCACTTCAGCGCCTGCGTTAACGGCTGCGAGTACAATCAAGTCCCCGCCCCTGGCGTAGATACGCTGCCCGGAACGAATTGGCTGGCTAACCATTTTGGTAGGCGCATTAGAGGTTACCTCATCGCTGGCAGTACCGCGTTGCGTTGTACTATCCTGCTCATCGAGCGTTGTGGTTTGTTCTGATGCAACGGCCGCTTCGGACTCTTGCGATTTGGATTTACCGGAAGCCTGGCCGGTAAGAATCGCCAGTCCCGCCTTTTCGGCTTCCAGGTGTTGTTCGAGACTCCCCTTTTGTACGGCCACTGGTACCAGTTGTTGGGCGCGCAGCAATCCTGTCAGCGCCTGAAAATCCATAGCAGGTTTTAATTGTTTGGTGCGTTCAAGGTCTATTACGATGGGCGCGTTTTTGAAAAAACTCAACGATTGCGCGAGGTGTTTTTTTAGCGCTTTCTCGACTTGCTGAATTTCAGTAGTGCAAATTTTTAAGACAGGGAGGGTGAAGACTGATCCTTTAATTTCAATCGCAGAATCATCCGATGAGCTGTCAATTATATCTTTCGTGTCGGCGTTATCTTTACCGACTTTGTCGGTCCTAACCGTATCCATAGAGGCTCTGGAATAATAATAATGACGAGTGCAACAATTCTAACCTTGTGCTGCTGTATGCAAGAACAAATACGCACTACGTTCGTAACAACATAGCAAAGATTTTAAACTCTGCAAGGATTAACTACTAATAGATGCGAATAATAACGAATGCATGTAAAAACTGCTAATGTTTTATTGCTTGTATATGTTCATTTAACAACTCAACAATACGAATATTTTCATGGCAAGTTTTAACTCACAACAAATAAATAACCTCATGGGACTCGGCATCGTTAGCAATACTCAGGGTCGGTGCTGTTCTGTTTTCCACACACTTCAACCATTACATTAACTAACAATATTTAGGTGCTGAGTTAATAGGTTTCAGCCGAAGGTGGATACTTCGCTTCACAGTTAAAGTAATTTCTCAAGTCTTAACACTTATTCTAGAATCTACATTAACTTGCTATTTAAGGCGATTTTCTGCCTATATTTCAATCAAATCGCTATTTATGAGGGCTGAGCACTTGATCCCGGGATCGCGGAACGACAACGTCTACTTATTATATGGGCGAAACCGGGCGATTCATCCAACGATCGCTTGACAGCGAATTTTGCATTCTCTACTATTTTTTTCGCCTGGAACCGAGTGCACTACTCTGCTGGCGCTACCAGTTATCGATAGCAAGCCCACAGCACCAGCCCGGGTGATGTGTTGTATCCAAGAAGGTATGTAATCTGTTATGTTGCTGGATTCTTGTTAACACGACCTCTTGAAATTTTGGCAGACGGCACTATTTTGTGGAACAATCCGCGCTGTCAAATGTCACAGTATAGTTTTTATCTTTAGAATCAGTTCTAACGAACCAAAAGGATAAACAGAATGGGAGTGATGGTAGAAGTTTCGCATTTAAAGAAAACGTTTGGTTCCTTCATCGCAGTTAATGACATTTCCTTTAGCGTTAATAAAGGTGAAGTCCTGGGATTTCTCGGCCCTAATGGCGCGGGCAAATCCACCACCATGAAAATGATCACCGGCTTCCTGACGCCGGACACCGGTACGATTATCGTCGGTAATGACAATATCGCCGAAAATCCCGTAGCGGTTAAAGCACGCATTGGTTATTTACCAGAGGGCGCGCCGCTCTATAGCGATATGACGCCGGAAAGCTTCCTGCACTTCATCGCTGAAATTCGCGGTCTGCGCGGCGCGGAAAAATCCCGGCGTGTAGCAGAGATTATCGACAAGGTTAATCTCGGAGCAGTGGTTAACAAGCCAATCGAGACATTATCCAAAGGATTCAAGCGCCGGGTAGGTTTGGCACAAGCCATTCTTCACGACCCGGAAGTACTCATACTTGACGAGCCCACTGACGGGCTGGACCCCAATCAAAAGCACGAGGTGCGCGCGCTCATCAAGGACATGGCTGCAGAAAAAGCCATCATTCTGTCTACACATATTCTTGAAGAAGTGGATGCCGTCTGCTCGCGTGCCATCATCATCGCAAACGGTCAGCTAGTGGCTGATGGCACACCGGCCAGCCTGCAAGCGAGATCCCCGATTCATAATTCAGTTGAAATCACATTGCGCACGACTACTCCGGAACCCATCAATCAAGCACTGGAACAGATTGCCAACGTAAAAACCGTGGAAAAAATTGATACAAGAGAAGGCTGTGTCACGTTTCGCGTTTACCCGTCCGGTGAAAACGCGCCGATCACCGATATCAGCCACCTGGCACGTGATAAAAACTGGGATGTAGAAAACCTGCATGTCGTTCATGGACGCCTGGATGACGTCTTTCGAACCATTACGACTCAACAGGCATCATAAGGAGTTTTACCAATGGCAAATATTTGGGTGATTTTCAAACGTGAGCTTGCCGGGTATTTCACAACTCCCATAGCTTACATCTTCATAATGATTTTCATTTTCCTGAGCGGCATATTTACCTTTTATATCGGCAATTTTTTTCAACGCGGTCAGGCCGACCTGTTGCCCTTCTTCAGTTTCCATCCCTGGTTATACCTGTTCCTGATTCCGGCACTGGCTATGCGGTTATGGGCGGAAGAACGCAAAGGGGGAACCATTGAACTTCTGTTAACCATGCCCATTACCATGCCCGAAGCCGTATTAGGCAAGTACCTGGCTGCCTGGGCGTTCACCGGTATCGCGCTCAGCCTTACGTTCCCGGTATGGATTACTGTCAATTTTCTGGGTGACCCTGACAACGGCGTAATTTTTGCCGGTTATATTGGCAGCATGTTAATGGCCGGTGCGTTTCTGGCGATCGGATCCTGTATCTCCGCCATCACGCGCAACCAGGTTATCGCGTTTGTGGTCAGTGCGGTTATCTGTTTGCTATTTGTACTTAGCGGATTTCCGCTGGTACTGGATTTCTTCAGCATCTGGGCTCCGGAATTTATTGTGTCAGCAATCAGCTCCTTCAGTTTTCTCACCCACTTCGATGCTATCAGCAAAGGGGTCATTGATTTGCGCGACATAGTTTATTTTATCTCGCTGATTGCCTTCTGGCTGTTTATCAACGCGATACTTATCGAATACAAGAAGGCAGATTAGGAAGGGAGTAATCATGAATATAAAAATGCTTACCACAGGCAGTGTATTAGTAGCCATTATTCTACTGCTGGCCATCAACATCTTCAGCACCACGGCGTTGACTTCCGCACGGGTTGACCTGACTGAAAATAACCTTTTCACCCTTTCAGACGGAACGAAAAATATTCTCAAAAGTCTGGAAGAACCGGTCAACGTGCGCCTGTTTTTATCGCAGAAGCTGGCAACCCGCCTACCCGGTGTCACCAGCTACGCCACGCGTGTCAAAGAATTGTTGCAGGAATACAGTCGAACCGCAGGTAATAACATTAACCTGACAATTATCGATCCGGAACCTTTTTCCGAGCAGGAAGATCAGGCGGTCGCCTATGGATTAAGAGGTGCCCCCATTGACAGCGAAACCACATTTTATTTTGGTCTGGTGGCCACAGGTCCAACCGACGAGGAAGCGGTGATCCCTTTCTTCAGTCCGGAACGTGAAGAGTTTATTGAATATGACGTTACCAAGATAATTCAACAGGTCGCCAATCCGAAAAAGAAAGTGGTAGGCCTAATCAGTACGATCAGCATTGATGGCTCACCTGCCCCACATATCCCTGGCATGGGCATGATGCCCCGTCCCACGGAAACCTGGACCGTGGTCGCCCAGATGCGCCAATTTTTTGAAGTACGCTCACTGGACATCGACGTCGACAAGATTCCTGATGATATAGACGTACTGATGCTGGTACACCCCAAGGGCATGGGTGATGCTACCTTATACGCTATTGACCAGTACGTGATGAATGGCGGTCGCCTGCTGGCGTTTGTTGATCCCCATGCCGAAACGGACCAGATCAGCAGCCAGCAAAGCGGTATGCCAGGCACCAACTTTGGCACATCGAACCTGAACAAGCTGTTCGCACCCTGGGGTGTCAGCACCTCTGAAAATAAAGTCGTTGGCGACATTCAACTGGCGCAGAAGGTCGCATTCAATCTGGGGCAGCGCAACGCGGCCATCGACTACCCCATCTGGATGAAAATTCCCAAAGAGCAGTTGAATGCCTCGGATATCATTACCTCCGAGCTCGGCACCGTCAACGTTGCCTCACCCGGTAAAATCTCTATTACCCCGACCGACAACGTCACCGTAACACCATTATTTACTACCACTGACAAATCCACCGAAGTGGACAAAGCGCGGCTGGGCTTTATGGCAGATCCGCAGGAGTTGTTGCGAAACTACCGGCCAAGCGGCGAAGAGGCGGTACTGGCTGCGCGTATTACTGGAAAAGTAAAATCGGCGTTTCCCGATGGCGCACCCAAGGCTGATAACGCTGAGCAATCGGAAGAATCAATGAAGTTCACCCAACAACTGAAGGAGTCCAAAGGTGACATCAACGTGATTGTCGTTGCCGATACCGACCTGCTGGAAGATCGCTTCTGGGTACGTATCCAGGACATGTTCGGCTCACGCATTGCCGTTCCCATTGCGGCCAATGGCAGCCTGGTAATTAACGCCCTCGACAATCTGATGGGCAGCAATGATTTGATCAGCGTACGCAACCGCGGCCATTTCTCCCGGCCGTTTACCAAGGTGGATGAAATCAGGCAGGATGCAGAATTACAGTACCGTGAGAAAGAACAGCAACTCATGAATCGCCTGCGCGAAACGGAACGCAAACTGGTCGAACTGCAGCGCGGCAAAGAACAGGACAAAGCGTTGATTCTCAGCAACGAACAGAAAGTTGAACTGGAGCGCTTCCGGCAGGAACGCGTAAAGATTCGTAAGGAACTGCGCCAGGTGCGGCACCAACTTCAGCAAGATATCGATAGCCTGGAAGGCTGGATGAAATTTATCAATATCGGCTTGATTCCTCTCCTGATCGGTATTGGCGGCGGCCTGTTTGCTTTTGCGAAACTTAGAAAACGTAATGAGTCTGCCAGGACTCCAGCAACGATTTCATAACGGGGAAAGTATGATGAAGAATTCCAAGCACATACTCATTTTGGCAAGCGTGGCGGTCATTTTTATCATTGCTACATTATTCAGTGGTCCAACCGATGATGAAATTTCCGGGGCCGGAGACAAGATGTATCCCGACCTGTTGCCTCGGGCCAACGATGTATCCTATATTAAAATCCAGACTAACCAGAACACCTTAACACTAACCAAAGACCAGGATTTGTGGACGGTGAAGGAACATGACAATTATCCAGCTGCCTTGGATAAAGTCAGAGAACTGGTGCTAGGTGTTGGCAACCTGACACGAGTAGAACCGAAAACCCGCAAGCCCGAGAACTACTCTCGCATTGGACTGCAGGATGTTAGCGAGCAAGGCTCCACATCCATCCAGATCACCATGATTGCGGGCAGTGATAAAAAGCTGGCTGACCTCATCATTGGCGACAGCAAACCCGCCAAAGGTGATGCGTCACTGCAAAGCTACTATATTCGCACCGCAGATGATCCGCAAAGCTGGCTTGCCGATGGCAAGTTACCGGATAAATGGGAACCAAAAGACTGGCTGGATGTAGATATTATCGAGCTCAAGCGTGAGCGTATCCAGCAGGTCAAGGTTAACCATGCGGACGGAGAACTTGTCTATATCCATCGTGACAATCCAGATACCAGGGACTTCACGCTTGATAGTTTACAGCCCGGTGAGCAGGTCACTGCGCCTTACGAAGTGAACAATATCGCCACAACTTTTACTAAAATGACCTTTGATGACGTAGTCAGTGCAGCCAATGCCGGTGTTGGCGACAAACCGGTCTATAGCGCCGTACTCACGACGTTTGACGGACTGGAAATTACCTTTGAACCGTTTACTAAGGATGACAAGCATTTCGCGCGTTACAGTGCTCGTTACAATGCCGATGCTGCCAAAGCCTACCAGGACAAACAGGCACAACAAGGCAGTGCTGCTGACGCAGCGACAGTAACTACTACGAACGACCCCCATGGCGACGCCAGCAAACAGCCTGTAGAATTAAAATCTGCGGAAGAAGTGGCTAAAGAAGTGGAAACGTTCAACAACCGTTGGCAAAACTGGATGTACCAGTTGCCGGACTTTCGAGTGAAAAATATTGGCAAGAAAAAAACGGACTTGCTGAAAAAAGACGACCGGCCGGTTCACTAATAACCACATAAAAAGCCCGCGACAGTGGGCTTTTTATTTGATCCGATCATGTCCATACTTGAAGAAAAAGCGATTCACATCGGCGTCAGCAGTTGCCTGTTGGGAAATAAGGTCCGTTATGACGGTCAGGATAAAAAACACAGCAACGTGTTAAAACTCTGCGAGCGATTTACCTGCATTGCTATCTGTCCCGAATACGCCATCGACCTCGGCGTGCCGCGTCCCCCTATCCATCTTGTGCAACTCGCGTCAGGCATTCGTGCCCGCGGTATAGCGAACCCGCAACAAGATGTAACGGACGCACTGACGGAATACGCCGACGAAGTACATGAATCCTTACCACAGCTTTGTGGCTACATATTTAAAGCGCGCTCGCCATCCTGTGGCGTCAATAGCACTCCCCTGCTTGATGCCACGGGCATGCAACAACTCGGCACGACGAATGGAATATATAGTGGACGGATTCAGCAGCTGGCAGAGCAATTGCCAATCGTGGAAGAAACGCGGTTAAACACTGATGATGATCTGCAGCAGTTTATAAAAGACGTCCTCGCTTACTCGAATACGACTTTGCGGCAGCCCTGAACAATCCTGAACAATCCTGAACAAAACACGGCAATCAGCAGCTAGTTAAATCTGCCTGCCAGCACGCTATCTTTGCGAAAACGCGCCATGAGAAATTCCTGTTGATCTGCGATGATGCGGCGGTTTTGCAGAAAAAGATATTCGGCCTTGTTTGGAACATAGGGTACCGCAAGCAGTTTACGCCCGCCCCACTCTTCCGGCGTACGGTTGCCT
>Ga0209742_10001258_pt1 | contig 11864 bp, 9 predicted proteins | sample DeeMarSeWOR38_10_FD_187462 | JGI IMG/M metagenome (GOLD analysis project Ga0209742, IMG submission 187462) | Marine sediment microbial communities from White Oak River estuary, North Carolina - WOR-3-8_10 (SPAdes) (version 2) | ecosystem: Environmental > Aquatic > Marine > Intertidal zone >... | reverse complement strand
GTTGCCGGAGTCGGCATCCTGGTGGCGGCTTTCACCAAGGAAGAAGCCGGTGAAGAAGCACTGAAGGCCTTGAAAAAGTCCAGGAGCCAGAGACAAGTATATTTCGAAGACGCAGCGGTGATCCGCCAGGACGCTGAGGGTGACGTGCACTACCACGAGACAGGTGATGTGGCCACCGGTAAAGGCGCCGGGGTAGGGGCCATCGTCGGCGGCGTGATCGGCATCTTAGGTGGTCCGGCGGGCATCGCCATCGGTGCCGGGGCTGGGGCGCTGCTCGGTGGAATGGCATCCAAAGGCGATGCTGGATTCCAGGACAAGAGCATGGAGCAACTGGGCGTGGCATTAAAACCCGGAACCTCGGCAGTCGTGGTTGTGTCTAGTGACGCCTTCTTAAGAGCCGTGCAGCAGCAGGCCGAAGAAGCCGATTTGCTTGCTACGGTTGCCAGCCTTGGTTATGAGATCTCCGAAAACCTGGCCGCAGGCAACAACGTTGCTATGGGTCTGCTCATCACCGAAGAAGGTCTGGCCGCGAAGAAATTGGTCGCCAATGAGGAGGCGGCCTATGTGATCGGCGCGGTAGCCACGGAGGAAGGTTGGGCTGCGGGTGAGGCAGTGGTCACGGAAGAAGGGGTGGCAGCGCGGCGCATGGTGGCTACTGAAGAGGGTGTGGCTGGTGAAGGCGCGGTGGTCACCGAAGAAGGAGCTGTCGCGGCTGGCTTCGTCGCTACTGATGAAGGTGCTGCGGCAGGAGCTGCGATGGTAACACCAGAGGAGGAGGAAAAGGAGGAGTCTGAGGACAAATAATCCAGTACCAGATAGAAGTACTATTGTCATGTTATTGCGAACCCTGGTACTTTTCCGGGGTGAAAGCCTGTCCTCGACCATAGGGAGGGGGCAATCCCCTCCCCAACAGGTGGGAGATTGCCGCACTCCCCCTTCGCAAGCTCAGGACTAAAGGCTACGCTCCGTTCGCAATGACTCAATCCCAAAAAACTAATTTCTATGATAAAGGAGAAACAAAATGAGCACGTTAATCGCAATAACGTACGACACCGCCGACAAGGCAGACCAGGCTTTAGAGAAACTGAGCGAGCTGCAAAACATGAAGCTGGTCTCCCTGGAAGACGCCGCTGTGGCAGTCAAGGACCAGAAGGGCAAGGTCAAGGTCACCCAAACCCTGGAAAAGATGCACACTGGCAGCTCAGCTGTCTGGGGAGGTTTCTGGGGCTTGCTGATCGGCTTGCTCTTCCTGGCCCCCATTTTCTGGGGCCTGTTCGGCGCCTTGATGGGCGCGCTGTTCGCCAAAGGCAGAGACCTGGGTATCGATAACAAGTTCATCAAGGATGTCGGTGATTCCCTCGACCCCGGTCAGTCCGCCCTGTTCATCCTGGTTGTGGAAGCCACCGAGGACAAAGTACTGCCTGAGATGGCTAAGTTCGGCGGCACGGTCTACCAGACCTCCCTCTCAAACGAGGACGAGGCAACCCTCAAGCAAGCCTTGGAGCATGAAGATGTCAGCGCGGCAGCCCAGGAATCCCTGGCTGAGGAGCTGAAATAAGGGCTGTTTATCCAATTTTCGTGAGCGTGCAGAGATTTGGTACTCCGAATCTCTGTACGCCCGAAAAATCAATAAAAGAAAATACGAAAAAAGAACAAAAGGAGAATTAAAATGGCAGGCGGAAAAGTAACATCGCCGACCGGCACAGCGCCGGATCGATATGTGTATTATCCTGGCACAGAGGAATTAGGGGCAGACGAGATGCGAGTAATTGCCTGTGGAACAGGCATGCCAACCGCACGACGGTCCCAGGCAGCCGCATCCTGGGTGGCGGAGCTGGGTAACGGAGACAAATTCATCATTGATATTGGCAGCGGCTCAATGGCCAACATTCAATCGTTGATGATACCGGCAAACTTTTTGACCAAGATATTTCTGACGCACTTGCACACCGACCACTGGGCGGATTTGCCATCAATTTGGGCAGGCGGTTGGACTGCCGGAAGATCCGTACCGCTCGAGGTTTGGGGCCCTAGCGGCGCTCGCGAAGACATGGGAACCAAGTATGCCGTAGAACACATGCTCAAGGCTTACAACTGGGACTACATGACGCGCGCCGTCACAATCAATCCAACTCCAGGCGAGATCAAGGTACACGAGTTTGATTATCTCGGCCTCAACGAGGTGATTTATGAGGGTAACGGTGTAACCTTCCGATCCTGGCCTTGCATTCATACGGGTGACGGACCGGTCAGCTTCGCTCTGGAGTGGAACGGCTACAAGGTGGTCTTTGGCGGGGATACCGCCCCCAACATATGGTTCCCGAAATACGCCAAGGGTGCCGATCTAGCAATCCATGAGTGCTGGATGACCGCTGATCAGATGATGTACAAATACAACCAGCCGGCACAGCTGGCCCTGCGCATCAATCTGAAATTTCACACCTCGGCGCAGTCCTTCGGCCAGATCATGAGCATGGCCCAACCGCGCCACGCCGTGGCCTATCACTTCTTCAATGATGATGACACACGTTATGGTATCTATGAAGCCGTACGCGAAAACTATGATGGCCCGCTTTCCATGGCTACGGACATGATGATGTGGAACATCACACGAGATGGTGTCACAGAGCGCATGGCGGTTTCGACCGATAATTCATGGGATGTGGAAGGACCTTCCGAAGAATTGGCACCGGACCCGAGTCGTGCCTCGGAGTACACCAAGTTCATCCTCGACGGAGCCCTCGATGTGGACAAGGCTAATGCACGCTGGGTGAAGGAGTTTATGGCCCGGACCGGCCTTACTGCCGAGGACCTGGAACGGGGAGGCTGAACCAACACAAGAATCCACCTGTGAATCTCACCATCCCATGTCGGATTGGCTCAGGGAATCTGAGGTCACATTCCCGGGAATCGATGAGAATCCAGATGTGGAAGACTTTTAATAATCGCTGAATGAACATATCTTCTGTGAATGACATGGATGATCATTCAGAGGATCAGTTTCGTGGGATATGAATCCGGTAGAGACGCAACATGTTGCGTCTCTACAATATCCTCCAAACAAAAGGAGATCGTATGACGACAACAACCATAACTCCCCAAAAGGAAAGACGCACGCTGAAATCATTCTTTCCCATTGTCGAATGGCTGCCCAAGTACCAGGCTTCCTGGCTGCGCTTCGATGTTATCGCCTCGCTGACGGTATGGGCGCTGGTAGTGCCGGAAGCCATGGCTTATGCCGGGATCGCCGGCATGCCGCCGGAAGCGGGACTGTACGCCGCCCCGTTGGCGCTGATCGGCTACGCCATCTTCGGCACTTCCAAGCACCTGAACGTCGGTCCCAGTTCGACCGTGGCGGCCCTATCTTTCAGCGTGGTCGTTGGTCTGGCGGCGGCGGGCAGCGATGAGTTCATCTCCCTGACCATCATGCTGGCTATTTTGGTCGGCATCCTGCTGATCATCGGCGGTCTGCTGAGGGCGGGTGTGCTGGCCGATTTCTTCTCCAAGCCGGTGCTGGATGGTTTCATCGTCGGCGTGGCCATCACCATCGTGGTCGGGCAGCTGGACAAGCTGCTGGGCTATGAAGTTGAGGGAGCCGACTTCGTCCCGGAAATCCTGCTTTTAGCCAGTGATATTGCCATGACCCACTGGCCGACCCTGGTGGTCGGCCTGGTCAGCCTGGCCTTGCTGTTCCTGATCGAAAGATTCATCCCCAAACTGCCTGGCGCTATCACGGTACTCTTCTTAGCGATCATCGCTTCAGCGTTATTAGGCTTCGAAGATATGGGCATCCACATCGTTGGCGAGATCCCCGCCGGGCTGCCTCAATTTGGATTACCCGATGTTACAACTGACCAGATACTGGCCCTGGTTCCAGGCGCGGCGGCCATCGCCCTGGTGGCCTTCGCCGAATCGGTAGCCACGGCGCGCAGCTATGCCTCCAAATTCAACTACAAGGTTAACGCCGATCAAGAATTAATTGCCCTGGGCGCCTCAAACGCGGGGGCGGGCATCAGCCAGGGATTCGTCGTCGATGGCAGCCTGTCCAAGACTTCCGCTTCGGTGGAGGCGGGCGCCAAGTCGCAGATGGTCTCGATCATCGCCGCAATAATCATCTTGATCACCATCGTGGCGCTGACGCCGCTCTTCTATGCCCTGCCAGAAGCGACGTTGGGTGCGATCGTCATCCATGCCGTCTGGCACCTGGTCAACTTCCGCAAGCTTAGCCAGTATCGCAAAGTTACCTCGCTCGATTTCTGGACGGCAGTGATCGCTATGATAGGTGTGCTGGCGCTGGGCATCCTGCAGGGATTGATAATAGCCGTGTTTATCGGGCTGTTAGCCTTGATCATCGGCACCAAGACCAGGGCGACATCGGTTCTTGGCCGGGTTCCGGAAGACAACACCTTCCGCGGGTTGGAGAACTATCCCGAAGGTGAGACTTACCCAGGCTTGTTGATCCTGCGCTACGATGGATCGCTGTTCTTCGCCAACGCGCCTGATTTCGCCGATGAAGTGCGGACAGGTGTCGAGTTTTCTGACCCACCGCCAAAGGTTATGCTGATCGATGGCGAGTCGATCAACGGCATCGACGCTACGGCAATCAATACCATCATAGAACTAAATGATGAATTGACGCGGAAGGAAATATCCTTGCGTTTTGCACGGGTTAGAGCCAATGTGATGGAGATCATGCAGCGTGCAGGTCTGGAAGAGATCATCGGCACGGAGAACTTCTATACTTCAGTCCATGAGGCCGTAGATGCATTCCTAGCGGAAAAGCCTGAAGATATTCAGGATAAAGAATAATCATTTGATCTAAAGGAGAGAATACCATGATATTTTTGGGATGCTTATTAGCCTTTTCGGCTGCATTAGCCCCCCGTCTGGTGCTGATCCTGGCGTGGATTTTCAGCCCCAGATGGTCTGTGGCTTTCAATACCTGGATCTGGCCGCTATTGGGTATCATCTTCTTGCCATACACCACGATTATGTATCTGCTATCTTATACACCCGGCGTAGGCATCACCGGCTGGGATTGGATGTGGATACTAATGGGCGTGCTGTTGGATGCATGGAAATGGACAGCAGTAGCACAAAACCGCAAACAGGTACCAGGTTACCCGGAACAATATTAATTGACATCCGAAACACACCTTTTGACTTGAAATGTGGGAGTTAAACTCCCACATTTCAATACCTCCTTGTCATTATTAGATAGGTGGTCATTCGATCTACCCTTAACAGGGAACTGGATGGATCCATGGATTCAATCGGACTACTCGCTATAGTTATCTGCATCTTGCTTGCGTCTTCGATTTCACGCCGCATTAAGCATACAATCATCACCCTGCCGATGATCTATACCTTGTTCGGCATCCTCCTGGGAGGGTTAGTGCTGGACATGATCCCACTAACGGTAGAAAATGTGATCGTAGAAGTAATCGCAGAATTGACCCTGGTGATCGTGTTAGCGACAGATGCTTCCCGGATCGATCTGCGCAGCCTGTTTCGCGATCACAATTTGCCCACACGTTTACTTGGTTTCGGGCTGCCGCTGACGATGATCTTTGGGACGATCGCTGCGGTGCTGATCTTCACCGATTTAAGCTTCTGGGAAGCAGCCATTCTAGGAGTTATCTTATCGCCGACAGATGCCAGCCTGGGGCAGAGCGTGGTCAGCAATCCCAAGGTACCGGTGCGCATCCGCCAGACGCTGAATATCGAGAGCGGCCTCAATGATGGCATCGCCATGCCGTTCCTGTTGCTGGCTATCGCCATAGCGGAATCTGAGGTCATGTTCGCCTCACCAGCTGCTTTTTTGATCACCGTCTTGGTGCAGATCGGGCTTGGGATCGCGGCTGGGCTGGTGGTGGGCTATCTTGGAACCAAGTTTATTTTATGGGGGCAGCGCAGCGGCTGGATGACCAAGGCCTACCAGAAGATCGGCTCACTAGCCTTGATCTTGTTGGTATATGGCCTGGCTGAGCTGATCGGCGGCAATGGCTTTATCGCTGCCTTTTGTTTTGGTCTGACAACCAGTAATGTCGCCGGTGAGGAAGAAAGCGAAGACCTTTATGAATATGCGGAAATAGAATTGACCTTATTGATGCTGCTGACGTTCATCCTCTTCGGCGCAGTGATGCTGCCCCCGGCGATAGAAGCTATAAATCCTGAAATCGTGCTCTACGGGGTGTTGAGTTTGACCCTGGTGCGCATGTTATCAGTTGCCATCAGCATGGTAGGCGCAAAAGTGCGCCCGGTCACGACTTTGTTTGTGGGTTGGTTCGGTCCGCGCGGCATCGCCTCGATCCTGTATATCTTCATTGTTCTTGAATCAGAAACACTACCGGGATTGGAGCTGATTTACAGCGTGGTTATGGTCACTGTCTTATTCAGCATTTATGCCCATGGGATCAGCGCCGCGCCTGCATCTCAATGGTATGGGAGAAGGATGGCAGAATTAGATCGCGCAGAAAAAACTGTTCCCGAGAACCAAGAGGTGACCGAGATGCCGCTTCGCGCTAGGGAATAATGCAAAATCCGAATGATTATCCACCCAACAAATGATGAACATAAACAGGATTCGTGATAGCAATTATGGATAACACAGATCAAATACCCGAAACCAAGAATTCTGATCAAAGCGAGTACACCACCTATGATCTGTTCGTTTTAATCATTTCCATTCTATCGCTTCTGGTGATGTTGTTGTTTATCCTACCCGGGGTCAGTGAAACAACCACTGAAATCGCCTTTGTTTTGGATATTGTCTTCAGCCTGATATTTTTATACGACTTTTTTCGCAGCCTCATCAGGGCAGCGGATCGCAGAGAATATTTTATTAAAGGCGGATGGCTTGATTTGTTAGGCAGTCTTCCTGCCATTCCGATCTTGCGCTTATTCCGCATCGCCCGACTGTTGCGTATCTTGCGCACGATACGCAGGATGAGTGCGGAGGATATATGGCGCGTCTACAAGGATAATCGAGCCGACAGTGCCTTCTGGACAACCTTACTGCTCACGATGTTTCTGCTTACATTCACCAGTATAGCAATCGTTCCCATTGAAGCAGACTCTCCCAACGCACAGATCTCAAATTCTTCTGATGCTTTGTGGTGGTCTATCGTTACCGTAACGACCGTAGGATATGGGGACCGGGTTCCGGTGACCGACGGTGGACGCATCCTGGCCACGTCCCTGATGACTCTTGGCGTTGCCCTGGTCAGCGTGCTGACCAGCTATGTGACAAGCAGTTTGATCCTGCGCGGTGACAAAGAGGAAAACGAACGCAGAGAACGGTTGGAGAATGGCATCAAACATTTGAACGCTCGTTTCGATCGATTGGAAAAGATGATAGAAGAGGCTACGAATGGCCAACAATAATTTCATTGGAAACAGTCGATCCAACGATTAGACGGCAAAGCAGTATAGGTATAGCAATTGGAATGAACATCGAAATCACTCTTTTTAGAAAAAAAGGTCATCGCCTTGTCATTGCGATTAGCCTCGCATTGATCGTCCTGTTCTCTGCGTGCACCACGCAGCCACAATCTGTGGGAGATCTCCTGCAAGCTGAAGGAACCAGCGATATCGACTCAGCGGGAAGTCTATCAGAATCCACTTCTGAGGGATTGGTGGAAGAACCCCCAGCAAGGACTCCGGTACCGACCCCCACGCCGGGTCCAGTCGACCGGGTGATTACCAAAGCCCTTGAGGAAACAGAGCTGGCTGGTACAGTCTTCCTGGGATTGACGATCGAATCCTGGATCAGCATCGGTATTTCCATTATTGCTTTCATTATTTTATACCTGCTGGGATTATGGGTGATCCGACGACCACTGGCCGCGTTGGTCAGGAGAACACCAACAGAGATTGACGATGCCTTCCTGCCGACCATTCAAGCGCCATTGAAAACCTTGGTGGCGGTGTTGAGCTTAGATTTTGCCATCAACAGGCTGGATTTTTGGAGCCCAAGCTTCAGGCAAACATTGGGGGATATCTTCTTCATCATTTACCTGTTGATCGCCGCCTATATCATTTGGCAGCTGGTTCTATTTCTTAAGGAATGGTACAGGGAAGAGATGGTCAGCAAAATGGGCGAAGAAAGGTATGAGGCAGCCTCGCCCTTGATCCTACGCATGGTTTCTGTGACCTTACTGGTATTCGGTCTTGCAATTCTTCTCGACCACTTCGGTTTCGATTTATCTGCAATTACGATTATTGCAGTGTTGATTTTCCTGATCTACATCGCGGCTCGGGACGTGTTATCAGACGCGATGAACGGTTTTATCATCTTATTTGACCAGCCATTTCGCGTGGGTGATCGCATTAAAACCCTCCAGATGGACACATGGGGGGATGTGGTCGATATCGGTACACGCACCACCCGTGTTCAAACCTACGACAACCGTCTGGTAGTGATCCCCAATTCGGATATCGCCAACCAGCAGCTGGATAATTACACCTATCCGGATCCAACCTACCGTATGCAGCTCGATATTGGCGTCCAGTATGGATCGGAAATATCAAAGGTGCAAGAAAGCCTAACAGAGGCTATCGCCGAGGTTGAAGGGATACTACCAGATAAACAAATTGAGGTGCTACTCATTGAGTTTGGTGAATCCGGTTTGATTTTTCGGGTGCGCTGGTGGGTGGTCACGCAGACCGATTTCTACGCTATGTCCAATCTGGTCAACCTGGCTATGATCGAGGCTTTAGGAGAGGCTGGGATTGATATATCGTTTACCACGTTCAATGTGGTTAACCTGCAACCTGGCAGTGATGAAGTCAGGAGTTTATCCAATCCACCCAAAGTGAAACCTTTGTCTTGAGAAATGGGAGAAAGACCTTTTTTAAACAAAATATCGCACGGATAAAATCCACTTTTTCATATCCTGAAATCAGTCAAAGGAAATTTAGAGTATGAATAACAAGTCAAATTCCTTAATGGGGTTAAGAGTTCCCAGAGATGTACTTACCAAAGATCTGGTTGCTGGATTAGTAATGTCGATCGTGAACGTCCCTGGCGCCCTGGCAAATGGCTTGTTGGCAGGGATCAATCCAATTTATGGAGTTTATTCTATGATTGCAGGAACAACTGTTGCTGCATTGTTTACAAGCTCGGTGATCATGAACGTCGACAGCACCAGTGCTACATCCATCGCCACAGGCGATTTCCTGGCTGGAATCACATCGGAAGAACAACAAGGATACCTGGTGGTCTTGGGTATCCTGGTCGGCCTGTGGATGCTCCTTTTCGGAATCTTGAAGTTGGGTTTCCTGGTGCGTTTTATCTCAAACTCCGTGATGACGGGCTTCTTAAGTGGTTTGGGGGTGCTTACCATTCTGGGACAGGTTGGAGATATAACTGGTTACTACAGCGATGCGCCCAACAAGGTTTTTAAAACAATAGATACAATAATCCACTGGCAGGAGATCGATCCCGCGACACTGGCTTTGGGAATCCTGACAATCGCAATCGTAGTCCTTATCTCCCGAACCAGGTTCGAACGTTATGCCTTTGCCGTGGCTGTCGTCGGCGTAACCTTACTGGCTTTTTTACCGATTTTCGAGTCAGTGTTGCTGGTTGGTGAAACGACTGAAATCCCAAGAGGACTTCCCCGGCCTAACCTGCCAGATCTGTCCTTGATTCCTAAGATGCTGCTTCCAGCCCTGACGATCGCCATCATCGCGCTGGTGCAAGGGGCAGGTGTCAGCCAGAGTACCCCAAATCCAGATGGAGAATACCCGGATCCGTCCGGTGACTTTCGCGGTCAGGGTGCTGCGAATGTCTCGGTTGGTTTCTTCAGTGGTATCCCTGTGGGAGGATCTTTGGGAAATACCACAATGCTAAAGACAATCGGGGGACTTTCGCGATGGGCGAATATCTTTACAGGCATATTCGCTGCTGTCATACTGGTATTCTTCGCCCCGTTCATTGAAATCTTACCTCTGACAACTCTCGCAGGATTGCTGATTGTGGTGGGATTCAGTATGATAAAAGTCGGTCGGATCGAAACGATTTGGAATACTGGCCCTATACCCACCACGGTATTTGTTGTCACCTTCACAGCCACCCTTTTTCTCGATCTCCAGGTGGCAGTTGCCATTGGTGTTATCCTGACTTTCTTGCTTCAAATCTACAGATCTGCCGAGAAGGTGCGCATCGAACGAATCATTCCACAACCCGATGGCAGCTTTGTAGAGGCAGAACTACCCAAAAATCTTGCCAGTGGTGAAATCGTTATCTTACAGCCGATCGGCAGCCTATTCTTTGCTGGTACCGCCGAGTTCGAAGAGCATTTGCCAGGTGTTGACGAAGCTCATAATTGTGTAGTAATCCTACGCCTGCGCGATCGTGATGAAGTTGGCAGCACTTTCATCCGGGCAGTTCGACGCTTTGCGAGAGAATTACAGGCACAGGATAACAAGCTGATGCTGGTAGGCATAAGTACACACGTTTGGGACCAGTTGGAGAAAACCGGTCTCCTTGATTTGATAGGCAGAGAAAATGTATACCGGGCGGAGCCCAAGTATGCTGCCTCTATAGATAAGGCCTTGGCTGATGCTAACCAGTGGTTGAATGAGTCTACAGAAAAATCCTCAGGAGAATTATGAATCTTTCTATCTTAGGTAAGTAACCAAATGATCCATCCTTCCAAATTCTTGAATAAGAGTCAGATGAAGAGACAGGACAGTACCATGATAGTGGATTTATCATAGCTAGTAGAAAAAGGAGTAAAAAATGCTTGTTAGCACAATTTTGTATATTCTCGGTGTGCCGCTTTGGATGCTCGTTGGTATGTTGATTCTGATTTTCTGGAATAGTAATCGGGTCAAGAAACAACCGGGTAGTTTCCCCCTCAAAGTTATACACGAGACAGATTCAAACAGCGGTGAGGAAACAAAATGGCCGCGCAGGGTTAGTTACGCACAATGGGTGCATGATGTTCTTATTGTTCGTAAAGGACCTGGCCTAATGCTGACGATTCCATATGGAATCAAAGGTGTTGAAGGCTCTCCACAGGAGGCTAATCCGGACGATGTGAAAAAATTGGGCGATCAACCTGTTGTAATCCGGGCACTGCTGGATGATGATTCAATCCTTATGGTAGCTGTCAGAAAACTCCGCCCCGAGCTGGCCCCAGAGCATTTCCAGAATGGGTAGGGGAAGGAACACAATAAGAAATTTAAGGAGATGCTACTATGTCAAAAAAAATCCAATTGGTTATAAATCCAGCTTCTGGCCAACCTGACACAATCCTGAATAAGCTTAACACCGTCTTCCACGAGGCGGGCATCCATTGGGATGTGTCGATCACCCACGCGAGCGGCGATGCCACCCGATTGGCAAAGGAAGCCATTGAAGCTGGCGCTGAGGTTGTCTGTGCCTATGGTGGCGATGGCACAGTAATGGAAGTGGCTCACGCCGTAAAGGGAGGTGAAGTGCCGATGGCTATCCTGCCCGGGGGGACGGCTAACTTAATGGCTGTGGAATTAGGAATACCAAAGGATCTAACTCAGGCAGCTCAGATCGTAGCCAGTGACAAGAGTTCTGTCATAAATATAGACATGGGAAAAGTGGGAGAACGGTACTTTATGTTGCGCCTGGGCATGGGTGTTGCCGGAGAGAAGGTTCGACTGGCAGACCGTGAATTAAAGGATCGCTTTGGCATCATGGCATATACCATTGCGGCTCTGAAAGCGATGAAAGATACTCAAATAGCAGATTACCAGATTACGATCGATGGTGAAAATCATGAAGTCCAGGGTTTGACTTGTCTGGTTGATAACGCCGGGAATCTGGGGATTGCAGGAATAGCGGCTGCTAAAGATATCAGCGTAAGCGATGGTTTGCTAGA